>OLHA01001058.1_pt1 | contig 15333 bp, 11 predicted proteins | sample 1605961 | NCBI WGS metagenome assembly OLHA01 (sample SAMN03283288) | human gut metagenome | biome: human-associated habitat; material: feces | host: Homo sapiens | place: Peru | collected 2012
TGACCTTACTGACCCTGCACCTGCAACAACATTTGCACATCTTGATGCAACTACAGTTCTTTCAAGAAAGATAGTTGAACAGGGTATCTACCCAGCCGTAGACCCACTTGATTCTACATCAAGAATTCTTGAGCCGGACATTGTAGGTGAGGAGCATTATGAGGTAGCAAGAAAGGTTCAGGAAATCCTCCAGAAGTACAAGGAATTACAGGATATCATTGCTATTCTTGGTATGGAAGAGCTTGCAGATGAAGATAAGGTTACAGTATTCAGAGCAAGAAAGATTCAGAAATTCTTATCACAGCCATTCCATGTTGCTGAGAACTTCACAGGTATTCCTGGTGTATATGTCCCATTAAAGGAGACTATAAGAGGTTTCAAGGCAATTATTGATGGTGAGATGGACGAATATCCTGAGAACGCATTTTTCAATGTAGGAACTATAGACGATGTTATTAAAAAGGCTGAGAAGATGCAGTAACATCCTGCCAGAAAGGAAAAACTAATGGCTACAAGTTCATTTTATTTAAAAGTAATATCAGCTAACCGGGTGTTTTTCGCTGGCAAATGCCGTTCTCTTATTGTGCCTGAGTTCGATGGACAGAAGGAAATTCTTGCCCATCATGAAGACATGGTTATTGCAATTGATGAAGGTCAGATGAAGTTCCAGCTGGAGGGCAGTGACGAGTGGATTCACGCTGTTGTTGGAATGGGATTTGTTGAAATCGTCAACAACCGTGTAACTCTTCTTGTTGAGACAGCAGAAAAGCCTGAGGAAATTGATGTAAGAAGAGCAGAGGAAGCTAAGCAGAGGGCTGAGGAGAGACTTCGCCAGAAGCAGAGCATCCATGAGTATTATCACTCAAGAGCAGCACTTGCAAGAGCTATGGCAAGACTTAAGGCAACATCTGGAAAGTAAAATAATATAAATGTATATATGATATATACTGATAAGCACCTGTCAGAACAACTGTAGGGTTGTGTTCTGGCAGGTGTTTTTTGTCGTGCTGGTATGTTTGTTAAATACCACAAAGAGATTGTACTGCATAAGATACTTGTAAATGAATATTCAGCTTGCTATAATATGCAAGATGTATTTTGTATACACAAATAAAATGATTGGAATTAACAAAATACATAATCAGGGAGGAACGAAAGATGTTATCTATGAAAGAAGCTATAGAAAATTATGTGGAAGGATGTGTGGGGAAGGTTGAATGTCCGGCGTATAAGCTATTTATTAAAGCTATACTTGCAGGAATGATGATTGCATTTGGAGCAGCCGGAAGCAGTGTGGCCGCACATGATATTGCCAATGTAGGACTTGCTCGTCTTGTTGCAGGAGTTGTATTCCCGATGGGACTTATGATGGTTGTTATGACAGGAGCAGAACTTTTTACAGGAGACTGTCTTGCAATTATGGCAACTGTACAGAAGAAACATACAGCACTTAAGCTTATACGAATGCTTGTTGTAGTATATCTGGGAAATCTTCTTGGCTCGTTATTGCTTACATGTATTGATTATGTAAGTGGGCAGTATAATTATTCATCAGGAATACTTGGTGCATATACAATTAAAGTAGCACTTGGAAAATGTAATCTTGATTTTACAACAGCGCTTGCATCGGGAATATTATGTAACATACTTGTATGCGCAGCAGTTATGCTTGCGGCACGTGCAAAGGATGTAACCGGAAAACTGTTATGTTGTTTTTTTATAATACTGCTTTTTGTTGTAAGCGGTTACGAGCACTGTGTTGCTAATATGTATTATGTACCTGCAGGAATGATAGCAAAACTTAATCCATTATATGTTAAAGATGCAATGGAACAATATGGTTATACAGCACAGCAGCTTAGTGCATTGAATATACCGAAATTTATATTTAATAATCTTATTCCTGTTACAATAGGTAATATTGTGGGAGGAATGGCATTCTTTGGAATACCGTTGATGTATATTAATGGTGTTGGTGGAAAGAAGGCGTGAGAAATATCTTAAAGTATATGGATATGGATTGATGATTCAGAAGAAAATATATTATTACCTATGATTATTCCTTTAGAAAAGATAGAAGATGTGTCAGAAAGAGAATATTATATCGTCCAACTAGGTGATACATTTGCATCTGACAGCAACATGGTCGCAGAATATAGAGCAGAACCTATAAGAAGATATTATTTCTATTGCTTATAGGTAGAAATATTAGGATTTCTGCTCATAAAGCGCAGATTTCATTGTAAATACCTATAAATGATGGAAAAACACATTATCTATAGGCAATCTTTAGTTTTCTGGCAAGGATAATGTCTGATTCGAGAGAAGAATGTGCAGAAAATACCTATAAGCTGTCAGAATATACGACTACCTATAGGTATCATGACAAAAAAATCAGACAATACATTTCTTCATCAATAATAATATGCCGATAAATCTTGAAATATAGATATTCTTATAGGAAATGTTTAACAACATTATAAAGCTGAAGCGCAGAGCATAAGAAAACACCTTTTAATCAGCAATATACATTCTGATTAAGAGGTGTTTTTCTTCGTCCATTATTAGTAAGTATACTCATGGCGAGGGCAATAATAAAATGCCTGAAGCTGACTGTTACGGTTATAGGTAACTGTATAACAATCGGCTGGTGCATCGGCATAAGTCTCGGGATTAACTCTAATAGTCATTGTCTGTCTGTGAGACTGTCCGCTGTTACCGTGTTCTGCACTGGTATTATCCTGTCCTACCCCTTTGAGATTACTGATAGTCTGGACTGGGTACACTTTTGAATTGCTAATAACTCCATTTGCTGCAATAATCCCTCCTTGGACCTTATTTCAAAATGTTCTATATTATATATCGGTCAAATGCGTTATATTATTACATTGAATTAAACTCATGAAATGTGATGGATATATTAAAACAGGCTCATAAAATGTGAAAAATATTGAGACGATACCAGAAATGTGTTAAAATCCTAATTAGGAGACACTATTATTATTTTTGATGAAATTCAGGAATATCCAGATGTTGCAACGACATTGAAGGCATTCAGGGAAGATGGCAGATATGATGTTATATGCAGTGGTTCAATGCTTGGAATTAATTACAGGAAAATCCATAGTAACAGTGTTGGAAATAAGACGGATTAACAAATGCATAAAAATTAAAAAGGCGCTTTACTAGTCATGTGACTGGTAAGGCGCCTTTACTTATAGATAGAATTATCTGCTATGTTCTTGTTTCTTAAATGTTCTACTAGCTGGCACACCAGCTGGACATCATCTTCTGTAAGTCCTTCTGTGCTTATGGTAGACGACTTTTCTATACCAAGAAGGTAATCGGTTGAGATATTAAAATATTTTGCAAGCTCAACAATATAATGTGTTGACGGAACCGAGATTCCCATTTCCCATGCATTAACGCCTGAACGCGTAACGCCAAGAGTCTTGGCGAGAGTTGTCTGTGTCATATCACGGGCCTCGCGAAGAGACTTAATCTTATCAGCAATCATAGCATTACCCCTTAAAATGTTCTTTTTGTCAATTTACATTAATCAAAATGATATTGCATTATCAAAATGATAATTTAAATTGACATGGTTGGAAGATAATTTTATACTTACAATAGTATTTGTGATGATAAAAATAATCGCAGATTACATATGAAAAAGGAGGGGACAGGATGCCAATTGTAAGTGTAATTAAATACGAAGGTGATAATTCTACATTTGTATGGAAACATCCAGAGACAGATTTTAATACTGGTTCGCAGTTGATAGTTCATGAATCACAGGAAGCACTATTCATGGTAAATGGAGAAATCCTTGATACATTCGGTGCAGGAAAGCATGAATTGGAAACACAGAATCTGCCAGTTGCAAAGTCATTATTTAAGTTAGCGACAGGAGGACAGAATGCTTTTCATGCTGAATTGTATTTTGTAAATCTTGTTGATGTAATGTCAATCAAATGGGGAACGGACAGCAGGATTCAGTATATGGAGCCTGTGTATAAGTTTCCGGTAGATATAGGTGCCTGCGGAGAAATGAATCTGACTGTTTCTAATGCAAGAAAATTGCTTGTGAAAATTGTAGGGACAGAACGTATATTGACTAAACAGCAGTTAAGTATGTATTTCAGGGCATTTCTGATGAACAGGATAAAGTCTATTCTGCCATCAGTAATCACAGAAAAGTCTATAGATATATTCAGTATAGACCAGCATTTGATGGAATTATCAGAGGCAGTAGAAGAAAAATTAAGAGACGATTTCTATGATTATGGAGTGAATCTTAAGCGATTTCTTATCACAACAGTTGTAAAACCAGAAGAAGATAGAAACTACATTAAATTCAAAGAATTACATTATAGAAATTATACAGATGTTGCTGAGGCAGAACTTAATAAGAAGCTGGCAAGGATTGAACAGGAGACTAAAGCACAGGGAATTGTTATAGAGGCTGAGGCGGTTGCGAAAAAGAGAGAAATCGAAGGATATACATACCAGCAGGAGAGAGGCTTTGATGTTGCAAAGGATATGGCAAATAACGATGCTGTTGCACAGATGAACAATGTTGGTATAGGACTTGGGATGATGACTGGAATAGGAAGCGAGATGGGAAGAAATGTTGCTTCTATGGCATCAGGTGCAATGAATGCTGCAGCAAGTCAGGCAGATACTCAGGGACAGAAGCAGGACGCTGCTCATGACATCAAGAAATTTTGTATGAATTGTGGACATGAATTGAATGGTACAGCAATGTTTTGCGAAATGTGTGGAACAAAGGTGGAGACAGGAAATGATGCATGCTTGAAATGTGGATACACATTTAATAATGAAGCAAGATTCTGTCCTGTATGTGGAACAAAGAGGGGAGAAAATGCATGAAAAGAGTGAAATTTAATATACTAATGGGCTTAATAACTGCTGCGTATATAGCAATTCTGATAATTGGAAATGTAGTTCATTATTCAGTTCCGGCTGCAACAGTAGAGGGCAGCTATGCATCAGATTTTGCGAAGCACAAGCATTTTAAATCGATAGAGCTGGCTGATACACAGGAGAAATACTTTGATCAGAGATACGAAGTATTTGATTATGATGTAAACACAGATGGAACAATTACATTGCAGAGTTATAAAGGCGTAAGTACCACATTAGTAATACCATGCAGAATAAATGGAAGAGTAGTCTCAACAATTGCTGAAAATTTCTTTTCTAAAGCAACATTTGTTAAAGAAGTTTATCTGCCTGTAACTATCAAGGAAATAAAGGGAGAGCCTACAAAGAATGTTCATCTTTATTGCGATAAGGATAGTGAATTTATTAAAAATGCAGATGCAGAAATGTGGGATGCAGAAAGTCTGTATGATTCAGAATATGTAGATTTCTTCAGAGGAGATATCCCATTTGAATATAACGAAAATGGTGATTCTATAGACATAAAACAATATACAGGCGAGGATACTTTTATAGTTATTCCTTCGTATATTAATGGAAAACCTGTTACGAAGGTTTCCATGGATATATTAGGAAGATATGATTTCGTTGTGTTTCCAGAAACAGTAAAAAGCATAACAGGTCAGGTGTCTGCGAATCTGTATACTACTGCATTTGCAATAGAGCTTGTAATGTCAGTTATAGCATTCATACTTGTTATGATTATGGTTAATATTATTATTCCAAGATATAAAAATGATTCGGTAGAAGAGTATCTGTTAAGCGCACCACAGATAATATCAGCATTTGCATATTTAATAATTCAGGTTTTCTTTTCAGTGCTTGTAATATACAAGTCAATTGTAAATGCATATATTGCCCTGATAATCAGTATTATTTTGCTTGTTGTATATATTGCTCTAAATTTCACAGCAGGAGGTGGAAGAACTCATGCTGTAAATGTGGAAGAGAAGATTGAAAAAAAGACTTCGTGGATGAAGAAATTTAAAGTAATGACAGCCGACCTTGCCAATAATATTGAAGATAAAGAAGCGAGAAAGGTTGTTGAAAGGCTGGTTGAGGATATCAGATTCAGTGATCCTGTAACAAGTGATTCATTAACTGATATAGAAAACAGATTATCTATAGAGATAGAAGAATTAAGAACAGTTATTGCTGCGAAAGATGCAGAGGAGATAATCAAGGCAGCAAATAAGACAGAAGAAACTCTGAATAAGAGAAATATGATTTGTAAGCAGATGAAGTAAAGGAAATAAGTATGATAACAATTAAATGTAAAATGTGTGGGGGTAATCTTAATCTTATAGAAGGATTACATATTGCAGAATGTGAATATTGTGGAACGAAACAGACGGTGCCAGTTCCAGAAGACGAGAAGAAGACAAAATTATTTGAAAGAGCTAACAGATTCAGAAGTGATTGCGAATTTGATATGGCTGCAGGGATATATGAAACTATAGTACATGATTATCCAGATGAAGCAGAAGGCTATTGGGGATTAGTATTATGCAAATATGGAATAGAGTATGTGGATGATCCTGCTACAGGTGAGAAGATACCAACGTGTCATAGACTATCATTTGATAAAGTACAGGATGATATCAATTATGGATTTGCTTTCAGAAAAGCGGCACCAGATGCAAAGAATCTATACATAGATGAAGCTGATAAAATAGAAAATATCAGAAGCAAGATTTTGGAAATATCAAATAAGGAGGAGCCTTACGACATATTTATCAGTTATAAGGAGACTGATTTTGATGGAAATAGAACACAGGATAGTGTAATTGCACAGAATATATATGATGAACTTGTAAAGAATGGTTACAGAGTATTCTTTTCAAGAATAAGTCTTGAAAGCAAACTGGGACAGGAATATGAGCCATATATATTCTCTGCTTTGAACAGCTCAAAGGTAATGCTTGTTATTGGAACTTCAACAGAAAATATTAATGCTGTATGGGTTAAGAATGAATGGAAGAGATATTTAGAAGTAATAAAAAAAGATGGAAGCAAAGTTTTAATTCCGTGCTTTAAGGGAATGGATGCATATGATTTACCAAAAGAATTTGCCCATCTTCAGGCACAGGATTTAAATAAGGTTGGAGCAATACAGGATCTTGTCAGAGGAATCAGTAAAGTCATTCCAAAAGGAAGTGAACAGTCGGTATCAGATGTAATATCCAGTGCATTAAAACAGGAAAATAAAAAAAGAAGAATAAGAAATTCAATTGTATTTGGATTAGCTGGAATAGCTGCTGCTGTAGCTGTATTCTTTGGAATAAAAGGTATAATAACTTTTATTAAAAATAATAAATCTGAGACTAATAATTATATATATCAATCTCAGGAGAATAAATCGAATAAATTAAAAATTACTGATGTAAAAGTTAATACTGATAAAAATGATAAAAAAACAAATAACAAAACTATAGAATATGGAACAGATTATGTGTATGTACATTTTAGGATAGAAAGTCAAGAGAAAGACACTATAAATCTTAAATGGGTATTTAGAGGAGGAGGGTATTCTGATCTTGTATTATATGACGAATTCCCAGTAAATAAAGAAGTAAGTGTATGGGAATATATGGATGATGGAATTGCGTTGAACAAAGGTAATTATACAGTAGAATTCTATAATGCCGAAGGGAATGAGCTTATAGGTGGCGTGTCATATGAAATTGAATAAGAAGATGAATATGTCAGTTAGAACATATATATTGTGTTTTAACAATGACATTTCCATGTAATTATATCAATAAAAATTATCATTATGTGAGTGCGTAAATCTAAAGTATTACATATGATAAAGAATTTTAATGTGCAATAATATATATGAATTGAAAGGGCGAATATATGAGTGATAAAGATATAAAATACATAACTTTTGAGGAATTTGTTAATAATTCTGGGGTTAAAGAATCTACAATTAAACGTAAGTACAAGCAGATTCCAGGTATAACTAAAACCGATGATGGTTTTCAGGTTATAAGTGGAACTCGCTATCCTTGTGACTTACACAGATATAAGTTAAGAGATTCATATGAAAAAAGATATGTTTTATTAAAATGTATAAGTAAATATAAATATGTAACACATACAAATCTTAGGCTGGAATATGATCAGTTTGTGAAAATGTTGGAAGAATTATTGTCTGCCCAATTAATAGAACCTAATAATTTAGGCAATGATTATGGAGCAAATGCATATGATTGTTCAATACTTGGTGATAAACTTTTAAAGAAAAATAAAGAATTGGCAATAAAAGAAATGACCAGTATGCTCATAAGTGTAGCAGGAAAATTATGTGAAACTGTTATATCTACAATATACAAGTGATTGAATAATAAATGGAGACAGGATATGGCTACAATATTAAAATGTAAAATGTGCGGAGGAGATATAGAAGTTAACGAGGATATGTCAGTTGGAACCTGTATATACTGTGGTTCAACAATGACACTCCCACGCATTGACAGCGATAAAAAGGCAAGATTATTCAATATGGCAAATCAGTACAGATTGAATAACGAATTTGATAAAGCATATGAGGCATATAAAAATATAGTATCAGAGGACGAGCAGGAAGCGGAAGCATACTGGGGAATGATACTATCTGAATATGGCGTTGAGTATGTTGAAGACCCAAAGACAAAAAGAAGAATACCGACATGCCACAGGACATTATTGGCAAAACCAGTCAAAAGTTCAGTGAATTATGAAAGAGCATATGAATATGCAGATGCTGAGAGAAGAATGATGTACAGTGACGAAGCTGATGTAATCAATGATCTGCAGAAGAAGATATTGGCAGTGTCATTAAGCATAGAACCATATGATGTATTCATATGTTACAAAGAAACAGATGATGATACCAAAGAACGTACTCAAGACAGCGTAATAGCACAGGATATATATAACGAACTGGAAAAACAGGGACTTAAGACATTTTTTGCAAAAATATCACTTGAAAGCATTTTGGGAAAGAATTATGAACCGCATATATATGCTGCATTACATAGTGCTAAGGTTATGCTTGTTGTCACAACATCGGCAAGTCATTGCAAAGCAGTCTGGGTAAAAAATGAATGGAGCCGATATTTAGGCTTTATGGAAGAAGATGCTTCAAAAACACTGATTCCTGTATATAAGGACATGTCTCCATATGAGCTACCGGATGAATTAGCTAAATACCAGGCACAGGATATGTCAAAGATTGGAGCAATTCAGGATCTTGTGACAGGAGTTAAGAAACTGTGTGGCAGAACAGTAACACAGACAAATAATGAAACTATTAACATGCTTTTGAGAGATAAAGCTGAAAGAGATGAAAAAAAGCAAAAAAAGATAAAAAAGAAGAAAAAAAGAAAAAAGGCATTAATTATCAGCTTAAGCATTGCTGCTGCACTTTTTGTTTGCGGATTTGTTTTATGCAAGTTTGTTTTTAAACCAATTTATTATATTAACATAATGGATTCTCAAGATGATGATAAATTCGAAGAATACTACAATTATGTTAATGAAGGTATTTTTAAGGGACATTTGACGAAATCTAATCATTACAGAAAAGGAATGATTAATCTTGAAAAGGCAATTGTGAACGAATATACATATAGCAAAGAAAATGTAAAGACAATATTAGATGAAGAAGTTTTACCATATTGTGATATTTCTATAATAAGTGACTCTGATAAGTATTTTATTGCCAGATGGTTATGGAAAGTAGAAGATTATGATAATAGTAAGCTTTTTTATGATTCAACGCAATGAGGTGAGCTATCATCGAGTGAGTTTATAAATATTAGCGATGATTTAAAGAGAGGATTCTTTACAGAAGATTGATACATCTTTACTAGATAAAAACATGAGATTTATAGTTGGGAAAAATTATGTGGAAGTAAAGAAGAAGGCAAATAATAAAAACAAATAATAAAACAAATAATAGAAAATGTCCTCTGGTATCTAAACGAAATCAGAGGATATTTTTTATTATTCTTTTCTTGAAATGCGCGAATGAAATGCAGCAGATGTATCATCAATTGACTGTGATGCGACATAAGTAGTATCTTTGAGAACAGCCTGATATCTAGCCCTTAATTTAAAATTTAATTCCAAAACACTTGCTCTAATATTTAAAATATTCCATTGACATATCCATTGCACTATGATATTAATTTATCTAAAGAATAATATTAATTCTTATATCTAAAGTAACAGGCAAGATTTTAACTAATCCATGTGTTACTTATCATGCCAGACATTCATTTATGCATAGTCATATATTAATGTCATTCGGCAGTAACCCCATAATCTATAATTTAATAATGCAGGCTTGTATTCAGTACATGCAGATGCTAATATACTTACATAGAGACAATTAAGTATATGTGCGTGGATATCAGCCTGTGAAAGAGACGAGGAGGATATCTATGGCAGAGAAAAAAGACAATGTAACAGTTAAATTTAAGGACAATGTGTTCTGCATGCTGTACAGGGACAAGAAAAATCTCTTGGATTTGTACAACGCACTTAATAATTCGCGCCATACCAATGTGGATGAGCTTGAGGTTACGACATTGAATGGTGGTTCGTATATGAAGTATAAGAACGATGCTTCATTTTTATTAACCATGAACCTATACATGTTCGAACAGCAATCCAGCAAGAATCCTAACATGCCGTTAAGGTTTTTGCATTATCTGTCTGATGTATACAGAAATATGTACAGCAATGACATGCTTCACCGAAGGAGTATGATAAAGCTTCCAGTGCCACATTTTGTGACATTTTATAATGGCTTGGAGAAATGGATAGAGACAGATGAGGTAATTAAACTGTCGGATATGTTTGAACTGCCGGTTGACAAGCCTGAGATAGAGATTGAGGTGCGTGTTATTAATATTAATGGGGATGCAGATATCTTAAAAAGGTGCAAAACTCTTCATGATTATATGACATTTGTTAATAAGGTAAGGCATAAAACTGATGTTGACAAGCTGGATATCAGGACAGCTGTTATTAAAGCTATAGACGAATGTATAGAGGAGGGCATACTTGTCGATTTCTTTGAGGAGCACAGGGAGGAGGTCGTAGAAGTGAGTATATATGATTATGATGAGGAAAAGACCAGAAAAACTCTGTTTGAAGAGGCTAAGGAAATGTGCAGGGATGAGGTAAAGGCTGAAGTCAGGAAGGAACTGGAGGAAGAAGTCAAGGCAGAGGTCAGGAAAGAACTGGAGGGAGAAGTCAAGGCAGAGGTCAGGAAGGAACTAGAGGGAGAGCTTAAGACTGAAGGACAGCAATTAAAGTTAGTAAATATCATTATAAAGAAAGTCAAGAAAAACAAGACTCTCACAACAATTTCGTCTGAATTAGAAGAGAATGTGGAAGACATCAGGGCAATATATGATGCGGTGATTGAAGCAGCTCCTGATTATGATGAGAATATAATTATTAAGAAACTAAATAATAATAGTTATTAATTGTACATGGCCGTTTTATTTTTCAAAGATAGGAAGGCATTAGGATGCTAATATAGAAATAGATATATACAAAATGCCCCATTCCGGACTAATCCGGAGTGGGGCTTATCTTTACGCATAAGCAGTTAATGCTTAATTAATCAATTTCTTTTTTCTTAATTCGGTCAAGATAATCTTTAGTTTCCTTAGCAACCACACCGCTTAAAGCAACGAGTGCAATAAGGTTAGGAATAGCCATCAGACCGTTAAATATATCTGCAATTGTCCATACCGCAGATACTGTCATATAAGGACCAATGAATACGCAGAGGATATATATCCATCTGTATGCCTTGATGCATTTCTTTTTACCATTAGTAAGGTATTCAAGGCAGCGCTCAGAATAATAATCCCAGCCAAGAATAGTTGTAAATGCAAAAAATACGAGACATAACATAAGAATAAATGAAGCAACTCCATCCGGGAATGGAAGTCCTAACTGGAATGCTTTAGTTGTTACTGCAACACCTTCAAGTCCCATATCGTAAGCTCCTGTAAGAACAATTGCAATACCTGTAATTGAACAGATGATAATAGTATCAATAAAAGTACCTGTCATAGATACAAGACCCTGACGTACAGGTTCATTGGTACGGGCAGCGGCAGCGGCAATAGGTGCACTACCAAGACCGGCCTCATTAGAGAAGATACCTCTTGCAATACCCTTCTGCATAGCTACAACCATGGCACCAAGGGCACCACCAGCAGCGGCCTTAAGACCAAATGCACTCTGCACAATTGTAAGGATGGCAGCAGGAACATCTGTAATATTAAATAAAATAATAAGAATACCTGCTAAAAAATATGTTGCAGCCATGAAAGGAACAATAACCTGAGCAACTTTAGAAATTCTCTGGATTCCACCAATAAGAACAAGAGCAACACAGAATGTAAGGATAAGACAGCTTATAACTACAGTCCATGAATATGTTCTTCCAAATAATGAAACAGTCCATGCATTGTTAGGATCAAAGAAATTATTAACAGCAGAAGAGATTCCGTTCACCTGTGTAAATGTACCAATTCCTAAAAGACCAACGCCTATACCAAAGAAAGCAAATATCTTGGCAAGCCATTTCCACTTAGGCCCCATACCATGTTCAATGTAGTTAAAAGGTCCACCAACAACATGACCATCTTCGTCAACCTGTCTGAACTTAACTGCTAAGAGACACTCAGCGTATTTGGTAGCAGTACCAACTAAGGCAGCAAGCCACATCCAGAATAATGCACCAGGACCGCCTGAGACAATGGCAGTAGCAACACCTACGATATTACCTGTACCGATTGTTGCTGAAAGTGCTGTACATAATGCTGCGAAACTGCTCACTTCACCATGCTTTCCATCAGTTTCGTCTTTGAAAATGTACTTAAAAGCACGACCAAGATTAGTAAACTGAACACCCTTAAGTCTGATAGTAAGAAACAGACCAACTGCAAGGATAAGGACAATGAGTGGGATTCCCCAGACATATGCGTCAATAGTAACGAGAATAGTATTGATTTTACTAAACATATTATGTATTCTCCCTTTTTATAAAAAATTAAGACAAATTTTAACATAAAACAACTTTTTTTTCAATTGAATACTGTTATTTCTTAATATAATAAATAAATTTGTTAAATGTTGCTTATTGACAAACTCTGTCAATTTATATATTATTGTTGAAAACAAAGGCGTTTTGCAGATAAAGCAAGACGCTTTTTTCCTTATTATTAAGGTAATATCCGGAAGATATAATCGGGAGAGACTGTGTAATAATGCAGCGCCGAAGGTGACAGCGAAAACTCTCAGGCAAAAGGACCGGTTATGGACGGAACTCTGGAGAGCTGTAATTATCAGCACCGAAGAAGCAATTTCTAAGCATAGAGATGAGAAATATTGAGGCTGATTTGCTTGGGGAGAATCTTTCAGGTTTTTAACAGAGGCATAGGTGTATTAAAGTGCGCCTGTAGCCTCTTGTTTTTATGTAAAGATATATTAGGAAGGGAACTTCTTAGGAATTTTGATAAGGCAGGATTGCAAGGCACGAAAAGGCTAAAGCAAAGGAGAGAAACATTATGAAGACAGATATTGAAATTGCACAGGAAGCAGTAATGGAGCCAATTAAGAATGTTGCAGCCAGATGCGGCATAAGCGAGGATGATCTTGAATTATACGGAAAGTATAAGGCTAAGATATCAGATGAGTACATCAACAGTGTCAAAGACAATGAAGATGGAAAGTTAATTCTTGTTACAGCCATAAATCCAACTCCGGCAGGAGAGGGAAAGACAACAATTACTGTAGGGCTTGGAGAAGCATTTGGAAAGCTTGGCAAGAAGGCAGTTATAGCACTTCGTGAGCCATCACTTGGTCCATGTTTCGGTATCAAAGGTGGAGCAGCAGGTGGTGGATATGCACAGGTTGTTCCTATGGAAGAATTGAATCTGCATTTTACAGGCGATTTCCATGCAATCACATCAGCTAACAACTTATGTGCAGCACTTCTTGATAACCATATACAGCAGGGCAACGAACTTGGAATTGACCCAAGGTGTGTTACATGGAAAAGATGTATGGATATGAACGACCGTGTTCTTAGAAATATAGTTGTAGGTCTTGGTTCTAAGGTTGACGGAACTGTAAGAGAAGATCATTTTGTTATCACAGTTGCGTCAGAGATTATGGCAGTATTATGTCTTGCAACAGATATGAAGGATTTAAAAGAAAGACTCGGCAAGATGGTAGTTGCTTACAATTATCAGGGACAGCCTGTTACAGCATCAGATATCAAGGCAGTAGGTTCAATGGCAGCTTTGTTAAAGGATGCATTAAAGCCTAACCTTATCCAGACACTTGAGCATACTCCAGCATTAGTACATGGTGGACCATTTGCTAATATTGCACATGGCTGTAATTCAGTAAGAGCAACTAAGACTGCACTCAAGATGGCAGATTATGTAATCACAGAGGCAGGATTTGGTGCAGATTTAGGAGCAGAGAAATTCTTCGATATAAAGTGCCGTAAGTCAGACTTAAAGCCGGATGCAGTTGTATTAGTAGCAACAGTAAGAGCACTTAAGTACAACGGTGGAGTACCTAAGACAGAATTATCAGCAGAGAATCTTGACGCATTAAAGAAGGGAATCGTAAACCTTGAAAAGCATATTGAGAATCTTCAGAAATATGGTGTACCTGTAGTTGTTACACTTAATGCGTTTGTATCAGATACACAGGCAGAATTAGATTATATACAGAAGTTCTGTGAAGATAAAGGCTGTGAATTCGCCCTTGCCAAAGTATGGGAAAAGGGTGGAGAAGGCGGAATTGAGCTTGCAGAAAAGGTTCTTAAGACACTTGAGACAAAGAAGAGCAATTTCCATTGTCTGTATGAGACAGACCAGCCGGTTAAAGCAAAGATTGAGACAATTGCCAAAGAAATATATGGCGCAGGAAGTGTTAATTATTCGGCAGCAGCTAATAAGCAGATTGCACAGCTTGAACAGTTAGGATTTGGTAATCTTCCAATCTGTATGGCTAAGACACAGTATTCGCTTTCAGACGATCCGACATTACTTGGCCGTCCGGAAGGATTTGAGATGAATGTAAGAGAAGCATATGTATCAGCCGGTGCAGGCTTCATAGTAGTGCTTACAGGTACAGTAATGACAATGCCGGGACTTTCAAAATCACCAGCGGCATATAATATAGATGTTAATGATGATGGGGTAATAACTGGGTTATTCTAGAAAAGTGACTCCCGGGAGTGGGAGGCAGGTGGTTGTGTAGTGTATTTTCAAACGCGCTCTCGCTCGGACGAAAACGCAGCGGTACTAAGATTTTGTGAGGCTTGTCGCCTTT
>OLHA01001061.1_pt1 | contig 15306 bp, 19 predicted proteins | sample 1605961 | NCBI WGS metagenome assembly OLHA01 (sample SAMN03283288) | human gut metagenome | biome: human-associated habitat; material: feces | host: Homo sapiens | place: Peru | collected 2012
GGGAGCAGAGTCGAGAACATATCCGTAAGCCGTACACTGTTCGATGATCTCATAATTGCCGTAAGGGAGTTTATCTGGCATCATGAGCTTGCCTGTTACATCGGTGTAATAGGTGTCGATGTCCACAGGCGCCGGGTAGTTGATATGCTGCACGATATATTCGCCCGTGTCGGTATTGCGCACCTTAAAGCCAATACCCGCCGCAGGGATAATTTTGCCCGTTTCCGCATCCTTTTTGACAATCTCAATGAGCGCCTCAAAGGTTGCGTTGTTGATGAGGAAGCGATAGGTTTCGCCGTTTTCCTTAACAAAGACATTGAAAGGTGCAAGCAATTCCTTGCCCTCCCAGCCTTTGGTCTGCTTTACGGTATATTCGCCGTAAGGCAGATCCTTGGTTTCGGCAAAGCCGTTCTCATCGCATACGAGAATATCTCTTTCGGTTTCCTCTGCGTTTTCATAGCTGCCCGCCGCTTTCAAATACACCTCAAATTCCGCACCTTTTTCGGGTGTTTCGATTTTGGTGCTGCCGTCATCGCAATGCTTGATTACGGCGATTTTTCCCTTGATAACATTTTCGAGGGAGTCGAGAGGCTTTGCAAGATTGTATTCAACCGTATACAGCTTGGCCTCCGCGCCGATATGCTGACTCTCGGTATTGAGGAGGTATCCCTCGGACGGGCTGATTTCTTTCAGCGACCAGTCATCGCCGCAGATATAATACTTGGTGGTAAACTGACCGTTTGCATCGGTGGTATAGCTGTCGATGAGCTGATTGCCCTTATAGATACCGTACTTTGCACCTGCGAGGGAGGCATCGCCCTGCGGCAGACCTGTTCTGCGGTCGCTCTTGGTTACGGTGACATTGAACTTCTTGAGGATATTGTCAAAGGATTTGTTTGTTACCTTGTTCCACTCAATAGCGGCGGTCTGTTTTTCGGGTACGACATAGCGAGTCGGGGTGTCGACTTCTTCGAGGGTATATCCCGTGCCGATCAACACATCCTTGAATTTTGCAATGCCGTTTTTATCGGTCACGGCAAACTCGTTTACCTCAATGCCGGAGAGCGATGTGCCGGTCAGTCGAAATTTCATTCCCTCGACGAGTCCGTCCTCGGCAGTCTTTTTGACGGTGAGGTCGCCGCGGCGGAGCTTGTTGCTGAAATTGACGGTAGACACCTGACCGCTGACAACGGTTACACGGCGAACCTCCTGCGGAATATATTTGTCATATTCGGTTTCGGTAACGGTGTAAACGCCGGGCTTGAGGTTATCTACCTGAATCACGCCGCCGTTTGCGGTTTTAACAGTCTTGTCGATGCCGTTGCCCTGAATGCGGAAGGTAATGCCGTCCACCTTGCCGTCCTCGCTGACCTTGACAATTTTTGCACTGCCGGGAATCAGTTCGTTGACAGCCTTAATGGTAATTGTGGCGTTCGGAGTGTTCTTGTTAAGCGTAACCGTCCATTCGGATTTTCCGTAAGCACGGTAGTCCTTCGGGAACACGGTTTCCTTGACGGTATAAGTGCCGAACGGGATCGGATCTGCAGCCTTGGCATAGCCGGAGGCATTGGTCGGGCCGATCTTATATGCCTTGCCCGTCTTTTGGTTTGTGGCAACGAATACGGCTCCGGCAAGTGCCTTGCCGTTTTCATCGGTCTTTTTAACCTCCATGAAGCCGTTTTCAATAAAGAGTTCGTCCGGCAAATGATAATATCCGTTCGGAGTGGACGCCTTATCTCCGTTGGAGGAGTGTGCCATACCTTCGGTGGTGTTGATTTCGGGGCCTCGCTCGTTACCTACATGGATAATGAAGTGTTTGCCGTCATACACGCCTGCAAAAATAGCCGCATGAACATGGCTGCTTGAGCTGTTGCCGAAGATGATGATATCGCCGGGGGTGAGTTTGGAATAGTCCACATTGCTCGGACTTGTGCCGACCTTTTCAACCTTGCCCTGCGAGGCAAGCTTGTTGAGTGCGTTCTGCCAAGTCACAACGGCCTGAGAGTTCGTTCCCGTAGCGTTGATGGCGTCGGTAATAAACTGCGTGTCCACATCCTCAATGTTAGGCAGATAGTTGCAAATATAATAGGTCACGAAGCTTGCACAGCAAAGACCGTACTGCTCAAACCTTGCAATATTCGGTGCTTTGCCTGTTACGGTCGAGGAGTCGAAAACCGTTTCCTTGCCGGATAGCGAGGTGCTGTAATGAATATCCGAGAGGATACTCGGTGCGTTTCGTTTCAGTGCGCCGCCGTAGTGTCCGGTCTGATAGATCGTGCCGTTATCCTTTTGCTTCTGCACATTGTAGCCCGTATAGGCAAGCGCTCTGACAATGGGATTGTCGAGCATTTTGTCGGGGATGTCCGAGGCAGGTGCCGCAAACGCCGAGATCGGGAAAGCACTGAGTACCATTACCAATGCAAGAAACAAGGATAACAATTTCTTTCTGTTCATATTGACTCATCCTTTCAAGTTTGATTGTAAAAAAAAGAACGCCTGATTTTATCAAGCGTTCGTGATGGGAGTGTATCGGGCGGTTATCCGCCGTAGTTTTGACTGCTTACGCATACGCAGCAGTACCATGTGCCGCCTTTATAGGTGATGCCGACAGCCATGTAGGTGTATTCGGCACTTCCTACATAGCGCCAATGGCCTGCACTGTTCTTGAAGCCGTTGGCTATTTTATCGGCTATCTCGTCGGCCGTACCCGTCCAATTTCCTTTGGCGGCGGCCTCGGCATTGTATCCTCGGTAGTAGCTCGCTTCAGGCATTCCGCAGTCCGACATATCTACATATTCTCCGTATTTAAGTACGGTGCAGGCGTCGGGACTTGATTCATGCGAGAAGTTTGTTACGAGCTGCTCGGAACGATAGGTTGCGACCTTGCCGAGTCCGGGCAGGATGGTTGCAGCCGGTGAGCCTTGGGATTGCCTTAGTGCATTTATCTTTTCTGCCGTTTTCCTTGCCACCTCATTGGCGGTAGGTGTTTCGGCAGGAGCTTCGGGCTTTTCTGCGGGTGCAGGCGTCTGCGGTTTTTCCTCGGCAGGCTTCGAAGCTTCCGTCTGCTTGGACGGCGTCTTGGTCTGCTGATTTGATTCTACGGGCTTTTTGGTATCTGCCTTACTGCCACTGTCGGCAGGGGCATTGCTTTCGGCCTTTTCTTTTTCTGCCGTAGATTCGTCTTGCTTTATTTCGCTTTCCGCAGGCAGGCTGCTCTCGGCAGTCGGCTCGGAAGCGTTTTCCGTTACCGTTGCCGTGATGCCGCTTTCTGCGTTTGCAGATTCGCTGTTTGTACTTTCTGTCTTATCCGCACCGCACCCTGCGAGGCTCAGTGTTATCAGCCCTGCGAGGAGGGCTGCGAGCATTTTCGTCTTTCTCATATTTACCACCTCTACCTACAGGATACCGAAAAAATTCGGAAAGTCCAGAGAAATCTGCGAATTTGCGAAAAAAATCACATACTTTGTTCGGGGCTTTCATTTTCATCGGGCAATTCGTCCTCGGTTTCCTCCAAAGCCTCACGGTAAGCGCCGAGAACGGCGTCCTGAACGCTCTGCCTTGCCGAATCGGTAAGGGCAAAGGCAATGTCCGAATATTTGGTGTCGCCGTTTGCACCTTTATAGGAGCGAAACGGCATCCTTGCGAACATTCCTTTCTGACCGTCCACAACGGCGATGTCCTTGATAACGAATTCGCCGCCGAGGTTCACGCTTGCATACGCCTTGACCGTGGCATTCTCACGCTCGATCATGCGGTCGATCTTGGCGCTGACAGGGATTTTGGATTTCGCTGCGTTATTGGTTTTCTTGGTTGCCATAATTAATTCCTCCTGATTACATATTCATTGTCATGCCGCCGTCCTCCACGGGTTCGTCGGCAGGCTCGTCGGCTTCAAGATATTTCCGTGTGTTTTCTTGTGCCCATTCGGGGATAAATTCCTCTTTGAGTGCGCCTATAAATTCGGTGCGGCGGTAATAGCCTTTTTCTCCGTCCGACATATGAAAGCCAAACACCTTTGTGCCGATGGAATTCGGTCGACAGCCGTTGCCGTGTTCGGCATAAAAGAGCTGATCCTGCGGCGTCTTACATTCGTCCTTTAGAATTGACGGATCTAAAACCACTACCCGGTCGGTATAGTCGACCTGACTGCCGCTTTCGCAGTGGCGGCCGTCAAACAATCCGAGTTTATCCCACAGCCGCCTTGCATCGGCAACGAATAGATTGACGAGTCCGGGGTGACTGCGGACATGGTATTGCCATGCGTTTTCCTTGTCCATAACAGAAAAACGCCTCGCCCAATTTTTGTTGTCCTCGGAGTATCTGCCGTCATGGGTTCCTTGGCGCACGGTGGCGGCGAGAACGAAGTTGACACGGTCAAAGCCGTATCGGTCGATGATCTCCTGGGCGCAGGGATCAAGGCACTGACCGTCATAGTGTTCGTCAATGGCTCTTTCAATGGCACGGGCGCAGTCGCAGTTTTCGAGGTAGCTTTCACGCCATTCGTCCTTTTCGTTCCATTCCGCAGCTTCCTTGAGGGAATAGAGATACAACGGCTTATGCTCCGGCATTGTGTCCACCTGCTTTCTGCTCAGCCCATTTGACGGACAGATGCACGAGCGCCACACGCTGCTGTTCGGCAGAGAGGCTGTCGAGGAAATCCTCAAGTGTCATCTCGGCTTCCTTGTCGGCGGTCTTGGTGCCGGAGCAGTTATCGCAGATTTTCTCACGCTTGACGGTGACAGTTCTGCCGTCCGGCGATTCGGTGAAGGACAGTACATCGTTATAGGTGAAGCCGACACGCTGTCTTATCTCAAACGGAATAGTGATTCGTCCTCTTTTGCCAAGGACACGGTATAGCTTTGTCATATCAGTTCGCCTCGCTTTCATCACAATTCTCGCTGCAAGGACAATCCTCGCAGTCGCCGTCACAGTCCATGTCGGCAATGGGACAGTTTTCGCAATCGCCGTCACAGACGATGTCCTTCGGATCGTCGATATTTTCAATGACGATCTTGTGTCCGTCTGTGTACATCTGCAGGGGATCGCCCTCGAACATTCCGGCTTCGAGGAACAGCTCGGCAGGCACGGGAAGCATAATGATTTCGGTTTTTATCTTTTTATTCTGCATACGATGTTCTCCTTTAATATTTTTTCGTAGTCGAGTGGCTTGTCGCCTACATCGAATAAGGTGAGCTGGTGGGGTTGCTGCCGTTCACGCTCAAAGAGGTCATAATTGGCAATGAGCAGTTCGGGAAATTCCTTTCCGGCCTCGTATTTCTGCGCCATGCTATGCACCCGCTTGAAGTCGAAAAAGTTATATTCCTTATATAACTCCCGGATTTCGGGGCAGTCATTGTAGGACAGCAGGAATTTGCCTTTCATACCCGCAAGGGCATGGTAGAGCCTCAGATGATCCTCCCAAGTGAAGCCGCAGTCATACACATATTCGCTTGTGAAGTACGGCGGATCGCAGTAGGTGAAGGTCGTCGGGCGGTCATAGTGCTTTATGAGGGTTTCGAAGTCCTGGTTTTCGATGACCACATTCTCGCACCGCTTGGCAAAATCCTGCACCAGCGCAAACAGCGTTCTGAGTGAAAACGGCTGACAGGCAAAGGACTTGCATCCGCTTGAATAGCTGTAGCGGATGAGTTTTAGAAACATGGCAGCCCTGCGTAGGTCGTGGTCGTTTCTTGCCGCTGAATACAGCGTCCGTACTTCCTTGGCGGTCGCTTCGGGCAGCATTATTTCCGTGAGGTCAAGCTGTGCCTTTAGGTAGTCCTCGGTGAATTCCTCTTTTTCGAAGAACTTTTTCAGCACGGCGAAATCGTCACGGGAATTCAGACTCAAAAAACCGAGTTCACGGATGAATTCCATCGGACGGTCGCGCATACAGCGGAACAGATTGACGAGGTTGTGGTTGTAATCGTTGAACACCTCGAATTTGTCCGGCACGGGCTTTCCCAGCAGTACCGCACCGGAGCCGCCGAACGGCTCGACATAGCGGTCACAGCCTATGGGAAACAAGGCATACAGGATATGGAGGATAGAGGTTTTGTTTCCTATCCAAGTTACAGGGGATTTTATTTTGATCACCTCACTTTGAGGCGGTCAACCGTTCTGAAAACAAAAAAGCGGTATCTTTCGTTCTCAAAACGATTGATACCGCCGTGTGTTATATAAGTTATTCTGTTTTTGCTTTTTCCTGGGCTTCGAGTTTGGCACGGAGCCTGCGTATCTCGTACTCATAGTCGTTGATGCGGTTGATCTGCATACAACCGAGGATACAGAAGCTGACGCACCCGCCGAGAAGGAGACCAATCATGAGCATGGCGATCTCCATTTTACATTCCTCCCATCGTTATGCTTTCGTCCTCATCGGGAAACAGCTCGGCGGTACGGATAGCGTCCTCGCCGAGCCCGCGGAGCAGATGATTAAAATCCTCAATGTCACAGCAGGAGCGGATACCGTAATCGGCACATAAATCTCTGTAATAATCGAGTTCCATGCCATCTCTGTCCATGAGGAGATTTTCATTCAGTTCGAGCCACGCCTTTTGCTTTTCCCAACATACGCAAAGCGAGGTCGGGAAACCGCCTGTTTGGTCGCACTGAAAATCCGGCGAAGTATATACCTCGCCGGATGCGTAAAACTCCGCGGTTTTCTTTTGCAGTTCGTCATAGGTCATAAGCGCATACCTATCCCTTCGTCCTCATCCTCGGATTCCTCGCCGCCGGTGATATTGACATATTCTCCGATAATGCAGAGAGCCTCGTCATAGCTGCCGCACTCATGAATGCGGCCGGTCATTTCCGTTGCCTGTTCCGCAAGTCCGTTATGGCGGAGAGTTCGGGCGGCAAGCCCCATAAGGTTGAAGATGTTTCCGTCCTCGCCGATGAGCCTGCAATCGGGCTTTATCTTATCCGGTTCACGCTCGGTTATGAAACCGCCGAGCCGATTCGGGACATAGTCCGAAAGCCAGGTGCCGCCGAACTGTTCGTGGGAATGCAACCTCCACATAGCGAGCTTGCCCATGTCGATCTCCACACCGTCCTCAAAGGGAAAGAGGATATTTGTGAGGCTGCCGTTTTGGAATACGGAGATATTCTCAAATTTGCTGCCGTTTTTCAGAATACCCTCATCGGTGAGCAGACCGTTGATGCCGTCGAGCCACTCCTGCGGATCGCCGCCGCAGCCCTGCAAAACAAGTCCTTCCTTGCCGTTCATTCGGCGAAGGTCGTCGGTGGTTACGGTGCTGATGCTCATATTACATACCTCCCATCTGCATGGCTTCGTCCTGAACTTCTTCCTCAGCGAATTCAGATGGCGTCATTTCATCGCCCAGGAAGTTCGGCTCGGTGTCCTCGTTAAGCGGAATATATCCGCTTTCGCCGAAGTCGAGGATATCCCGCATCAGCACAGTGCCGCCGTGGTTGACTCCGACCTTCGGCTCAATGGCACAGAAGCGGTCGCCGTCATCGCTGTGGCGTAAATCATAGGCGTACAGTCCTTCGGGAATCTGTTCGGGCATGAGCCGTCCGTTGCTGAACAGCGCTCTGCGGTCAAGCACCTCAATGACATCCAGCTTTTCCTCTGTCAGTGCCTGCGTTTTCAGTTCCTTTGCCTCCGGCTCGTCATACGGAACGGGCTTGAACAGATGGCCGTTTCGGGCGGAAATAACGCCGTAATCGGTCAGCGTTGCACCGAGGCGACCGAGCAATTTATCCGCCTCATTTCTCGGAAGCAGATTTTCAAGCCATCTGCTGTCGAACTCCGTGCTTGTGTTTTCAATAATATACTTCTTGAAGAAGGCGTCCGCAGTGTCGGGTTCGGCAGTAAATTCATACCGCCGCAAGTTTTGTGCCGCATTCAGCGCGTCATGAATGCTTGCCGTGTTTTCGGCGTCGAGAACGGCTTTGAATTTGACCTGTTCGGTTTCGCTCATAATGCTGATTTCCGCAGCAAGTTTATTGAGTGTTTGGACATCGCTCATGCTGCCGAACATCTCCGAGGTGATCTGCGGAATTACCGAATCAAAGTCATAATATACGCAATCGCCGATGTCTACCTCGTTAAATGCCGCAGCATAACCCGAGAGTATGTCGCTTGCCATTGGAAGGTCAAGCCAAATAGCCCTATCTACAGGATCGCCCTTGATATGCTCCGGCGTACCCGATACGAGCAGACGAATGGCAAAATCGGAGGATTCGGATTCCTCGTCCGGCAAGGTCACACCGTCATATATCTCCGGTCGGTCATAATGGACGGTGGGGATATACAATCTGCCCTCAAACACACCGTTATCATTTTTCTGCTGCACTCTGCCGATCTGCTCTGCGTTCAAAAACGGAACGGCGCTTTCGGGGATACCTTCGAGGTCGGAGAGCAGTTCATTTTCGAAGGCAAACCGACCGAGTTCGGCAAGGTTGCTTACATTATGAGCGACGGGAACGGTGTCCAAGCCGTAGGTACAGTTGATGAGGTCTTTGATGCTGACGGGGTTTTCGTCTGCGTCGTTGAATATCTGCTCGGTCACGGCGTAAAACACGGGCAGTTCCTCATTGGGAAGAGAGCCAAGCCGCTTGGCAAAGAAGTTCAGCTCGTCCAAGCTGAAAGTGTCCAAGCGGATGTCCTGCAGCTCCGGCAGGATATCGCATTCGAGGATGCTGACTTCAACCGTGTTTTCTCTGCCGACGGCACGAGCCCTTTGCATAGCGTCCTTGATTTCATAGTCCGCCGCAGGCAGCAATAACTCGGCATAATAATATCCGCCGTGAACGGGGTTTTCGGCGGACAGCTCAAGCCTCATGATTTTCTTATTATATATCATTCTCGTTTATCCTTTCTGAATTTGCTCTTGGTAGATTCGCTTGATAACAGCACCGACAGCAGAAACAACCGGCACGCTCACGGCGTTGCCTGCCATTTTGTAGAGCCGTCCGTCCTTCAGTCCCGTGGCGGCTGCCTTATCGAATTGTTCATCCGTAAAGCCCTGCAAGCGCCAACATTCTCTCGGTGTGAGCTTTCGCACCCGTCCGTAACGGAGAACACCGTGCCGGTCCTGCACCGTTAAGGTGAACATCGGCTCGTTAGGCTCTTTGATCCAACGGCCCTGCTGACGGATGGTTTTCTTATCGGGCGTCACAACGGCTCTCGGCTCGTCCTCAATAAACACGGCGGAGTGTTCGCCCTTGTGCTTGCTGATGCCGCTGTCCTGTCGGGCAGTAATGCACCGAGCCGTTTCGGTGAGCTGCGGATCGGCGTTCATATCTATAAAAAAATAGCCCTGCGTATTGCCGGGCGTTACGGTATGGGCGATCTTTTCTCCGACTCGGCCTCGCCGTGTATTCATTGTCGGGTAGGCAAGGTCGATGCTGTCGCCTGGGTGTGCGAGCTGAAAGCCGGATTTTGTATCCACCTTGATAGGCAGGGCTACATCATAGAGTCCGGTTTTTCCTCCGAAGCCTCCGGCACTGCTTGTGAGAGTAATGCCGACTCCCTCGTCCGAGTAGACCCGATTGCCCTCTGTGCCTCCAAGGAGTTGGATAAGAGACGCTGCATTTGCGTCTGTGAAAGAAAGTATTTCTCCGCAACATCTCTCTCTAAGATATCCGACAATATACACGCGCTTGCGGGATTGGGGGACACCGAAATCCTTGCTGTTAAGGATTTGCCATGCGACATCGTACCCCAACTCATCCAGCGCACCGAGGATGGTCGCAAAAGTCCGGCCTTTGTCATGCGACAGCAAGCCGGGAACATTTTCAAGCAGCAGAAAAGGTGGTCTTTTAACGGCGGCAATTCGGGCGATCTCAAAAAAGAGAGTGCCTCTTGTGTCATCTTGGAATCCTCTGCGGAGCCCTGCGATACTGAAAGACTGACAGGGAAAACCGCCGCAAATAAGGTCGATATCCGGCAGGGTGTATGGATCAATGGTTCTTGCGTCTGCAAAATACAATTCTCCTTCCGTGGGGTATATGGCGTCATACGCCTGCTTTGCGTATTTATCTATCTCACAGTAACCGACGCACTCAAAGCCGCCGAGCCGTTCAAGCCCCGACCGAAAGCCGCCGATACCTGCGAACATATCCAAAAAATTGATCGGCATAAGTCATCCGACCGATACCGTTGTTTTTTCTGTTCCGCCTCGCTTTCCTTACATCGTCATACCGAATCCCTCGGATTCGTCCTCATCCTCGGTTTCCTCATCGTTGCCGTTGTCGCCCTCACATTCGCCCGCAAAGCCGTTTTCTGCGGCTTCCTCGTCCGTTTCTTCGCAGGTGTCCTCTGTGGGGCTTTCGGCGTCGATTTGGCTCTCACACTCGGCCTGTTCTCGGTCGAGCTCAGTTTCAATAAGACCGAGGACGAATTCCTTCTGACTCATATTGTTGCGGTGCAGGTAATCCTTGATCCTCTGAAACAGTTCCTCCGGCACCTGAAATGCCATCGTTCTCATATTGCCCATGCTATTTCCTTCTTTCTGCTGTATTTTCGGGTGAAGCTCATCGTCCACCGCAAGAGTAATGAATTCAGCCATTGTCATCCCTTCATGCCGTTCGAGATATTCTCTGATTTCGGCATGGAGGTTGGCATCGATTTTTACGGTGATGCCTTTCTTTTCATCCGCCATTGCGCTCGTTCCTTTCTATATATTTTTTGATGATTTCCGCAAGCAGTTCCTCTGCCGACACTTCACGCTCGGCGGCTTCCAGAAGCAGCATATCTGCCTGCGGCTGCGGTATAAAAATATCGTGTTCCAATAGGCAACCTCCTACATTCCCATGACGGGGCCGTTGTCCTCGTCCATGTCCTCGCTGTCGGCCTGTTCCTCAGCAAGTTCTTCATCGGTGAGCTTGCGGAAGGAGTCCTCGCCGGGAATGATACCGAGCTGTCTGCCGTTGTCAAAGGCACAGTGCAGGGTACACATATCGTCCACATACTTTACCGTGCCGCGCATATCGTCCTCAACGGGGCGGGGATCGTCGCCCATGTGCAAAAGCAGAATACGCGTCCCTTTGGGGTAGAGCTCTTTATATCGCTGTGCCTGTCTGTACAGGCGGTCATATTCGTTCATACTGTTTACCTCCGTGTTTTCTCTGTAAAATTCCAATTCGTAAATAACGCCGTTTTCACCGCGCTTGTCCAACACCTTAACCGCAGTGCCGTCAAAGATATATCCGCCGGCCTTGCCGACCTCAGTGAAAAAGCCTTTGCCTCCATTGCAGTCGGAGAACCGATGGTTCGGCTCATCCTTGATTTTTGAGTAAAAGCCATTGGTCTGCACCTTTGTCACCACACGGGTCAGCCCAACGATGTCGGGGTGGTATTTGTGTCTTGTCGCTTTGAATTCCGTGCCGATTTTGATATACCGTTTCAGCTCGGCAAGGTTCTTGAACGCCATGGGCTGCGGCGGTTTTGCTTTATCTGTCATCAGTTCATCTCCATTCCGTAATATTCCTCCGGCGGCCGTAAAAAGGAGAAGTCGACATCCTCGATATTGTCGCAATGTCCGGCAAGGAAGCGGTCGTCCCGTTCCATGCGCATCATCAGATATGCGACCTCCTCGGGAGTGGCGACCACGGTTTCCTCGCCGCCGTAAAGGTATACCTCGGCGTGTACGCTGACCTCTGTTTCCGCATCGACATCCTCCATAAAGTCATCAAAGGCTATCCAGCCGACGAGGTCGTCGTACTCTCTCGGTATTCCTCCGACCGTGAATTCGGTTTCGTCATAGCCTGCGGTTACGGTAACCGCAGAAAACAGCAAGGCCATATATTACATCCCTCCCATCTGCATTTCATTTTGCTGCAGGTATTCGTCAAACTCGCTCTCGGTCATCATGGCGTAGTCATCGCCGCTGTTCCAGAAGGAGACGAACAGCTCGCCGTCCATCGTATCAATGGGCTGCTGCTCGAAGCTTTCGCCGAGGCCGTCCGAGCACTGTCCCGTAAGCCAGTCCTGAAGAGCTTCCGTTTCCTCTGCCGTGAGCGCTTCCTTGAGGCTGCAATCAATTCGTCCGAACAGCCTATCGCTGCGCATTTCCACCGACCATACCGCCGAGGTCAGCTTTTCGCTCACGCCGTCATCCTTGTTATAGTAGGTAGCCATATCGTTTTCGTCGTTGGCGGTGTAACGATTCAATGCATCGGCAATCTCATCGGCGCTGTCGGCAAGGTAGGAATCTCCGACCGTGAACATATCTCCGTCGCCCTCGTCGATATTGCCGATGAGAGGACAGAAGAACACAGCCTTTACTGGACCGGCGTCCTGCGTCATCTGACGGATGGCATTGATTACTTCATCCATTGAATCATACTGGTCATAGAGGATATTCTGTTCCAGTTCCTCTTTGATGTCCTCGCTTGCCGCCCCAATAACAAGCGTCAGCATATTGGCGTCGGCGATGGTATTTTTCTCGTTCAGCGTGAGGAGCAGATGCTGACCGAAGTCGCTCTCACTAAACAACTTTACGCCGATATCCTCGCCCTCATTGTCGGTCAGCGGGATCTGTTTCGGCGGCTGCATAATGCCGATAGACTGTAGCTTTTCATAAATGTCGTAAATGCTGTGGGGCAGTTCGAGAACGAGGGTGTTCTCTTTATTGCGGATAATTGCGGTGATCATATTTACATCCCTCCCATCGTCATAGGCTCGTCCTGATATAAGATGTCGAGCAGGCTTGTGTCGGTGTCGTTGTAGATGAAGCCGCCGTCGACGAATTTCCCGTAATATATTTCGCCGATATGCTCACCGAAGGCTCTGTAATCGAAAAACTTTGCCACGGCCGGATTCACAGTAAAATCCTCGTTGTTTTGTGTTACATACTCTCCGATCTCCTGAAAATAGTTCGCACCCTCAACAAAGGTGAAGCAGTCGATGTTTTTCGCAAGCCGCGCAAGCTGCTCTGCGTTCTCAGCTTCGGCGTATTCGGCAACCGCCCACAGCTTTTCCATATCCATATCGGCACGGTTGACGGCGGCTGCAAGGCGGTTCAGTTCGTAAACCCCTTCCTCGGCGGCGATCTCCTTGAAGCGTCCGAGCCACTTGTCGCTATCAATGCAAATGTCCTCCCATGAGAGCTCCACATCATCCGGTGTTGGTGCGCCGAGTCGGGCAAACGCCTTGTCGATGGCTTCTTCCTCACAGGGCAAATACAGGAATTCGGTTTTTCCGTTGTATTCAGCCCGCAAAAAGCAGAGCATTTGATCATACACATACGCCGGAAAATTCTGCCCGTCATAATCCTTTACGAACGGTGTGTCCTCATCGACGAAAAGCAAACCGTGTTCGGTAAAAACGCCCTTGCCGGATCGAATCAGCTCCCGTCCGAACTCTGCATATTTCGGATCATCCGCATCATCGGCAGGCAGACAGCCCTTGACCGTTAGCAGATATTCTCTGCCGATCTTGCCCATATCGCTGATATCCTGAATCAGCGGATAGCGGCTGAGGTTGAAACTCAGATTGATGAGGTCGGGCAGAGTGTCGAAGCCCTCTAATTTCATGGCTTCGTAAAACTGATATTCCTCATCGCCGAAAAAGCTGTCCATCCGTTTCCCGAGGTAGTTGACTTCATCGAGGTTGACGAATCGGTCTTGGAGGCAGCCGAGTTCCTCGGGGAATACGACCTCGGACACATACAGTTCAAGGGGTGTGACATCCTCGGCGTGGATTCTTTCGAGCGCCGCATTCATTTCCTTTTCTGTGCAGGGAAAACGGAGGGCGGTCTGACTGTTTCCGTATTTGATTTTCAGTTTAATCATGGCAATTCTCCTTTATTGCGGCGAGTCCGAATCGGCGGATCGCCATAGCGTTGCAGATGGTGCGAAACAGCATAGGCGGAACAAGGTCGGAGTCCGACAGATCCGACACGGTAATGTGCTTTGTACCGAGAGTCAAGTCCTTTGCCGCACAGTAGAGGGTGTAGGCTCGTTCGGTGCAATTTTGGAGTTTAATATTCTCAAAAAATACGCAGCCGTTATTTATATGGTGCTTGCAGCAGCTCCACAGCCTTTGATCGGCAGTGAGCAGATACAGCGCCGAAAGCAATGCGTAATTTGCTTTGGGGATGTTCTTGGCGGCAAGTTCAAATCTTGCCCGATGCTTTTCATTTATATATGTCATGGGGTTTTCCTCGCTTTCTATATATTCATTGAATCTCTTTCGGAAGGGCGGACACCGTATCTGCCTCATGGTTTCCGTCAGTATCTCTGTGGGTGTTGCTGCGGTTACCGTGATGAGTATCTGCGACTCCGAAAAGCGAACACCGACACCTCTCGGCTTGAAGTTCGGGATTGCGGTCATAAACCGTTCGATTCGGCGGTCATGTGGATTATCTGAAAATATGGTCATGGTCTTTCTCCTTGCTGTGAAATAAAAAAAGCCCTCCGGTTTTTGTGTAACCGAAGGGCGATTGATAGTATTACATATTCTGTTGTGGGGCCGCTGTCTGTTCAAAGGTCGGCGGCTCGGCTTCGAGGGAGGGATATGCGCCCGTGAGCTTTTCTTGGAGCTTATCCAACTGCCGTTCCTGCTCATAGGTCAGCGTTTCGCAGTTGCCTTTGGCAAAGTCCACACAGCGATAAAGGTATGCCGATTCATTCTCACTGAAAAGTCGGTCTTTGCTGACGAGACCGGAGCGCACTGCGAAGGCTTCTTTGACATATTCATAGTTCGGCGAGTAATCTCCCCAGAACACCGAGTCGCCGTCTGCATTCTGTTTCCATGTGCAGAACATAAAGCCGTTCTTTTCGCTGTAGGTCGCCGCCAACACGGTATCTCCGAAGGCGGCAAGCTGTCTGTAATCGGAGACATCGGCAGCTTTCATCTGCGGTGCGTGTTCGTAGAGTCCGACATATTCCCGCACCGTAGAGATCTCATCCTGAATGTCTGCAATTTTACTGCGGTATTCATCCGAGAGGTTTTGGTCGGCGTTGCTTAGAAATTGACCGTTGTATTTTATCCGGCAGAGGGGGATGCCGTCCGAGGACACTTCTAACCATCCGCTTCCGTCCGTATTGGTGTCGTACCGAGCCCTGAGCCGTTTGGCTAATTCTTTCTGCAGCATATTTGATTTCTCCTTTTTTTGAGGGTAATAAAAAAGGCAGATAGATTTTGATTTCTATCTGCCTTGCGTATCATTATTCGGTTGTGTGAGAGTTCAAGACATCCAACAAAGGGAAAACATCATTTTTATATCTGTCAAAACGGTTTGCGGAAATTTTGCCGTATAAACGGTGAAAACCCCGATATGATCGGGGTTTTCACGGGCTACATCTATTTTGTAGCCCTTTTATGGTGCGGATGTT
>OLHA01001062.1_pt1 | contig 15305 bp, 10 predicted proteins | sample 1605961 | NCBI WGS metagenome assembly OLHA01 (sample SAMN03283288) | human gut metagenome | biome: human-associated habitat; material: feces | host: Homo sapiens | place: Peru | collected 2012
TGACAGTTGAGTTAATTGCTCCAATTGCTATTGAAAACGGAACTAACTTCTCAATCCGTGAAGGTGGTAGAACAGTTGGTGCTGGTGTAGTTTCTGAAATCATCGAATAGTTAGAAACATTAAACTCTAGAGAAATCTAGAGTTTTTTTGATATCTAAATATTTAAATTTATTTTAAAAGATGTTATACTTTTATTATAGAGGAGTAGTAAAAATGAAAACAAATGCAAAAACAATATTATTATTTATTATGTCTTTAGCATTAATAACTATTATAAGTGTATCTTATGCATATTTTACAACTGCAATAGTTCAAAATGAAGTTAAAGACCAAGTAGTTACAACTGGTACATTAAGTCTACGTTATGTAGACGGGTCAGAGATAGTAATGCAAAACATAAAACCAGGAGCAACTATTACAAAAACAGTTTATGTTGCTAATACTGGTACACTAGACGCAGTATACAATCTAGTATGGCAAGAGTTAACAAATGAAATAACAAATGATGAAATGTTAATAGAGGGAACTTGTACTAGAATGAATGCTACAACTGAAGTAGAAGATGGAACATGTGAAGGTATAACAAGCGCAGCTATTTCATCAAGCTCAATTAAATCTAAAATAACTATAGAACCAAGCATAGTCCATAAATATGATTTAACTATAACTTTCAAAGATATAAGTGCTGATCAAAACTATAATCAAGGTAAAAAATTCAATGGCGTTTTAGGAATTAAAGAACCAACTCAATTTGAAAAAGATAGTTGGGAAACAATTGCAACTAACGTAAGAAATGGAAATATATCAAATTATAATTTAGGAGATACAAAAGAGGTAGATCTTGAAGTACTAGGAAAGCATAACGTTAGAATTGCAAATACTTCAACACCTAGTGAATGTTCTACTGAAGGATTCTCTCAAACAGCGTGTGGATTCGTATTGGAGTTTGAAGATATAATTACTAATCGAAACATGAATAGCACAAAAACTAATGATGGTGGATGGCCTGTATCAGCTATGTACACCTATGTAAATACTGATTTATATAATATACTTCCAACTGATCTAAAAAATGTTATTATAGACACAACAGTAGTTAGTGGACATGGATCTAGCAACGATAATAATTTAACGTCAATTGATAAATTATACTTATTATCTCCAAGTGAGATTTACAGTGATTGGTCTAGTAATGGCATTTATGATTCAGCAAGTGATACAACAAGGCAATTGGATTTTTATTTTAAAGAAAATGTATCAATCAGTTTGAATACTCAAAGTGCAAGTAAATACAATGATTATTGGTGGCTCCGAACTGCACATTCTAAAAACAATACCAATTTCTTTAGAGTAAATAATAGTGGTGGTCCATGGTATAATTGTTCATCAACGGAACTAAATGGAGTTTCACCTGCATTTAGAATAGGGTGACTAACAAAAATGCCAGCTATGTCTTATGATATAACTGGTTTTATAATGCTTTAAAATATATAATATGGTTAAAATAATATACAAATTTGACTAATTGTATCATTTATGATATAATACGACATATTATGAGGGGGTACCTATGGAAGAAAATGAAAACGTTTTAGAAAATGATAATAAAAAATCTAGAAATGGTAAGAAAGCAGTAGGAATAATTCTTGGTGCTGCTGCTACTGCTAACGCTGTAGCTGATGTAACTAAATATATAATTTCAAGTAGAGTAGAAAGAACAACTGATGGAACTGAAGAAAATAGAGTAGGATACGAAGGATATAACAATAGATTTAATACAAAGGTACATTCAAATAACTTTGTTATTTTACATGTGAGTGAAAAGACATTTAATGATATTACAGGATTAAGAAATACATTACACCAATGTAAGGATAGAAATATATCTGTAAGTATCGTATTAGATACAAAAGCTGAAAATTTAGCGAAAATGTATAAAGATATAGATTTCTTACAAGCTGTATTAAAACAATATAATATAGATATGCCAGTATACTGTAATATAGATAATATAATGAATAATAAAAAATTAAACAATGCAGAAAAAACTGCGTTAATTGAAGCATTTTTAGACAAAGCAACTAGAAGTGATCTTTATGTTGGATTATATGGAACAGATACTAATCTAAGCGATTGTAATGAGTTTATAACAAAGATAAGTGAATATGATACATTCTTAGTTCAAGATAATGAAACTATTAGATATCAAGGAACGCATAATATTACTAAAGACTTAGAAGGTAATATAAGTGCAACTGTAGATTTATCTAGTACAATAGCAGAATCAAATCTAAATTCAGCTTCATCACTAGTATACTCATCAAATTATATAGTTTCTGAAGGTGAAACAATGCATTCAATCGCATTAAAATGTGGTTTAAGTGAAAATGATTTAATAAAATATAATGGAAATAAAAAGACAGTAGAAGTAGGGGATAAACTATTTATTCCAAACTTATATATGACTATTAATGAACAAACTAAAGAAGTTAAATATAACTTTGCTATCGCAAGAGGTATAGATATTTCTAATTATCAAACAAATATAGATTGGGAAAGAGTAGCTGAAACTTCAGATTATGTAATAGTAGAAGTAGCAAGAGATGATAGTGATTATAAAAATAATGATGGTTATTATTTAAAATCAGCAATAGAACAAATAAAAGGAACTAAATCTCAAGATTTAGATTTAGGTTTATATTTCTGTGTTTATAAAGATATGGATAAGAGCACTTATGAAGAGAGAATGGAATCATATTTAACAGAGTTAGATAATGAATTAAGAGAAAATAGTGTTAATATGGAAAAAAGTAATGTACCAGTATTCTTAGATTTTGAAGTATATAGTCCTAATAATGATTATTATGAATTAATGCAAACATTTGAAAAAGTTTGTGCTTCACATGGATATAAAAAAGTTGGAATTTATGGAAACGAAACTACATTAAATTTAATTTGTGAAAACATGCAAAGCAAACATGGACTTGTTCTTAAAAATACTGATTATTATGTATGGAAAGCAGGAGGACCTCAATATTCAGGAAATGAACATTCTGATACCGGAATAACTTTAGAAGAATTAAAAGAACAAAAGAGTGAATCAACTCCTAATTTCACAGTAGATATGCAACAAGTTACAAATGTATGTACTAATACAGGAGCAGGTAATAGTATGAACCATTGTGATGTAAGTTATCTATATGATGAAGAAATCTTCGGACATAGATACAAAGAAGATGAAACAAGTGAAGTAATGGAAGTAGATTTAAATAACTATAGAAATGTTCCAGTAGATACAATTGTTTCAGGTGCATTAAATACTGTAACTGGTTTAACTGCTTTATGTTATGCAGCATTGGGATTAAAAACATTAGGTAAAAAATTAAAACAAAAACACAAAGAAAGAATAATTAAACAAACATTAGAAAAATAAAGAGGTTTAAAATTAAACCTCTTTTTGATTATATATAACTAAGTGATGTTGACTTCTTGTACAAGCAACATAATATAAATATCTTTCTTTATAATTAAATGGATTATTTTTATCAGTATATACTATAGTAGCATCATATTCTAAACCTTTAGCCATATAAGAAGGAATTACTACAAGTTCACGACTGAATGCTTTAGAATTATTAGCAATAAGTGTAAGATCTTCGAAGTCTCTTTTAAGTAATTTATATATTGTAGCTGCTTCAGTATCAGTCTTTGTAATAATTGCAATACTTCTATTATTTTTCTTTAAAGTATTTATATCATTACTAAGTTGTTCTTTTAAGTTTTCTTCATGTCTAAATTCTACAGGAATATGTGTATCTCTTCTAATAGCCGATATCAAATTTAATCCAAGTATTTTATTCGCATGTTCTATAATTTCAGGACTAGATCTATATGTTTTATTAAGTTCTATATAATTTACTGAATCAGGAAATACTTGTTTCAAGTCTTCAAGACTCTTATATTCATAATATGGATTTATTGTTTGATTAATATCTCCTAAAATAGTGAATTTACTTTTCTTAAGTATTTTCTTTAATAAAATATATTGAAGTATATTATAGTCTTGAGCTTCATCAATTATTGTTTGCTCAATAGTGTAATCATATCCCAAGAAAGTAAGTAAACTTTTCATATATACAAATAAACATGCATCTTCATATGATATATCTTTTGAATCTAGTTTATTTATGTATTGGATAGGTAACTCTTTAGAATAAATACTTTTAAATTCTTTGCTTCTAAAGAAATCTTTATATATTTCTCTCATGTCTATTGAAATATTTAATCTTTCTTTTAACCATTTTCTTATTTGTTTAGCTTTTGATTTATTACCTCTAAATTCTATTTCGGCAATCTTTAATGATATTTCATCAATTCTCTCAAGTAATGGAATACTTGAATATCTTTCATGAAGATAATAATTTAATTTTTCAAGTGGTACATATAAATCTCTATTAAATATTTCACTTGTGAATTTAGCTTTACTTGTATAATTCTTTATATATTCTTCCATAACAGGAATTATTTCATTTGATTGTTTTAATTTTATCAAATCAACATATGCTTCTTCATATTTATAATATCTTTCTATAAAAGAAGTAAATGATTCAATATGTTTATATTCAGTAATATATGTTTCTAAGAAATCACTAAATGTTGTTTCTTTTGTATTTTCTTCTCCTAATTCTGGAAGTACATTTGATATATACTCACTAAAGATTTGGTTAGGTGCGAATATTAATACTTTATCACTGGTTAAATTTTTAATCTTATAAAGTAAGAACGCAATTCTATGAAGAGCAACACTAGTTTTACCTGAACCAGCTATACCTTGAACTATTAAGTTTTTATCTTTAACGTTTCTAATAATAGCATTTTGTTCACTTTGAATTGTATTAACTATATTTTTCATATAGTCATTATTCTTTCTAGATAAAACTTCTTGAAGCATCTCATCTTGAATAGTAAGTTTACTATCAAAAACATGTTTTATCTTGGAGTCTTCTATAGTAAATTGTCTTTTATTATGAAGATAACCTTTCATTATTCCACCGGGTGCTTCATACTGACAATCACCTTGCTCATAATCGTAAAATATACTTGATATAGGACTTCTCCAGTCATAAATGACATTCTCATCTCCCTTAGTAAGGTATGTAAGTCCAATATAAATATCATTTTTTCCTTCATCATCTTCATAAGTTATCTTACCAAAATAAGGACTATTTTGAATCTTATAAAGTTTCTTGTAGTATTTAGCTTTCATTTCTAAATCTTCAATTTCTTTATCGTTATTCGATAAAATAGTTTTCATTTCAGTAGGATCGAGCTCAGCTTTAGTATCCCATACATACTTTTTAAATTCTTGTTGCTTTTCTTCATTATCATACAAGTCTTGAGCCAAATCAGAAATATTTTGTCTTAAAAGTTCGGTAGTTAATTCTAGATGCTTTTGTTCTTTTTTTAGTTCTTCATCACTTAAATTCATTATAACCTCCCTAGAGTTCAAGTGTCACATCATTTAAAAATTAACAGCATAAACCAAATAATAGCAAAGATATCCTTCTTTGTCAATTATAAATCATAAAATAATCCAAAAATTTACAAAAAGTATTATTGAAAAAAAGAAATAAATCACTTATAATTATCATAGTGAAAAATATGAATAAGAAGATAAAAGAATTTTTTAAAATTAGTGAAGAAGATATTTTAATGATAGTTCTATTTTTTATGTCTTTTTCAATAGGAATATGGAGAAACTATAGACAACTTTGGCTTGAAAATATTGGATTTGATGTACAAAGTATCAGTAGAATCTTATCAGTTGCACTTGTATGTAGTGCTATAATTTCATTTATTATTAGTATTTATTCAACAAGAGTGAAGGTTAAAAATGTAATTTTAATGACCGGCATATTTAAAGCACTCGCGATGATGATACTTTTATTAAATGGAAATGCATATATTATAAAAGTATGTATGTTAATATGTGTTATGTGCGAAACAATATTTTCAATAGCATTTTACCCGTTATTAACCACAATAAATAAGACAAATGAAGCATTTAGAAAACAAGCATTAATTAATTATTTAGCTAAGGATGCAGGAATTATAGTATGTGGATTATTAATTGGTGTAACAATTGGAAATATAGTATTTGATTACAATAGTTGTTTATTTATAGCAATGATTTCAACTATATTATCAGTAATATTTTTGCTTTTATTTGAGCCAAATAAAAACTATAATAAAAAGAATATATTACCACTAAAAAAAGCATTAAGAAACTTAAAAAAATCAAAAATAAATAACTATTTCTTATTTACTCAATTCATAATGAATATACCGTATGGAATGATATTTGGCTTAGTAATGATAATATTAACAAACTACATAGGTTTTAGTGTAAGTGTGGCATCTATATTCATTATAATATGTAATTTAGCTGGTAGCTTTGCTTGTTCATTTTTTAATAGATATGGAACAAATTTATCAGTAAGAGCAAGTACTATAATAAAATATGGTTCTAGAGTAATAGCTTATCTTATAGCATTTTTAATGCCAAATGTGTTATCATTTGTAATAGCAATGATAGTAGCACATGTATCAGCAAGAATATTAGACGATAAAGTAAATGGAACATATATAAATAGAATAGATACAAATAGTCAATTCTTATTTGGAAACATTAGATACTTCATACTTAGTTTAGGTGAGGGTATAGGAACATACCTAGCAGGTTATTTGCTTGAAATATCATTTAGATCATTATTCCTAGGAGCATCTGTACTTACAATATTACAAATAATAATGTTCTTAAACCTAGATAAAATAAGAGATAAATAAGAAAAACAGTTGCATTTTATCAAAAAATATAGTATTATTAACTAGAAGTTTATTCTTGGTTTGGATGTACCTCTTACTTCTTTACTCAGAATTAACGGATAATTTTAGAAAAAGGAGGATTTTTAAAATGGCTTTAAGTAAAGACAAAAAGACTAGTATTGTTGAATCTTTTGCTAGAACAAAAGGTGACACTGGAAGCGTTGAAGTTCAAGTAGCACTTTTAACAGAAAGAATCAATAATCTTACTGAACATATGAAAGAACATAAACATGATTATCATACTAATCGTGGATTACTTCAAATGGTTGGTAAAAGAAAGAACTTATTAGAATATTTAAAACGTGAAGACGTTCAAAGATATCGTGAGTTAATCAAAAAATTAAATTTAAGAAAGTAGGCACTTATTTTAAGTGTCTTTTATTTTTAAGAAGGAGGAAAAATGAAAAGAGTTTTTGAATATGATTTTCAAGGTAGAAAGATAGTTGTAGAACATGGTGAACTTGCTAAACAAGCAGGTGGAGCTGTACTTGTAAGATACGATGACACTGTTATATTATCAACTTGCGTTATGAGTAATAACGTTTCAACAGCAGATTTTTTCCCTTTAACAATTTTATATCAAGAAAAACTTTATTCTGTTGGTAAAATCCCAGGTGGATTTATTAAAAGAGAAGGTCGTCCAACAGATGCTGCTACATTAACTGCAAGAGTTATTGATAGACCAATTAGACCTATGTTCGATGAAAACTTTAGAAATGAGGTACAAGTAGTAAATACTGTTTTAAGTGTGGATCCTGATAGAACACCAGAGATGACAGCATTATTTGGTACATCACTTTGCTTAGGCATTTCATCAATTCCATTCGAAGGCCCAGTAGCCGGAGTAATAGTTGGTAAAATCGATGGAGAACTAAAAATAAACCCAACTTGCGAAGAAATGGAAAGAAGTACTATTAACTTAACAGTTGCTGGTACAATGGATGCCATAAATATGGTAGAAAGTGGTTCAAAACAAGTAAGTGAAGAAGAAATGCTAGAAGCACTTATGTTTGGACATGAAGCAGTAAAAGAATTATGTGCTATCCAAAATGATATTATTAGTGAAATCGGAGAAGAAAAGATAGAAGTAGTACTTGCTAATATTCCAGATGAACTTAGAGAAGAAGTAAATAATGATATCAAAAAAGATATGATTGAAGCTATTCAAATCAAAGATAAATTAGAAAAATATGCAAGAATAGACGAAGTAAAAGAAGAAGCAATTACTAAATACACTGAAAGACATGAAGGAGAAGAAAACTTAGAAGCAAATCTTAAACTAGTTAAGAAAGTAGCTGACGAAATTGAAGGAGCTGAAGTAAGACGTTTAATCACTAATGAACATATTAGACCTGATGGACGTGGAATGGACGAAATCCGTGAATTATCAGCAAACGTAGATTTACTTCCAAGAACACATGGTAGTGCATTATTTACAAGAGGTCAAACTCAAGCATTAGCTATCACTACTTTAGGTGCTCAAAATGAAGAACAAATCTTAGACGGACTTAGTCTAGAAGAATCTAAAAAGTTTATTTTCCATTATAATTTTCCAGCATTTAGTGTAGGTGAAACAGGAAGATATGGAAGCCCTGGTAGAAGAGAAATTGGACACGGAGCTTTAGCAGAAAGAGCATTATTACAAGTAATGCCTAGTCAAGAAGAGTTCCCATACACAGTACGTGTAGTATCTGAAGTATTAGAAAGTAATGGTTCATCAAGTCAAGCAAGTATTTGTGCTGGATGTATGTCACTTATGTCAGCAGGTGTACCAATTAAAGCACCAGTAGCTGGTATCGCAATGGGACTTATTACAGAAGATGGAACATGCGACTCTAAATATACAATTTTAACTGATATCCAAGGCTTAGAAGATCATATGGGAGATATGGACTTCAAAGTAGCCGGTACTAGAAAAGGAATTACAGCACTTCAAATGGATATCAAAATCAAAGGAGTAACAAGAGAAGTATTAAAAGAAGCATTAGATAAAGCTCACAAAGCAAGAATGCAAATCTTAGATGTAATGGAAGCAACTATTAAAGAACCAAGACATGAATTATCAGAGTACGCTCCTAAGATTAGAACAATGAAGATTTCACCAGATAAGATTAAAGATGTAATCGGAAAAGGTGGAGATATGATTACTAAGATTATTTTAGAATCAAGTAATGTAAACTCAGTAAATCATAAAGATGCTGTTAAGATTGATATAGATGATGATGGAAATGTAATTTGTTATCATATGAAGAAAGAAGTATTAGATAAAGCAATCAAGATGATTGAAGATATAGTTAAAGAAGTAGAAATCGGAGCAGTTTATACAGCAAAAGTTGTAAAAATTGAAGATTTCGGTGCATTCGTAGAACTATGGCCAGGATGCGAAGGATTAGTACACGTTTCTCAACTTGATAATAAGAGAGTAAATCATCCAAGTGATATTCTTAAAGTAGGAGACGAAATAGTAGTAAAAGCAACTGGTTATGATAGAAAAGGTAAATTAAATCTATCAAGAAAAGAATTACTACCAAAAATAGAAAAGAAAGAACCAAAAAAAGAAATTAAAAAAGATACTGAAAAAGAAGAAATTTCTGAATAGTAAAGTTTGTCATAATTGACAAACTTTTAATTTATGGTATAATATGCCATAAATAAAAGAGGGGATACTATGAATGAAAGTGATATTTATAATAGTATAAAAAGTACAACTTATGTATTATATAGTTTATATCAAAAACTAACAAACTTAGAAATTGATGGAAAAGAAGCAACTAAAGAATATGAAGAAACTTTAAGAGCTATAGAAATATATACAACTCTTGAAGATAAATATTATGATATGTTGGAAGAACTTGGCAAAAAAGATGATGATCTTGTATTAAGATTAAATGCAATAACAGCATTAGAGTCACATGCGAATTTTGGCAGTGATAAGAAAATATGTGACCCATCATATATAATTTTTCATAATTTTAAAAGTGAAGATGTCGTTCCTATGAGAATAACAAATAAACTATTTGAAGTGTTTCTACATAATAGAATTAGCGATGAAAATGAATTAGAACGTAGACTATATGATGAATATGAAGCACAAAGAGATCAATATTTTGTAGATATATTAGATTCTATGTCAAAAGATAAAGATTTTAAAGCATATAAAAATATGCTTATAAGAGCAAAATATAAAGTTGCATTTATAAATAAGAGAAGAAAACCCAGAAAGCTAGAAAGTGATTTCTTTGCTGATACAGCTGCTGGCTTAACAAATGCTACTGAAGTTTCCGAATATGCTAAAAAGATGTATAAATTAAGTGAAAAATCAATAAATTCTCCATTAAATGCAAGAAGTATTCTATTAAGTAGTGCATTTATTAGAGCAAACTTACTTCAAATGGATGAAGTGTCTACTGAAGCATTAAGACTAATATTGCAAACAGGAGAAGCACTTGGAGATATAGAAGCACATGAAGGAAAGAAATTATTTGATAGAATAGTTGATTATCAAGACGAAGATAAAAAGACATTTAGAGACAAAGGAAACTCATTAAAAAGAAAATTTTAATAAACTCAAAAGAGTTTATTTTTTTTATTTAAAATATTGAACTTTTAAATAAAAGATGCTACAATTATTTTATAAAATAGAAGGAGATAGTTATGAAAAAGAATATTATTAAATTGATTACAGTGTTATTTGTATCTATACTATTTATATTTGGAGTAGATGCATTATCTGTACCAAAAAATGAAGCAGCAAGAGTACCAAGTAGAATACCTGAACCTGGATCAAAACTATATGCGACAGTACAAGAAGCATTTGATTTCTCAAAAATCAAGTTCTCAAATGGCATCGAAGAATTACCAGGATATTCTAGTATGAGAAAAATAGTTTTCTCAGAAGGATTTGAATTTGATAAAACAAATGGAAAGTTTGGAGTAAAAGATGATTGGTTTACTGCATACTGTTTAGATGGTAGACTTAAATATCCAGAAGATGGGTTCTATTTTAGTCAATTTACTGGAAAAACAGATATAGCAGCAGTTGTTAAAAACATGGTTAAAACAGCATTATTAAATCAATCAAATTCAAGCAAAAAAATGTATGAATTATTAGGGCAATTAAGAGGTGCTGTAGGAATTGATGTTAGTTATGAAATGCCATTAAAAGAAGATGGTACAAAAATGACTGATGAAGAATTAGGAAATAAAATGTTAGCTTCATCAACTACACCAATGGAAATAGAAATTACAGGTGTAGTAGCATCTAATGGAACAAGCACACCAATTGTAATTAATGCAGCTGAATTAAATGAAGCAGCAGGAACTACAGGAAGTACATTTAAATTAAAAGTATCATCATCAGTAGAAGATTCAAATATTATATTTAATCGTTATACAACTGAAGCATTAGATACAACACTAAATTACAATAGAGCATTATGGATGATAGAACATAGTTATCCAACATTAAGCTTGCAAGAATCACTAACAGTAGCTGGAGCTGATTACAATAAATTAGTGACTGAAATCAAAGCACTAGATAGTACAGCAACAGATAACAATATAGCAAGCCTAATTGAAAATTATGTTTATTCAACTGTTCAATATGCAGTATGGAAAGTAAATGATGGCGTTGACTATAATGGAAAAACTTTAGGAAATGAATTAATAGGATCTGAAGAATTAAATAAACTTTATAAATATTTAATTCAAGATAAAGGAAATGGTTTCTATGCAAACTATGGACAAAGTCAATACACTGAAGATTTAACTATAGTAACACCAGAATCTAAAAAAGAAATTTATGAAGAAACAAACGATGTATATAAATATGGACCATATAAAGTAAATGGTGGTTTCCTAGAAACTGGTAAGATTTACTTAACAGTTAAAGATGCAGATAAAAATGGAGTTAAATTAGTTAATAAAGCCGGAGATGCAGTTAGTGAAGTAAACTCAGGAGAAGAATTCTTTGTATTAACTAATAAAAAATCTAAAATTGCTAATATAACTATTGAAGCAAGTGCTCCAGATGCTAAAATATTTGTTCCTACAGGAAATAGAGGAAGAATATATTATGCAAATAGTGTAACTACTCAAAACGTTATTACTGGTGGAAAAATTGAAACAAAAGCAGTAAATGCAAACTTTGAATTATTATTTAATCCAGGTACTGGAGTTGAAGATGTTGGAATGTTATTTATCATAACTTTAATAGCATTCACAGTTGGATACCTAGTATTAAGTCATAAAAATCAACCAGTTGAATTATAAGAAGTTGAAAAACTTCTTTTTTTATGCAGTGTTTTTTTAAAATACAGCTAATTATATAATAGAGGGGATATAAGAAAGGAGATAAATGTTAATAGATAAAATAAAAAATATTACAAGTAAAAATGTAATCGGAATATTTACAATAGTTATATTAATAACTGGATACATAGCTATATTTATATATTTTAGTAATAAAATAGATACTAAAAATAAAGAACAAAATACAAGTGAAATAAGTATTATAGAAGAAGAACCAAAAGAAACTGAAAAGAAAGAGATTAAGGTTGATATAAAAGGAAGTGTTAAAAAACCAGGAGTTTATACGTTAAAAGAAAATTCAAGAACTAATGATGCTATAATAGCTTCAGGAGGCTTACTTAAAAATGCAAATACAAGATTCACAAATCTATCAAAAGTATTAAATGATGGAGATGTTATAGTTGTATATTCAAACGAAGAAATAAAGAAAGCTCAAAAGGAAGAAAGAATAGTAGTTGAGACACCATGTGTATGCGAAGAAGTAAAAAATGATAGTTGTTATAAAGAAGATGAAGAAAACAAAACAACATCTAAAATAAACATAAATACTGCCACTATGAATGAATTAACTAAATTAAATGGAATTGGTGAATCAAAAGCAAAATTAATAATTGAATATAGAACAAAAAATGGTAAGTTTAAAGACATAAAAGATATAATGAATATAAAAGGTATAAGTGAAACATTATTCTCTAAAATTAAGGAAAATATTACTGTGTGATTACGTTTATTACATATTAGTTATTTTAGCTTTAATTTATGTTTTTATTTATAATAAAACTTTTACTATAAATAAGAATTATAATGGTAATACATTTTATTTAAAAATTAACAATTATATTATTGATGGAAATAAATTATCTATGGATTTTGATAATTTAAAAAGTACTTATTATTTTCAAACTAAAGAAGAAATAGATTTATTTAAAAGTAATTATAATCTAGGCGACACACTGAAAATAAATGGAACACTTGAAACACCAAATAATAATACTATACCAAATACATTTAATTATAAAGAATATTTATTCCATAAAAAAATAAAATACATTTTAAAAATAGATAGTTTTAAAAAAATAGAAGAAAATAAAAATATATTATTAAAAATAAAAAACTTTCTATTAAAAAAAATCGAAAGAATAAAATATAATAGTTATCTTTATGCATTTATATTGGGCAAATCTTCTTATATAGATATAGAAAGTTATAATAATTATAAAATAAATGGAGTGACACATCTATTTGCTTTATCTGGATTACATGTATCATTATTTTCATCAATAGTTTTATACATACTAAACAAATTAAAATTAAATGAGAAAGTAACATTTATTATAACAAGTATATTCTTAATATCATTTTCTTTTATAGCATCATTCACGCCATCTATTTTAAGAGCTACTATATTTTTCATATTATCTAGTATTAATAAGATATATTACTTTTTTATAAAGCCAAAAAATCTTCTTTATTTAACATTTACAATTCTAATTTTTATTAATCCATTTTATATATTTGATATTGGATTTATTTTATCATTTACAATTACTTTTTTTATATTGCTTTTAAATGAAGCTCTAACTATTAATAGTAATATAAAATCTATATTGGTGGTAAGTATTTTATCATTCTTTTCTAGTTTACCAATAATAATAAATTTATCTTATGAAATAAATATAATAGGCTTTATAAATAATATATTTTTTATACCATTAGTTACTAATATAATTTTTCCATTCTCGTTAATAGTTGTAATAATACCAAAACTAAGCTTTATATTATTTATTTTAACAAGATTTATGGAAAATGTATCATCTTTAAGTAGTAACATTTTTAATATAACATTATATTTTGAAAGATTAAGCTATATTGAAATATTTATATATTATTTACTTTTGATATTATCGATAAAGAAAAATAAAAAATTATTATTTTTATTATTTATTTTTATATCCATATTATATATAAAACCAAGTCTCAATAAGAATACATATGTATATTTTATAGATGTAGGTCAAGGAGACTCAACTTTAATAGTTACAGAGAATAATAAAAGTATATTAATAGATACTGGTGGTAAATTAAGTTATAAAACTGAATCATGGAAACAAAAGAATAAAGAATTTAATTTAATGGCTTCATCAATAATACCATTTTTTAAAAGTATAGGTCTAAAAAAGATAGATTATCTTTTAATTACACATGGTGATGCAGATCATGCTGGATATTCAATAGAACTATTAAATAATTATAAAGTTATGAATAAATATACAAACAAAGGAAGGAAAAACTCTTTAGAAAAGAAAATAAATATTAACTCTTTAGAATCTAAATATTTAAAAATAGATGATATAGAAATTTATTCTCTAAATGATTCAATATATAATAATGAAAATAAAGATAGTTTAGTTTTATTATTCAAAATATACAACTATAAATTTCTGTATATGGCGGATGCCGACAAAGAAGTAGAAAAAAATATAATAGAAAAATATAATCTAAAGAATATAGATGTTCTAAAAGTAGGGCATCATGGATCTAAAACTAGTACTGATGAATCATTTATAAATGAAATAACACCTAAATATTCAATTATTTCAGTAGGAAAAAATAATAAATTTGGACATCCCAATATAGAAACACTTAACACTTTAAAAAAATCTAAAATATTAAGAACAGATGAACTTGGTACAATAAAAATAACACTAAATAAAAATAAATCATTAATAGAAACATTCACTCCATAAAAAGACTTTATACTAGTAGAATTATTATTCATCAATAAATTGAAAATATATTCATACATAGTTTAATTAATTATTTAAAATATCAAAATAATCATAATATATGGTAGATATATAAATATATATCAAAAATTTTAACCACTCCTTAGTACTATTAAATTAATATGATAAATAAAATCCTTCTATAAACTTTTAAAAAAACATGCAACTTATTACATATAATCCATAAAATATAATGAAGCCACCAGTGGTGTTTATATAGATTAGGAACTACCTTCGTAGTTCCTTTAGTTTGCACTAATTAGACACAATTACTTCTTATTTTAGTAAAAATGTAATATAATGAACTTATGGATAAAGAAGAAT
>OLHA01001067.1_pt1 | contig 15272 bp, 18 predicted proteins | sample 1605961 | NCBI WGS metagenome assembly OLHA01 (sample SAMN03283288) | human gut metagenome | biome: human-associated habitat; material: feces | host: Homo sapiens | place: Peru | collected 2012
CCTGGGAAAGCGGAAATGTGGAATGGGTCTGGTGACGGCGAAGCTGGAAGAAACGGCTACGCATGTGGTTGCTCTGTCCATTCTGCTGCTGAATCTGCGTAAGATTCAGCACGCCTTTTTACAATTTCTGGATTGGCTACTCGGCTTTTTGCAACCGTGCAAAAATTGGGGGTTGGTCAGTAGACATTATCTAAGAGCCTGTTTTGTGCTTCCCGTGGTGCTTTTGGGTGGATCTGTATTAAACGTTGTTTTTTGGGGGCAGAGTCTCGGAATACACTGCTAATAGCGTTGGTAATTTTATCTCTGGTAGAACTATGCTGCTTTAGTCCTTTAAGTTCGATCGCGAGGGAATTGAAAGTTGCTGGAAATAAGTTATTCAGGAAAATAACACAAGTAATTGTCATATTTCTAGCACTAGTTTTTGGCTCTTATGAGCTTTGGAGGGCAGAGATACGGAGTCCCTATAGGTATTGGAATAGCTTTGCCGGCGTTACCGCAAATTCCGGCAGTAATAAGAATTTTAGTGGGGAGGAGTACTCCCAAATAAGTATGTTTTGTCGTTCCGTGCATATTCGCTTGGAATAACCGTATAGCCGAGTTATATAATATATAGAATATAGGCCAAATTTTCTGCTGCTTCATACAAAGCTAAGCATAGGAGTGGACAATCACGGTGTATGAATTAATGAATTGCAGAAACAAATTCCATTTATACTATTTGATTGTTAACGATATCAAAGAAGAAAAGTATAATGGATTATCACATGTTGCGGAGCACACACTTCTCTTTTCGTCAGAACAGATACTGCAATTCTGGGGAAAGGGATATACGTTTTTAAATCATGTATGCCTTTATTATACATGTAATTCACTGGATATTTTGAAAGACGTTGATAGAAAAATAATGAGTGGGGAAATTATTACGCCCCAGAATGTAAATTGTGCTAAGCAGCAAGTAATAGATGAGATGCGGAGTTTAGCAAAGGAGACTCGCATAAAGCAGGAGAGAGTTGGTTTTATCACCGATGGAAGAATACGGCAATTCTCAATGGGTAATGCTGAGCAAGTAACAGAAATTCGGACTGAGGATGTGTCTTGGTGGTTTCATGAAAAACAACAAAAAGGGAGAGTGTTTAGATACTTGTTTAATAATGCACACCACATGATTCTATCTACACCAATACCAACCAATTTTCCCACACATTTGATGAAAAGAGAACAGAATGATATTATCACAGAAGATCGTGTATTTCAGGATCATCAAGAAGCTAAGCCTACAGTCGTAAAAATGTATTTTAAAATTCCAGCGATATACAAAAAAGATGGCTTAATAAAAAAAGCACTCTTTGAATATTGCATCCAAAGGAAATTAAATGATGCGCTTAGTATTGATGCAGTGGTTACAGATGAATATTTTGATAACAATGAGCGCTTTTCAGTGTTGTGTTTTCGTTGGGATGGTTTATCGAAGGTAATGGAAATTATAGAATTAATTCGACGAGCAATCGTTAATATTAGTTTGACAGAGTTTTTGGAATATAAAAAAGAATATAAGATTATTATGTTTGGATTTATTAAATCAACCGAATCCAATTCTGCAGTAGTTAATGAAATAAAAAATTGGATTTTATATCAGATACCAAGAATCGAAATAGAGGATATAGGGCTGGCAGACAATATTACATATGATTGTTTTCCTAGAGAATGGATTATTCGGAACCCACTTCGAATTATCATAAATTAATGGGGTAATTATGAAGAACAAATCTGACTTGCTAGAGAAAATTACGCTCCTTAGGCATGGCATCGCTTTGGTGTTCCACACATCAGCTTTATATACCATTTTGATTTTATCCCTGATTGTTATCAGTGCCCTACTTCCACCAATTAATGCACTTGTACTCCAAAAGCTTTTAGACAGCATTGTGCAGATGGTACAAGCAGGGGCTTGGCATAATTCGGGATTGTTTTTTCTTCTGTTGTCATCCATAATCAATATAGTATCGTTTTTCCTAAGAGGAACCCAGAGCCTTATCAAACGGATGTTTAGCGATAAACTCAATGCAAAAATAATGGTCAATATTTTGCACAAATCACTATTGTTGCCTATGGAAACATTTGACAAAGCAAAGACGTATAACCACATAAACACTGCGATAACACAGACATCTTCAAATTGTTTAAACCTCCTGGAAACAGTATCTGAGGTAATATATTCAACAGTTAAAGGTCTATCTTTTGTGTACATCCTTTTAGACTTTAGCTGGTATATTGCACTGGCTAGTCTAGTATCTGTGATTCCATTGCTTCATCTTTCAACTAAGATTAATAAATATTGGTACAAAATTTACAATGGAAGAGTAGAAAAGAAAAGAAAAGAATGATTGAGCATCTAAAAATGCTCATGGTCAAGAATGAAAACATAAAGGAAATCAGGCTATTTAATATCGGAGAGAAAATAATAACAATTATTTCAAAACAATTTATACGTTTTCAAAAAGAAGATGCTAAAGCAAGAAAGCATTTTCTCAACAGGAAAATATTGATGCAATGCGTAGACAATGCAGTAGCCTTTGGTGTGAAGCTATGGCTACTACTTTTAGGAATGCAAAGGGGATGCAGTCTAGGAACAATTATACTATACTTCAATTCACTTGATGATCTGAAGCTTTCTTATAATGAGCTCATTGAACAATTCTCATCACTCCAAAACAGTTTACAATATTTGGAGGCACTGGATGTATTGGAAAATACAGTAGTATGTTCTGACAAAGGGAAACTGAAGTTCAGTAGGAATTTTCACGAGATTGAATTCAGAAATGTTTCATTTAAATATCCAGGTTGTGACAATTATGCTCTGAAAAATATATCTATTACTTTTGAACGTGGAAAAATATATTTTGTTGTTGGCTTTAATGGATCGGGTAAAACAACACTAATAAAATTGTTGCTTGGCCTTTACGAGCCTACAGAGGGAGAAATCCTTATTGATGGTATATCTATTGCTAATTTAGATCTAAGTGAGTACTATTCCTATACTAGTGCCGTCTTTCAAGACTTTATCAAATATCCTTTTAATGTGTACGATAATATTGCGGTCAGATGTGCGGATAAATCGAAAGAAGAGTTTTATGCAGCGTTAGAATTTGTTGGAATGCGAGAATTTGTGGAGGCGCTTCCCAATCAGGAACATACTTTGCTTATGAAGGAATGGAGCGGTGGGATTGAAATGTCACAAGGACAGTGGCAGAAATTGGCGATAGCACGATGTGTATTTAACGATGGCTTGGTTTATATTTTGGATGAGCCGTTTTCGTCGTTAGATGCAGAATCAGAAAATAGAATTATAACAAATATAAGAAATTCTAGTGAAGAGAAACTTACAATAGTAATTTCTCACAGATTTTCTAGTATATCACGCACTGATCAGATTGTTGTACTTGAGAAAGGAATGATTGCTGAGAATGGCACCCATGATGAGCTAATGAGTAATCGAGATACATATTTTAAGCTATTTGAGGCTCAACAGATTAGCTAACAACTACATCAGACTGTGTTTTTTGATTTAAGTATAATTCTAAAAGCAGAAAAGGACGGAAAGATATGAATATTGAAAGGTTATGTGAGCTTAAAAGAAACAGGGAAATTATGCGGATGGGTAAGTTGTTTTACACGACGCGGTCATCTTACCTGTATGATACAGGTACAGGTAAGGTTGTAAAGCTGGATTCAAATAGTAAAAAGGTTATGGAAGCACTATTCAACGAGAATATGAATGTCGACCAGTTCAAATCAGTATTGATGTCAGTTCAAAATATCGAAGAAATCTGTGCATTTCTAAAAAAAGAAAATCTGCTTTGCAATCCTTCAATCACTCGTTTCGTGGATATATCTTCTCGATACCTTGATGACGGCTATCACTGTAATCAACTTATTATCGAGTTGACGGGGAAATGCACGCTTCGATGCAAATATTGCGTGTATAATGAATTTTATGAAGGAAATCGTAACTTTAATACCAACAATATTGATTTTGAAACGGCAAAAAAGGCAATTGACTATGTGTATGCTCATAATGACCATAAGAAACTGGCAATAACATTCTATGGCGGTGAACCGCTGGTAAACTTTAGGGTGATGAAACAGTGTATTGACTATTCACTGGCATATCTCGAAGTAGAGAATCTTCTTTTTTCTTTTACAACAAATCTTACATTGATGACAAAAGAAATCGCGAACTATTTGGCACAGATTCCTAATATGAGTATTGTTCTAAGCGTGGATGGGCCGGAAGAAATTCACAACAGATCCAGAGTAAATCAAAAAGGTCAGGGAAGTTTCCAAGATGTGTTTACAGGTCTAAAAAACATCGCTGACGCAGTAAATAAATATAAGAAGACAAAACTTTCGTTTAATGCAGTTTTTATGCCGCCATATACTGCGGAAAAATTTGAAAGGATTAACAGTTTTTTTGAGGGCCTGGATTTTATGCCTGAAGGAACTGAAGTTCGTGCTACTTATCCAGCACCAAATACTATTCCGGATTCATATTATGAGGAAATGGAGTCCTACGGGGAATTGGGGCTAGAAGAAGAGGAATGGATATCTTGGGCTAAATCAAAAGTTGAAGGCGGGAGCTTTTCGACAGGGAAACTAAACCTGTATACAGAGGTGCTGACATCTGGGTTGACAAGCATTCATAACCGTCTTCTTTATACCAAACCAATGAATTGGACATTTTACAATGGATGCTGCGTTCCGAGTGAGCGACGATTGTATGTTTGTACTGATGGAAGCTATAAAATATGTGAAAGAGTGGGTACAGCGCCTTCTATAGGACATGTAGATACCGGAATAGATATTCAAGCAATCAACAAGTACTATTTGGGTGATTATGAAAGAAAATCTATCCCGGATTGCGCAAATTGTTGGGCAGTCAATCTGTGTGATATTTGTTATGCTCACTGTTATGATGAAAATGGATTGAATATGGACGTTAAAAAGCAATTGTGTCCTGAAATCAGAGATCGATATTTAATGTGGTTACAGTATTATCATGAATTATTGGAAACCCAACCCCAGAAAATCGAGGAAATCTCCCTCATAGAAATATCATAAAGAAAAATGGGTAGATAGGCACAATATTAAAGGAGGAAGTACATATGCAGATTATTAATCCGTTTAACAGAGTTCCCGATACTGAAGAAACAATGGTCAGAGCTTGCGCCTGTAAATGCTCTAGCGGAAGTGCTGATAAAAAAGTAGAAGGTGTTTCGAGATCTAACCACTGTGCATGCCAGTGCGGCAGTGGTCCTGATAACGAAATGGCAAACTGGGATATCGCCCTGGATAAAGCATAAATAAAATTGCCTATCTGCCCATTTTTTGCAATTATTCAGGTGTAATGGTGATTTCATTGCCAATGTTGATGACAGCAATGAACACATAGGAAGGCTCAGAAGAATCTGAATTTAATTAGCTTATAGGAGGTAATATATATGTATAGTTTTATTGCGTTTTGGTATGAATTTGTATCCGAATTTGTTCCATTTCTCATAGTGCTGATAGGTATGAGATATGTTCGCGGAAAATATGCTACACCAAATACCAAATCTAATTACATACTCCCCATTATCTTCGCACTATATATTATGGCAGTTTTTTATGTTACTGATGTGGGGACAATATATGATGCTATGACTGCAGAATTAGATGAGATGAAAGAACGAATAAATTGGATCCCATTTTCTAAATCAATTGACATCGTTGGATATATGCTTAATATTGTAATGTTTGTTCCTTTTGGCTTTCTTGTTCCTCTAATTTGGAGAAAAATGGGAAAGACAATATATATAACAATTGCGGGTTTTGGATTGTCCGCTTTGATTGAAATAAGTCAGTTGTTTAGCTACAGAGGTACGGATGTTGATGATCTGATTGTAAATACCTTGGGCGCGGTTTTGGGCTTCTTTCTATATAAGGTGTGGAATAAGGCAACCAAATCCAAGTTTCAATTGGTAGATATCGATAATGTAGAGCTATTAATTTATGTTTTGACACTGTTCCTAGGACGGTTCCTTTTGTTTAATCGTGTTGGATTGATAGATTTAGTATATGGATATTAAATTTAGGAACCTTTGAATAAATAGCCCAGTATTCTTGTATTCTCCACATTTTGGAAAATTTTGTAAGATACCAGGCGCAAAAAGCTTCATTTACATGAGTTTCAAGCATTTTTAGCCGTTATTTCCTGAAAAAGGGCAGACTGCCCCTACATCAGGTTGTGGAAAGTTTTCTACCAGCGATTCCAAGGGATAATCTCGTCCATGATTTCCAGAAATTCCTCCCGCTTCGTTTTCTTCTTGCGGAAGCTGTATTCAATGTCGGTAAAAGTATTTTGCTTCATTTCTGGTACCACCTTTGTTTGATGGTTCTATTATACCATATCCGGCAGCGGGATGGTAGCTTTGATTAAATCAGAGGTTCCATAGAATTACACAGAAGTCTTGACTTTATCCGCTATCATTACGGTAACGGTAAAAGCATGCTTTTCAAAATCATAAAACCATTCAAAATCCCCTTGATACTTACTTATGGTTTTGACGACACTTTTTAGACCAAATCCGTGCAGACTTACATCTTTTTTTGTAGAAAGTAATCGTCCTCCGGATTGTTTGGGCTGTGTGTCACAACTATTACTAAGGATAATAACACTATATGCGTTGCGGTGGACAGTATTGAGCATAAGCCATTTCTCCTCGGATTGCTCTGCTGCGGCAACGGCATTATCTAAAAGATTTCCGAGAATAGCTACGAGGTCAATATCGTCCAACTGTGAGAGATTGCACACCTTGACATCATATTCAAATCGTACCTTTCGTAGCTCGCAATCCACTGTGTACTTATGAATCATAACATCCAAGAGTTTATTTCCACTGTGGCAGTTGCGGGTATAGTCAAAAAGCTGCTGGGATAGTTTTGATACATAATCGTTAATCTGTGGATCGCTGTTAAGGGATTGAATGGCAGCAAGGTGTTTCTTTGCATCGTGAGCATAGATCATTAGTTGCTGGTTCTGCTGATCTAGAATTTGATAGTAGGATTGTTCTGTTTGGAGCCGGTTCAATTCCCCTTTCATTTGTAAAGATAGACTTGTTGCTTTTAGTTGGTGGGAATAGGTTACAAAAAGAAGTATCGATGAAATGAAAATGCAAGCACTTGCAAGTGATAGCAAAAACTGGGTAGTATAATTGGTATTCGGCATGGAACAGATATTCCAAAATATTCCTTGGCATACAGATGCGCAGATCGGATAGATGAGAAATGTAACGGGGTATGTACTCTGATTTTCTTCTGGGTGAATTGCTTTAATTAGAATAAGGATAACCAAGAAATAAATGGTCTTTATAGTGACAGCCAGAAAAATTGCAAGAAAAAAATCATTATTATAATCCTTAAACGCATTGCCACTTGAGTAAGAAATGAAAGAGACAACAGTTACTTCTACTACTGCGTTAATTATTCCTAATAGAGATGAGTAAAACAAACTTTTATAGAGGGTAGCATCAAAGCATATCTTGGAAAACAGGATATTAATAATTAAAGTTGCCGCTATGTTGACATAGCCATTGTTGTGAAACAGGATGTTGATTCCGGAACCAATAGAGAATAGGAGACTACCAATGAGCAGCCGCTTAATTGGAGTATAACGATGTTCATAAATTGAAGTGAAAAATATATATGATATAATCATTTCCGCCTGGTAAACAAGAAATGAGAAAAAGGGGTTTAGCATATCATCGCCTCCGTAAATACTCAAACCAGAATTTATGAAACGCGGATTGTCTTCTGGGTGCAATTGGAATACGGAATCCATTTGTCAGGAGAAGCTCTGAATACGTATACCGCTCTACATAGTGTAAATTTACAAGGAAAGACTTATGCACGGGGTAAAAGAATAGCTGCGGCATCTTATTGCAGAGATCGTCAAATTTTTCAGCTGCAGAATACTCTTTACTTGTTGTACAAACCAAAACTCTACGGCCGTCCCGCGTTACATACAATATGTCATCAGCAGTTACCCTCTGCTGCGCACCATTCTCTGACAAAAATAAATCAACATAAGCTCCGTCAATGTACTCCATGGCCTTATCCAGCCCTGCATACAAACGATTTACATTAAAGGGCTTCTCAAAGAAACGAAATGCCTGCAGGTCCATGGCATCATCCTGATATTCATCATAATTGGTTACAAAAAACAGAGCAAGCTTTGGGTTATTCCGACGTAGGTGCTTTGCTAATGCGATCCCATCTATGCCAGGCATCTGAATGTCCAGGAAAGCTAGGTCGAATACTTCGGTGTCTTTTTGAATTCGAGTAGGATCTGTCAGTGCTGTAATCACACATGGAATATGGCGGTTCATCATGTATTCCTCGATATGAATCTGCAAGGTATTTAGGTAGGTTTGTTCATCATCGCAAATCAGAATTTTCATAGGCAACCTCACAAATGGAAAATAGGCTTACACACTGGTGGTGTAAGCCTATTTTATCAGTATTTAGGAAAAAGGTCAAATCAGGCAGCTGCTATAGAATCAGCATTTTTGCAGTTTTTTCTTGCAATTTTGCATATCATATTAATTCCTTTTCGCTGTTTGCTAGATAAGCATTCAAAAGATGGCACAACATTTTTTGTTCAGCTGGAGACAAGCGTTTTACCAAAGCTGTAATATCATCAGCTTCGGGGGCAATTTCACCTACTAAATAATAGTCCGGTGTACCACCCAGTATATCGCACAATTCAAGTAATCGTTTTGTTGTGAGTAGACTTTTGCCACATTCCATACTGGAGACGTGGTTTGTAGAAAGATTCATTTTCTCTGCCAACTGCTCCTGAGACAAACCTGAAACTTCTCTGCGGTGTTTTATACGCTTGCCGATCAGCTTCTTGTTGATATCCATATTTATCACCGTAAATAAAATACCATGATTTCTGGCAAACGAGAACAAAGAACAATAGATTATGTCTATAGAATCATTAGTTTGTAAAGATTTTATAGATATATCCAACTATGGCACGTATTTCTTGCAGTTTTGCGCGAAAAATCAGCACTTCTGCAAGAGCTATTGCAAAGCAAAAAATGATATGTTATTTTGTCGCCAGAAGGAGATGAGCGATATGAAGAACAAGAAAAAGTTAGTTGCCAATGTGGCGCGCAAGACTGCAGAAAGTGCTCTCCGGCGCGATGCAAACAGCACAACCTGTGTAGGCTTTTATCAGCCTAAAGTACCCGCTGCGCTGAAGCGTTTCAAAAATGTCAAGTAATGGCGACGAGAATTGCTGCGTACATAACAAATAAAATGCTTGCGTCGTCGGTAATTGAGGAAGGTGATAGCGAACTATATTGTTATGGTTTTTTTCTGTTGATTACACGGTTCTTCTTTTTCCTTGTTACAGCAATTACTGGTTTTCTGTCTGGTCTGCTATTTGAGAGCATTGCATTTTATGGTGTGTTTATGCTCTTGCGTTCTTATGCAGGAGGGGTACATGCAAAAACGGAAACAGCATGTACCATATTAACGACTCTGGCATTGATTGCATCGGTGTTTGGGATCAGGCTTTTGAAACAGACAAATAGTCTATTTGTTTCGATTTTACTTCTAGCAACCGGGAGTTTGTGCATTCTCCTGCTCAGCCCCCTTGATACCAAGGACAAGCCACTAGATAGTCAGGATAAAAAGCGATATCGAATGATTTGCGATACGCTTGTATTGTTGTGCATTATAGGTGCATCCATATCACATGTACTGTTACGCAACATGTTCTTTGAATCAATCATTTGTGGTGTTTTTTTGGAATGCCTATTGTTAATTACAGGAAAGATTTATAGTTAGCTTTCAAAAGGCTTTTGACTGTTCGCCGGTGTGGTACCTGTCTCGTGTAGTCAGGATTTATAAGAATCTATGAGGTGTACACCCCATTCCATCAGCGCGCAGGACAATTCCCTCTAATCTTGATGCACATTTCTTGATGCACACGGAGGGAACGTGTATGTATCGATACGGCAACGGGCAGATCAGTCTGTCGGATTTTCACCAACCAATGGGTATGTGTCTGCGGGAAGACAACCGCTGGGTGAAGAAAGCACAGCTCCTTCCTTGGGACAAGATCGAAGCAAAATATGCGGGCTACGATGACAGCAAGCCACCCTTCGACCCGTCCTCTATGGTGCATTTTCGGAAGCGTCTGACACCGGAGATTCTGGTAGAAATCAACGAGATGGTTATCCAGGTTGCAGAAAAGAAGAATGACCAGAACAACAGCGAAGTAGAACGCAAATTCAGCCTGGGAAAGCGGAAATGTGGAATGGGTCTGGTGACGGCGAAGCTGGAAGAAACGACTGCGCATGTGGTTGCCCTGTCCATTTTGCTGCTGAATCTGCGTAAGATTCAGTGTGCCTTTTTGCAATTTTGGGATTGGCTACTCGGCTTTTTGCAACCGTGCGAAAAATTGGGGGTTGGTCAGTAGACATTAGTTATTACAACAGAGGATTGCTTGAATGGAAAAGACAACTCAGACTTGCAGAAAAAACAATATTTTATCTGAATTGGCATGGATTGCTGGTGCGTGTGCCATTGTAGCCGTTCTGCTCTTCACAAATCACCACCTGTTGACCTTTGCAGTTGTTAGTGGGGAATCTATGTACCCCACTATGGAAAGCGGGAATCTGCTGCTTGTAGACCGTGTACACAAGACCTATTCCAAAGGCAATATCATTTTTGCACAGGTGCCTACGATGTACGCTGACAGAGAAGGAATCGTCAAGCGGGTGATTGCGGTTGAGGGCGAAACGGTTACCATTGACTATGACAAAAACGAAGTGACGGTTAACGGCGAGGTGATTTTAGAGCCGTATATCAACCTTTCAGAATCCGATTCCATGTTGGCAGAAACAGATGAGACAACGGCTACATATATTGTGCCGAATGGTTGTCTATTCGTTATGGGAGACAACAGAAATCACTCTGCGGATAGCCGAAGCTGGGAAATTGGATTCATTCCGAAGGCCAATGTGATCGGAAAGGTGATAAACCATAGGTGAGCCAAGAAAGGAGTACCACATGAGAAAAAAAGGAATTTACACAATGGCAGCATTGCTGGTTCTTGCGGTCTGCCTGACAGGGTGTACCGGTAGTGCAGAAATGCCTGAGGAAACAACGAAAAGGATTGTGCCGACTGCAGCAGACGAATTGGAGGCAGGCAACACACCGACCGCTTCTGCAGCGAACACGGAGCCACAGCACTTTGTGGAAACGGTCAATGATAACTTTCACATTGATGCTATGGTGACAGGGTATCCGGTAGACGGACTGGCTGGAGTTTATACAGGGGAGCCCCTCTGCTTTACACAGAATAACATAGATTCTTTTCTGAAAGTATGTAAAGATGAAGTTTTATCTTCGACGGAGAAAAAAATAGATGGGAAAACTCGCTATGATGCGCAATGTAAAAGTGGAAACCGTGTTTTATATCTTTCCAGTTCTCAGTATCATCCTCTTTCTGTTTTTCAATATATAAACAAAGAAAAGTATAAGATGTATCATGACTACCCGATTTATAATAGCGAGGAATCATTCCTAACAAATAGGATGTATACGGTGGGGTGGATGTTTGAGCAACCAAAAAATTTTGAGTTTGCTACTGAAAGGGAAGCTGAACAGCACGTGAGGGCGGCGTTGACTGCGCTTGGGATTCCAAATCTAATACTTTTGCGAACTTTATATGTTGACTATGAGAATATGGAGAAGGCAGGGAAACTTCTTGCTACAGATGAAAACTACGCACCTCTGGGTGACAGAAGAGAAAACAATGGTTACCCTATCCGGGATGATTGGTCAGAAGCAGATAACGCATATATGTTCAGTTTTGAGCTTTCGATTGATGGAGTGCCTATTTCATACCGCCATGATACGCAGGATACAGCGACTTATTGCGGAACACAGGTGATTGTCTGGTATACACATGAAGGCATTGCTTTCCTCTCTGTAGAAACGCCATGGACAGTCGGAAAACTGGAAATATCACCGTCTGAGGTTATTCCTGCGAGTGAAGCACTGACGATTGCAAAAGAAAAGTTTGAGCAAAATCTGGTCTATCAGGATAAACGTATCGAGGCACTTCGGATGGAGTACCAATATTTCCAAAATCGGAAAAGCTGGATGCTTAGACCTGTTTGGCAAGTAAGATTGTCTTATAAAATAAAGGATTGTGACATCCCTTATTTTGAGTATATGACAATTGATGCACATACTGGGAAAGAACTATAAATCGCTGGGATTATGTGCCGGGATACTACCAGTTAAATAAAATCAGAAGGAGGATCATTATGAAGGGAAATTCAATAAAAAAAGGGCAGCGGTGCTTAACACTGCTTCTTGTGGGAGTAATGTTACTACCAATGTTTGTGTTCACAGCGTATGCGCGATCTGAAAAGCAAGCATATCTATTTTTATTTTATGGTGCAGGAGGCAAAAAACATCAGGAAGCAATAAAAGATGATGTTGATAATGACGACTCTTGGGATACGGCGGGTCTAAGCATTCAATATGCCGAATATAACGGAGGAGCGATTCGTTTCTATATAAATGGTCCTGATGGGACACAAGTTACAGGGAAAACACCCTATACTGCAGCATACCACGATTATTACCCAATCTATTATTTTGTGAGTAAAAGAAATACTATGTGGAATGATTGCACTGTAACGTTAGTTGGCGAAGCGAGCTCCGCAGTTCGTAGTGTGCGCGGCAACGTCCAGCCGTAAAAAAATACAAAATATCCCCGTTCCGGCAGCGGGGATATTTTGCAGGAAGGAGTGCGAGTATTGTGAACCAATTTGCATGTCCCAACTTTATAAGGGCACTGCAAGTGGAAATTCGACGGTCTATAGACCCGCATCAATTTCTGCTTGCTGTTGTGCTTATGTTTTCTTGGATGGTGTTTAGTGTGACTGAGGCAGTGAGTTCCTATAATTATGCAGTAGAGCTTGGGGGAATCTATGTTTTTCAGGTAGCACTGGATAGCCATATATCTACCGGTCCAGTGATATTAACCATATCTACGATTCCATATTCCTTCAGTTATTTGATAGATCATGAATCTGGTTTTCAGCAGGAAGTAACGAAACGGGTGGGACTCAATACTTATGCTGTTTGCAAGGTAATTGCAACAGGGATATCCGCTTTTCTGATGGGACTTACAACGATGTGGTGCTTCGTTGCTATGTTGAGTCTTTCCGGCATTCCCCATACTGTTCGATATGAATCCGTAAAACTCACCTATGCAGCATTAGCCGCCACAGCGGGGCCAATTTGGTATTATTTACTAAAAACCTTCTTGATTAGTCTGGTCTGTACCCATTCCGCAATTTTTGCTCTCGCAATTATGGCGTGGGTTCCCAATCCGTATGTGGGCTTTTTAGCCCCGACAATTGGATACTATTTTGCAGAGTGTGTAATTTCGAGCGTTGCGCCGCTTTTTCCGCATCCGTATTTTTGGGCACTAGTAAATCCATTTGCCCTGCTGTTTTCACAAGTCTCTCCGAATAATTGTTTTAGCTTTTTTTGGACATTGACAATAGTTGGCGGGGGTGTGGTATTTTGGGGAATCCAGTTTGTCATTCGAATAAGAAAGAAGTGTAGTCAATGAAGCTATTTCGTATTGCCAAGTTGAATTTATTACATTGGCATAGAAATCATCAATATGCTGTAGTTTTATTGTACCTGATTTTTTATGGATTCAATCGGTTTCGAGGATTGGCATACTATGCCAGTGATTTAGGTGTAAAGATTACTCCATGGGTGTTTCCGTTTCTGCCATGTATGGGCGCCAGTTTCCTTCCGTTTATGCTGGGGTATATGCTATGGATTGCCGATGCACCATTCCGAACCAAACAACAGGGATTGGTCATTCTGCGAACAGGCAAGCGACTGTGGTTAGCTGGGCAACTTGTATATCTATTGATTGTGAGTGTTTTTTTTACCGTTTTACTTTGGATAATATCATGGCTATGGTTGCTCCCGGAGGTTACATGGAGCAGAGAATGGGGGGCGGTGTTATCCACTACAGCAATGAATGGCGTCCCGGGGGAGTATGGTGTATATATGCAGTTTCCATATACGGTGATGAAAAATATGGATCCACTATGTGTAACCTTATGGTGCGCTACCGCAATGATTGCGATTTGCTTTCTACTCGGAGTAATTACAACAGCATGTAATCTGTGGCTGAGGAAGGGGTGCGGAGCTACATTTATGGCGACAATTGCTGCTATTTCCGTAATTCCAAATTTGAGGGCAATTAATCCGGGACCAATTAAGTTGGTACTTTGGATTTCTCCCCTGAACTGGATGGATTACAGCCTGATGGGTCACCCAGAGCAGTACCTCCCGTCTCATGGGTTTGCAATCTGGGGGCCGGCGGTGCTAGGACTTGGCTTGAGCGCCCTGTTGCTTTTGACCATCGGCAAATGCAACATTGAAACGGATAAGGAGTGAAAACTGTGGACTATGTTATCAAAGTCAGAAATGTAACAAAGACGTTCAAAGAAGCCACTGTCTTAAAAGATGTGACGGTGTCCTTCGAACGAGGAAAGATCTACGGAATCATCGGCAGAAATGGTTCCGGGAAAACGGTGCTGTTCAAGTGCATCTGCGGATTGATCCCGGTTACGCAGGGAGAGATTACGGTTTTAGGCCAGAGCATTGGGGACGGTCTGAAAGTACCCAAGGGGGTTGGTGCAATCATTGAAACCCCTGGCTTCCTGCCCAACGTCTCTGGATATCGCAATCTCTACTATCTGGCATCCCTATCCGGCAAGCCGGATCGTCAAAGAATCCGGGAAGTTATCAACATGGTGGGTCTGGACCCGGACAGCCGAAAGCATGTGGGTCACTACTCCATGGGTATGCGCCAGCGTTTGGGACTGGCCCAGGCCATTATGGAAAATCCCGAAGTGCTCATTTTGGACGAGCCCATGAACGGCCTGGATAATGAAACTGTTGAATCCATCCGGGCTTTTTTACTGGGGCAAAAGGAACAGGGTAAAACCATCATTCTGGCCAGTCACTCGAAAGAGGATATCTCCCAGTTGTGCGATGTGGTTTATCAGATGGATGCCGGTGTCTTGTCTATGCAAGGAATGTAACACTTAGGGACCCTCTGAATAAATAGCCCAGTATTCTTGTATTCTCCACATTTTGGAAAATTTCGT
>OLHA01001068.1_pt1 | contig 15268 bp, 18 predicted proteins | sample 1605961 | NCBI WGS metagenome assembly OLHA01 (sample SAMN03283288) | human gut metagenome | biome: human-associated habitat; material: feces | host: Homo sapiens | place: Peru | collected 2012
ATATGCCCTTGTCCCACAAAACAGAGGCGCCATATTCACCGAGGCTATATGCCATACATACCTTTGAGGCGTCGTCGTATTTCTCAAAGAGTCCGCGCAGCATATACAAGCCTGCTCTTATATTTTGGTAAGGTTCCATAATGTCGGTAATACCGAGCTTGTCCTCAAGCTGCTTATGGTTGCAAGCGTTAATCTGCATTAAGCCGTAGTCGTTTGTTGCACTCACGGCAGTAGCATTAAAGGAGGACTCTGTAAACATAAGAGCCATAACAAAATCAAAGTCGATATAATATGCCTGGCATAAATAATATGTATATTCTTGCAGCTCATACGGGAGCTCGCAATCAATCGGGATAAAGTCAGCCTTATTGTTTTTTAGTACAATGAGCTCGCCGTTCTCGGCTATGCTGTTGCCGTCCCTGCTGCCATACATAGGCTTTTTATCTACTGCTGTATCTTTAATTGCTCCTGTGATTATCCCGCCTAAAATGGCACCCACAAGGAATATACATATAATAAATGTAATAGTTGTTTTTGCCTGCTTACTTAGCGGCTTTTTTCTTTTTTTTGTCATTTTTTACCTCCGAAATATAATGCGGCTCAACATAGATAAGTGCATTATTACCATAGTCGAGCAGTTCTGCAAGTGTAACTATTTCTTTATTTATAATTTTGTAAACAATAGCCGATACCCGCTTATAGGGCGCCCCTTTGTATTCTACAGGGCAGCCGCTTAAAAGGGCTGCCTTTAATTGTTCATTTGTCATAGCGCGACCTCTTATTGCTTATTAAAACAAGCACAATAAGCGTTGCGCAGATAATAGCAGTAATAATAACTCCGTTGCTCATTTATTCCGCCTCTTTTCTGTTAATACTTTCCGTTGTAGAGAAGCCGTTAGGGTATCTCTTTTTTAACTTGTCAATATTTCCCTGCATTACATCATCAAGAGAAACATTAAGAGAATGGCAACACATAGCAACATACCATAATACATCACCTAACTCCTTAACAATTTTTTCTTTGTCAAGTATGTGTTTATGAAAGATAGCTTTTTTGATATGTTCGCTTACTTCGCCCGACTCACCGCATAAGCCTAATACGCCGTTGATAAGGTCGCCGACTTTTATATCTTTTTCAAAATCAGTAGCGCACCCCTCGGAATTAACATAATTATTTAATCTTTCGGTACAACCGTTGTCGTTAGTCCTCATTGCAAGTTTTTGATATTCGTTTCCTGTCATTTTTATACCTCCTAACAAAACCAATCGTTGGCGAGTTCCAAAGCCTCCTCTTTAGCCTCTTTTTTTGCTTTGGCAGTTTTGCCCTCCACCGAGTCAATAACCGCTTTTGCTAAAAATTCCATACGGCGGCGCAAGCTTTCTATTTCTCGGGCGGCGTTGTTTTCGTAGCTATCTTTACTCTTTCGGAATTGCAAAAACTCCTCAAAGAGTCCCTCGGTCATTTCAACTGTGATTTTCATATTGCCAGGTGCGGGAATAGACATAGAGCCGTCTTTTTCGATTTTTATATGTTCCATAATGTCCTCTCTTTCTCGCCTCTATCGAGGCGGATTATTTAAAGATTTTAGGATTGAAAATACAAGCGGGGGCTACGCCGCAAGAGTTACTCGCAGTGCTGCTGCTGATACTGCCCGTCCTACTATAGATACCACGCACACCGTAAGCGTAGGTCGGCAAACAACTCCAGGGAGTAATACTCCATACAAAAGCTTTGTCGTATTCGGGTATGTATTCGCGGTATTCTCTATAATGAGTGTCGGACAAAATAGCGAGCTTGTCCTCACAAGTGCCGTAATCTTTCATACCGTTATCAGCCGTTAAATCCGAAACAATCGGGAGCAAGTCGCCCTCGTCAAAATTCTTAATATGTTCAGTATTAAGGTGTTCGCGGAGGGAGGAGCTGCGCCAATCATTGCAATCGTCTTTATCAAATGCCATTTCGTCGGGCAAAGTTTGAGCAGCAACAGCGAGTAATCCGCCCTGTTCTGCATTAAGAGCTATAAACTCCATACCTTTATAATTAAAGTGAGTGCCAGGCTTTGGCAAAGTGGTATTTGTTGTCGGCTCTGTTTCGCAATCGTTGTTGTATTCCTTGCTCGCTGCTTCACAGGGCAACATATTACCGCTTATTGCAAGTGCAATAATTGCCTCGGCTCTTTTTTGGTTGTCGTTTGCGTCGGTGTTAGTTGCTATATCATCACACATAGCCTCAATAGCCATTAAGATACTTTCATTCATCATAATTAAAACTCCTTATTAAAAATCATTTTTACAATCATCAAAATATTTACACAAAAGGCAGCAATGGCAGCAATCTTTATTTCGGCGTAGCCACAATTTGACTCGCATATATAAAACGCGTACAAACGCTTTAATAATTGTCGGTATAATCGTAAAGCACACATCTTTTATAAGCTGTACGAGTATGGGCTGCATTTCCTTTATTGCGTTTAATAATGTGCCTGCTGCTGTTATGTAGTCTTTTGCCGTGGGTTTTCTGTTCATATAAAGCCTCCTACAACTCCTTGTATGAATTAACGAGCCGCTCTAATTCCTGGAATAGCGAGGCAGTAGAGCGTTTGTTCGCCCTGGCGTTTATAAGCTGCTTTCCCACCGCGCAAAATGCGGCGAGGTCGCGTTCTTTACTTTTCGAGCTTTCGACAAGCTGCCTTGCGGCTTTTACCTCGTGGCGAGCTGCTCTCATTTCGTCATACTCTTTTGCCGAGAGCTGCACGCTTGCGGTTACGCCTTTAGGCTTGCCTCCGCCACGGAGGATATATAAACGGTTGCGCGTTGCGTCCTGTGAACGGTTAAGCTCGTCCGCAAGGTCTGCAATCGTTTTACGCTCCTTTTGGTAGCCGTGGAGCAGCTGCTCGTCCTCTTTTTCCGTCCAGGCACCCGAGTTAATAACCCGCTCGGGTGTAAACTCGTGCCCGCATTGAGGGCATTTTACAGATTTACACATTGTTACACCTCCTCGAGTGCAATAAAAGCAATCGCTTGTCCACATTCATTGCAATAATTGCTTACTCTACTTATAAAGCTATTACAACAAGGGCACTTATAAACAGTTGCGCCTTTATGCCAAGTGACAGCACCTAATTTTATATTACTTGTTGCTTTAATAGATATGGGCTTCACCGCTGTTTGTTTGTCAAGTGCTGCTGCGGCTTTATGCAACGCTATTGTTATAAAATAGGCGTTTGGCTCCTTTTTTGAGTGTATTTCCGCGTGCTCTCTAATTCTTTTTGCCGCCTCTGCGGCAGTCATTGCACGAGCCTTTTGCTCCTTTTCAGATTTTCTATAGCCTGCTGCTAAACCTAAACACATAATTACACCTCCTTTATGCGTTCCGATAGCAAAGAGTAAAACTCTCTGCTTGTAATTGATAATCCTGCCTCTTGGCGTTCTTTTTCAAACTCAAAACGAGCCTCGAGCTGAAATACGCTTTTACCGTCGCCTTTATACGGTTTGTCTGTTAATTTTTGTTTTTCTCTTAATTCCTGCCAAACCTCGGGAATATAAAAATAGATGTTTCGTAACTCCTTTAGATTTTTCAATGCGCAAAATTTACAGCTCACGCGGTCTAACTTTTCGTATAGCCCGTCCCAGGTAAAGCCCCGCTCGTAACACCCGCTTAAACATTCCACCTCGGCAATTTCATTGTCAGCGAGAGGAAAACGCTTAAAAGGTTTACACTCTTTTTCGAGCCGCTCGGGCTCGTCTACCGCAATACCTATATATACAATAGCTCTGTCGTTTCTCTGTGTGTATTCATCAAGAGCAGCCGTTTTTTCTGTGGTGCCCCAACGGCAACCTTTTAAGCCACACCAGGAGTAGCCGTAATGATAGCCTCTGCCGTTGCGCTCTTTTACAAGTTTTTCGGTCATTAAATAATCAAAACTTTGTTTCGGCTTTAATATAGTGAGCTTTACTCCGTTGTTTTCAAAATAAGCCCGCATTTTTTTGATATGGTCGTACATCTGCGGAAACTCCCACCCTGTATCAAACATAACCGCCTCGTCGAGCGGGTAATTATGCTCTATCAAATAAAAGGCAAGATATGTACTGTCTTTTCCTCCGCTGAACGAAAGTATATATTTCATATAGTGCCCCCCTCAAGTTGCTTTAACGGCTGCTCGTTTGAAAGCCCGCTCATTAGATTGCGCATTTTTTCTAATTCCTCGGGTGAAAGCTCTTGTGCTTTTTCGCCGCTCTTTAGATTGCCGAAAATTTCATGTTTTTGTATAAAGGCTTGTAACAACGCCTCGCGTTCTTTTTCCCATACTTGAATATAGAAAGTAAATAAAAACTCTATATCTGTTTTTTGAGCAGCGGTGCAGCGCACGCCGAGGCGCGTTTTACATTTTCTGCCGCTATAGGTGTACCACAAATGATAAAAACTATTTTTGTTATCTGTAACTTTATATATGGTTTGCATTAAGAGCTTCTCTTGCTCTTTTCCGTGATATTCAATCTCGTAATCGTTAATAATATCCTCGTCAAGGTCATCAAGCGTCATTGCGTATTTTTTTAACAACTTTTCAAGGATAGCTTGTGCCTGGACTCTTTCGCCGTCTACACCATTCATAGCAAGCGCATATACTCTTTTAAGGCGTTCTTTTTTGTCCGTCATTCTTTAACCTCCTTACACATTAATAGCTATACAATCGGTCATTATCAAAAATTCCGTTGTAACCTTAAAGCTATAATGGTGGTAAACCGCACCTGGTGCGACGGTGTAGTCGTCATATACCCCCAAGAGCTCGCAAAGTTCGTCGTGCTGCATTTCGTCAAGCTCTCGCGCCTCCTCGCGGTTATCGAGTTGATAAATAGTAACTTTTTTCGCCGACTCGCCATAGCCGATTAACTCGCTTTCAAATACTTTTTTCACAATAAAATCACTCCGTTTTATTAAAATATTTATCATTAGCAGCGGGCTTTTTTATGCCCTCTGCGTTTGATACTTTGCTGTATGGCTTTTTGTGCCTGTTCGGCGTTGTAGCCGCTTCGCCCGTTTTTATCAAGCAAGCCCGTGTTGCCTCGCTTAAACTCTCGATATACCGTTGCAAGGTGTACGCCGAGGGCGGTTGCAATCTCGTTAAAGCTCGCATTAGCAGCGTACAGCTTCTCAAATTTCTTGCGGTCGTCAAATGTAATGTATCGGCAAGACATATTGTTACTCCTTTACTTGTTGTGCTGGCGAAAATGAGGAGCAGGGCTCGCCCTGCTCCTCATTCCCTTATGCTAAAATCTTATAACGCGCTCGAGTCGCACCTCTGCGTTGCTCTATCCTCGTTATAAGCAAAAGCCAAAAAAAATAAGTGCGTAAGGCTCTTTTAACCTTTCGCACTTATTCTAAAACTTTTTAAAAAATTATTAAATTACAAAATAAATGTTGAAAAAATAATATAAGAGATATATAATAGCCTTAAATTATGGGGAAAGAAGTGATTTTATGCCTAAAAATGACAACAAAAACGGTCTTTCGGCTTTTCTGAGCCTTTTCAACGGTACTAAGCCGCTGTCAGGTGAAGCAAAGCGCGGTCTTATTTGTTTTATAGTTTTGATTTTTACATTGATATTTACCGTCTGCGCAACAGCCATGCAGTCAAGAACAGCAGGCAGTGTTGAGGGACTGAAAGCATCTACTGCGAGCGACACCTCTGTGTCATTAACTTGGGACAAGACAAAGGCAAGCAAGGGATATTATGTTTACGCCTCAAAGGATGGCAAAAAATACAATCTTGCTGCCACTGTTTCGGGAAAAAAGAATACTTCTGCAAAGGTTGAAAAGCTTGCACAGGGTACAAAATACAGTTTTTATGTCACAGCGTTTAACGCAAAGGAAAAGCAGGGCGAAAAATCAGCCGTTGTGTCGGCATACACCGCTCCGTCAACTGCTTCGCTGTCAAGCGTTGTCTCAAATGATAAGGGAGTTTTAACCGCCGAGTGGGGCGAATGTCCAAAGGCAAGCGGTTATGAATTGCAGTATGCCGAGGGCGCAAATGGCGATTTTTCAAAAGCTAAAAGCATTGACGCATCGGGCAAATCAACAACCGCCAAAATTGTTGAAAAGCTCAAGGAAAAGGCTGATTATTCGGTCAGAGTCAGAGCGTATATCAAGGACGGTCAAACTCTTGTAAACGGTGCTTGGAGCGCAGTTAAAACAGTCAAAATTTCCGACACGCTTGTTATTGATAAATCAAAGCCGATGATTGCGCTCACATTTGATGACGGACCGGGCTATAACAATGCGTCAGACAGAATTCTTGATGTTTTGGAAAAATACAATGCGCGCGCAACATTTTTTATGGTCGGCAAAAATGCCGCCGATCATCCGGATAATGTTAAGCGCAAGATCAAGCTTAAATGCGAACTCGGCAACCACACCTATAACCACAATCACTACGGCAAAAATGTAACCGCAAACGATATTAAGGATGCCTCCGATGCAATTTATAAGGCTTGCGGTCAGTATCCGACAGCATTCCGCTCACCGGGCGGAAACACAACCGACACAATCAGAAACGAGTGCAAAAAGGAAAATATGGCGCTTTATTATTGGTCGGTCGATACCGAGGATTGGAAGAGCAGAAATGCCGACAAGGTTTACAACGCCGTTATGAAAAATGTTAAGGACGGCGATATTATCCTTATGCACGAGATTTATTCGTCAACTGCCGACGCGGTTGAGCGCATGGTGCCCGAGCTTATCAAAAAGGGCTATCAGCTTGTGACCTGCGAGGAGCTTATTCAGGCAAAAACAGGAGCAAAGCCGAAATCCGGCGAGCAATATGTCGATGCAAAAACAATCAACAACAAAACTTCATAAAACGAGATTAAACGGTCCCTGCGCATATTGTTTGCGTGGGGATTTTGTTTGTTTTTTATATTTTTTATTGAAAAGCGTTTAAAATTATGGTAAAATCTTCTTATTGAATTTTTTAGGAGGAGTTTTGTTATGGATCTTAAAAAGATTATTGACAAAAGGGCTGACGCCGCGCAGTATATGATTGACGAAATCACTCATATCTGCAAAGATTTTGAAAAAAGAGACCCCGGCTCAAAGGGCGAACTTCAGGCATGCGAATATATGGCTGATGTTTTGAAAAACGATTGCGGCTGCGAAACGGCAGAGGTTGAATCGTTTAAGGAAAATCCCGGCTCGTTTTTCGGTTGGATTTATTTTACAATCTCATTTGTGCTTGCGGCTGTCGCATTGTTTTTTGTTTTTCCGCTTGCATCCGTTATTCTTATTGTTGTCGGCTTGCTTATCGCATTTATGCAGTTTGGTATGTATAAAAAGTTTGTTGACCGCTTTTTCCCCGAAAAAACAGGTCATAATGTAACTGCAATCAAAAAATGTTCCGGCGAATGTAAAAGAAGAATTATGTTTAACGGTCACCCCGACGCTGCTTGGGAATGGCCGGTTAACTACGCTCTCGGCGGCGTAGGTTTTGAGGGCCACGCAATCATTTGCGGCATCGGCGCTGTTTATTATATTGTTGTTTCAATCATTTATATGACACACTACGGTTTGAGCGGCGTTGCTTTCAACTCCGCTGTTACAGTCGGCAACGCTTGGATTGTCAAAGCCGCTTTGTTCGGTCTTATCTTTGTTCCGTTCCTTATCGGTCTTTATTGGATGTGGAACGAAAAGAGAGTTGTTGACGGCGCAAACGATAACCTCACCGGTTGCTATATGGGTATCGCAATTCTTAAGGCACTCAAGGACGAGGGCATCGAGCTTGAAAACACAGAGGTCGGCGTTATCCTCACCGGTTCCGAGGAGGCAGGCTTGCGCGGCTCCAAGGCTTGGTGTGAGGCTCATCAGGGCGAATTTCAGGATGTTCCGACATTCATCGTTTCATACGATACTATCCACGACCCTAAATATCTCATGGTAAACTACCGCGACCTTAACGGCACCGTTGCCGTTGATAAAGATGTTTCGGACTTGTTCCTTGAGGCGGCTCAGGAGATTGATATTCCGATTAAAAAGGGTTGGGTGCCTCCGCTCGGCGGCGCAACGGACTCTGCCGCTTTTGCACAGGCAGGTTTCAGAGCAACCGGCATTACGGGACTTAACCACAAGCTTGAAGATTATTATCACACAAGACGCGATACATATGACAATATGAATGCAGAGGGTCTTGCAAACTGCTTTGCCGCATCTGTTAAAACACTCGAAAAGTTTGACAACGGCGAAAAGCAATAATCACAATAAAAATCAATCCCCCGAAACACAAGTTTCGGGGGATTTTTGCGTGCTTTCGCAGATTGAATTATTTAATTATTTTGAAAAAAGTCGTTTGAAAAATGACGGCTTTTTCTTTTCGGTTTGCGGCTTTTCGTCGTTTTTGTCATCTGCCAAAATAGCGTCAAGCACACGCTTTGAGTTGTTTTTGTCGATGTTTACAAAGAAATTTTCAACTCTGTCGATATATTTGTTTTGACAATCGTTGTCAATAAGCTCGATAAGTTCGTTTACTGCGCTGTCCAAATCATAGCAAACCGGACCGAAACCGTCTGTTTCGTATTCAAAAAATCCCTTGTCATATGTTTGCGTTTCGTAAAATTCCTCTTTATCAAACTGAGTGTAAACGATTGGCTTTTTAAGATACGCAAAGTCAAATGCGATTGTCGAATAGTCTGTTACCATTGCGGCAGATTCTGCAAATACCTTGTTGTAGTCGATAAAGCCGTGATTAATATCAAAAACATCGTTTTTCTCAAAATCAACATACTGTTTCATGAATATAGGGTGCAAACAGAAAAGCCCCTTATAGCCCTTTTCACGCATTTTTGCAAGCAAGCGTTCGTCGTTGATAAGACTGTTGTAGAATTTGAAATAATCGGTTTCAACAAACCCGTCAAAATAAACGCTTGATGTTTTGTCATCATATGCGCCCTTTATGCTCTTTCTCCATGATGGAAGAATAAGCAGTTGCTTTTTCTTATCCTCATAAAGTGCGTCAAAACGGGGAAGTCCGGTAATTACACATTGGTCGGCTGTCATATTGTATCTGCCGTCAATAATTGCTTGGCGTTCTTTTACTCCTGTATTAAAGAAAATTTTAATATTTTTGTTGTAATGATTAAGCCATGCCGAGCAGTCGCCGCAGTTAACACCGTGATTCATAAAATAAAAATCAAAGTGATACATATCGACAAAATATTTTCTGTCGTCCTCAAAGGCATTTATTGTAAATTCGCCTGCGCTTGAAGAAATGATTTTATCCGCAAGAAGAAAATAATATTTAAAATCTGTATCTTCAAAATACAGCACTTCGCCTATTGATTCAAGACGTGATTTTACATCGTCGCCTGCTTCTTTTCCGATTGTGAAAATCGGTCTTACGCCGCTCGGTGTGTTTTCGCAAATGTATTTAAAAAATACTTCGCCGCTGTCGCCTGCATTGTCGATTCTGTCTGATATAAGCCAAACACTGCCGTGTTTTTCCTGCTTTTTCTTGAATTTCGGGAAGTTTGCTCTGATTTCGGCAAGGTCGTCTCTGTCAATTTCTTTAAGATAATTAACGCACGCCTTTTCAGCGTTTTGAATATATGCGTTGAGATTTTTGGGTGCCGAAATTTTGATTGCCCTTCTCATACATCTTACAACATAATTTCCGTAAACCTTATATGACGGTTTAAACAAATTTTTTGTTGAAATAAATTTGCTGTAAGTCATGGAAACGGAAGTTTCGTTATCACCGTATGAAATATACGGTCTGAAACATATTTCTTTTTCTTTTATGTTTTCAAGGCTGAATTCACATTTACAGAGATAGTAATAACTTGCGCGATTGAATTTTGCAACAACATTGTTCGGGTCGTAAGGTACCAATTGCGGCGTTACTTCTTGGTCTCCGAAACGAAGTTTAAATTTAACATCGCCGCTTTTTTTACATCTGAACAGCCACTGCGCAATAAAAACATCCACAAAAAGTTTGTCGCCCTTTACATCAAGTGCGGCAATTTTGCAAACTCCGCCTTTTTGTGTCGGCAAAACAAGCGACCACATATCTTTGTATTTCAAAGTGCCTGTTTCAGCATCAAAATCTATCATATCAAATAACGATTTGCCGTATTTGATTTCAAAAGCGGCATTTCGCTTATACATTGTTTTGTGCTTTGGATTGTTGAGCAAAATGTAATCGTCGATTTTATCAAGCAACATTTTAACTCTTTCAATATATTCTTTTTGTTCTTGTTCGTTTAACACTTCAAGATAGTGGTCGTGTCCGATTCTCCAATAAAGGTCATACGATACCATAGCCTGAACATACGGAATTACTTTGCCGTAGAGTTCTGCACAATAGCGCATAAGTTCCATATGGTAATAAACTATCGAATTTATATAAAACGATTTGTCAAAAATTTGGTTGTTTACCGCAGAATCTCCGAGATTGCGGCGCCTGTAAAGATAAAGTGCCTCGCAAATAATGCCGACTTTTTTCTTTTTCAAAATTATTTTATTGATAAAAGTTGAATCTTCGCCGAATTTTAATTTGCCGTCAAATCTAATGTCGCCGAGTGCGTCGCTTTTAATAATTGTTGTTGCGGCGGTTGACTGAACGGAAAACCATTCCTCTTTGTCCTCAAGGTCGGCTATTCTTGTGCCGTTTTTGAATTTGTAATCAAGCGAATGATAGTCGTCTTTTGCCTCAAAAAATTGAATCCTTGCCTCAAGAACATCAATCTCGTCATAATGTTCCTCAAAAAAGTTATAAGCGTTTTCAAATGAAGAAAGTTCCCATTTATCGTCGGAATCAAGAAAGGTAACATACTTGGCATCTACATATTGAAATGCCTCGTTTCTTGCGGCAGAAACTCCGCCGTTCTCCTTTTCAACATAAACAATGTTTTCGGGGTATAATGTCTTGTATTTTTTGCAAATATCGCCGCTGTTATCCGGCGAGCCGTCGTTCACCAATATCAGTTGAATGTTTTTTTCAAAACCGATTGTTTGGTTCACGATTGACATTATCGCCTCGTCAAGGTATTTTTCAACATTGTAAACGGGAATTACTACCGAAAACAAATATTTTTTTGACATTTTCTCTGTCTTCTCCTTTTTTGCATAAATCTGCATATAATTATGTTCTTACTTATGATAACATATAAAATATGCCTTTTCAACAAAACTTTTGAGTTATATGATAAAACCACCGGAAAATCCGAGACTTTCCGGTGGCTTGTTGCATTATATCGTTTCGTTTTGGTTGTTGTATTTCCCGCCGGTGAGGATTGTGTCGGCGGTGAATATCAACCTTTTCATATCCGTGTTTGATTTGAGCAGCTTTGACGGTATGGACACTATCGACATCACAAGGCGGTAATATGCACTGTTTCTGTCATATTTTACAACCGAGCCGTCAATTGCTGAAAGCAAAAGCCGGTCGATAAAATCGGTGATTTTCGTGTTGTAAAACTCATGCACCGCCTCTTTGTCGATTCCTCTTGCCAAGCCGAGGTGTTTTAGCTTTTTATACATTGCGCCGACTGTTGCGCCGTCAACAAATTTCAAAAGCGGCTTTATTGCGAAAAAGAATTTTGCAACAGCGCCGCCGTTCGCCTGCAACGCCGTTATCCTTGCGGCAAATTCCTCCTTGTCCCTGCACGAAAGTACATTGTGAACAAGGTCGGTGCAGTGCTTTGCAAGAAACGGCTGTGCATCGGTTTCTCTGCCGTTTAAGGTGAATTTTTCAAGATGCTCAACCGTGTACGAAAGCGTCATATCGTCATTCACCGTCACATTCACAATCGGGGCAGGGTAGCCGACGAGCGAGCCTATGTTGACTTCGGTCAGTTTGTTGCCCGACGGAGTTGTGTAATCGTCTGTATGTTGAATATGGCTGTGACCGACAAACATATATTTCAAGCCGTTGTCGGCAAGGCGTGTGATAACCTCTTCTCTGTCGCCGACGCATGTTCCGCCGCCGGTGATAAGCGGATTGATGTGCGGAATAAGGAGGTGGTGCTCCATTCCTATCATCAGGCATCCGTCATCTTTTGCTTTTTTTAGCTGTTCGTCTATCCATTCAAAATGCTTTGGCTTAAATCCGGCTCTGCCCTTGCCGTTTTGGTCATCGTTCAGGGCGAGCAGACGCACCCTGTCGCTTAACTGCACAACGTATGAATATGTGCCGAGATGCGTTTCGTATTTTGCGATTGCGTCATTGATTGTGTATTCCTCATAAAACGGATAAAGTTTGAACGATGGCATTGTTTCAACATCGTTGCTCACCGTGTCACCGTCAAATTTGCGTGGATTTTCATCACAGCACCAATCGTGTGTAGCTGTTATGAGATATATCTTTTTCTTTTTTGCAAGTCTGTCGAGCTTTTTTTTAAATTCGATATGCGAAACAAGCTCGCCGTCATTCGACACATCACCCGCGATTAAAACAAAATCAGTGTCGCTGTTTGCGATTTTTTCAAAAGCGGCGTCAATAATTTCGCCCGTTTCGGCAAGGCACTTTTGGTCCGAGCCGGAGCGGAGTTCATACTGCCGTCCGCTTGTGCCGAGCGTTTTTGAATAATGGTGCGTGTCCGCAATAAAAGTGAGTTTAAGCGGCTTTTGCATTTTCTGTTCCTCCGAAATCACTTGATTTGCACTATTTTGTCGCCGGTGACAAAAAACACTCTGTCCGCAATATCCATCATCGGCTTGTCATTCATCGAGTCGGTATAAAAATTGTCGATATGCGCGCCGGGGTAAAGCTCGTTAAAAATTTTCACCTTATTTTCAAGAAAGCAAAGGCGAATGAATTTTCCCGTATTTTTGTCAATCGACGAGCCGACATAGTTTTTAACTCCTATTCGTTTCATTATCTCGTCAAGCAAAAAATCGGTCGAGCCTGAAACGATAATATCGTCCTCATGCTGTACTTTGGCATACCACGGCTTGATTTTGTGCTCGTTTTCGTCCCAAAATTTTTTGACATCGTCATCAAGGTTGCCGAGTTTTGTGTAATATCCCTCCAAAAATCCTGCATATGCAGTTATCGCCTCCTCAACCGTGAAAAGGTGGAATTTGTCCTTAAACGCGATTACAAGCAGTTTCGGAATGTACTTCCAAATTCTCGGGTCGGTTTTAACATAGTAAAGTATAAAATCAACAAGCGTTTCGCCGTCGTATATTGTGTTGTCAAAATCATAAACATTCATATCGGTTTACCGTGCTTAAAACTTTCATTAAATTAACTATATGTTAGCATATAAATTATGTAACTTCAACAAATTTGAGCAAAAAACCACGATTTAAAGGCAAAAATATTGACTTTGTGATAAAAAAAATATATATTTAAATAAGTGTAACTTGTTACACAATGATTTTTTATATTATAATTTATAAAAACGGTAAAGTGATTATGAAAAAAGAAAATTACATTAAAACAGACACAGTAATTGTAGGTTCGGGCGTTGCGGGATTGTTCGCCGCTCTCTGCCTCCCGAAGGACAGAGATGTGCTTATAATTACAAAAGAGGATTTAAAGGAGTGCGACTCGTATCTCGCACAGGGCGGCATTTGCGTTCTCAAGGACATTGCCGATTTCAAATGTTATTTTGAGGACACAATGAAGGCTGGTCATTATGAAAACAACCCCGAATCAGTAAAAATTATGATTGAGTCATCGCACGATGTAATCGACACGCTCATTGACCTCGGTGTTGATTTCGATACCGGCTCGGACGGCAAATATGACTACACGCGCGAGGGTGCGCACAGAGAAAACCGTATTCTCCACCACAAGGACGAAACCGGCAAGGAGATTACAATGACCCTTTTGCAAATCGCAAAGGAGCGACCGAATATTACTTTTGTCACCCAAACAACGATGATTGATTTTATCGAAAACGACAACACCTGCTACGGCATTGTCTGCGAGGATGAATTCGGCGAGAGGGGTGCAATCCTTGCTCACGATATTATTCTTGCAACCGGCGGCATCGGCGGATTGTTTACAAACTCGACAAATTATCCGCATATCACCGGCGACAGCTTTGCTCTCAGCCTTAAGCACGGCGTCGAACTTCAGAATATAAACTACATTCAAATTCACCCGACAACGCTTTACAGCAAGAAAAAGGGCAGAAGATTTCTTATCAGCGAAAGTGTTCGCGGCGAGGGTGCAATTCTTCTCAACGAAAACGGCGAGCGCTTCACGGACGAGCTTCAGCCGCGTGATGTTGTTACAAACGCAATTGTTGAGGAAATGAAAAAGTTTGGCACAGACCATGTTTATCTCACCCTCCCGACTATGACAAGCGAGGAGGCACACAAGCGCTTTCCGAATATTTTTGAGGCTTGTATGGACGAGGGCTACGATATGACAAAGGACAAGGTGCCCGTTGTTCCCGCACAGCACTATATGATGGGCGGCGTTAAAACAAACACAAACGGCGAAACCTCGATGAAATATCTTTACGCCGCAGGTGAAACCGCCTGCAACGGTGTTCACGGCAAAAACAGACTTGCGTCAAACTCACTTCTCGAAAGCCTTGTGTTTGCAAAGCGTGCGGCAGATGTCATCGCAAATGACAAATCGCAAAAGGGCGATAATTTCCCCGATGTAGATTTGGCGTCATACCCGAATAAGGACGAGCGCGCAAAAGAGTTTAAATCACTTATTATGAATGAAATTAAGCGAAAGGATAACGATTTCTATGCTAAATGGTGTGACAATGAAGATTAACATTGACGAATACCTCCTCAATACTCTTAAAGAGGATATTACCTCCGAGGATGTTTCGACAAATGCGGTTATGCCCGAGGACAAGCAGGGAAAAGCCGATTTGATTTGCAAGCAGAACGGCGTTATCTGCGGACTTGATGTTTTTGAAAGAACATTTAAACTCCTTGATGAAACAAGCCATTTTGAGGCAAATTTCAAGGACGGCGATTTCGTTAAAAAGGGCGACCTTTTGGGCGTTATTTACGGCGATGTAAAGGCTATTCTTTCAGGCGAAAGAACAGGACTTAACTATCTTCAGCGCATGAGCGGCATTGCCACAATCACAAGAGAATACATGGACGAGTTAAATGGCTACAAAACAGTTCTTCTCGACACGAGAAAAACAACTCCCAATATGCGCCCGTTTGAAAAGCACGCCGTAAAAGTAGGCGGTGCAACAAACCACAGATACAACCTTTCAGACGGTGTACTTCTCAAGGATAATCACATCGGCGCTGCCGGTTCTGTTACAAAAGCGATTGAAATGGCAAGGGCATATG
>OLHA01001070.1_pt1 | contig 15234 bp, 14 predicted proteins | sample 1605961 | NCBI WGS metagenome assembly OLHA01 (sample SAMN03283288) | human gut metagenome | biome: human-associated habitat; material: feces | host: Homo sapiens | place: Peru | collected 2012
CATAAACGGTCATGTGGGGGTACAGGGCGTAGTTCTGGAAGACCATGGCGATGTCCCGATCCTTAGGAGCCACATCGTTGACCAGCTTGTCGCCGATGTACAGCTCGCCGCCGGAAATCTCTTCCAGGCCGGCGATCATCCGCAGAGTGGTGGACTTACCACAGCCGGAGGGGCCGACCAGAACGATGAATTCCTTGTCGGCGATGTCCAGGTTGAACTCCTGAACCGCCACAACACCCTCATCGGTGATCTGCAGATTGACCTTCTTTTCGGGCTCGCCCTTCTTCTTTTTCTTCTTGGCATCGTCGCCGTTGAAGGGATAGACCTTTTTGATGTTCTTCAGGGTTAAGCTTGCCATACTTTCTTGACTCTAGACGCGCCTACCATTTTCGCGCGCGTCCTCGCTGCCGGAAAGCAAAATTCCGGAAGCACTACGACAGGTCTCCACACTGCCGCACCGTAAGTCAGACGGATTTATCCTCCTTAAATTTAGCGAAACACGCCTAGAATAGTGGAGTAGACGCACTTCACCGGGATACTGAAATAATATCACAATTCGTCTTTTCTTACAATCGGGGATAATGACGGTTTTTCCGTTCCGTTTTTAGGTATTCTGACAAGAATTCAGCGTTTCCGTCAAAAATGACAGAATTGCGTCATTTGTCTCTTGACAGGTTTCGTTATTTCCTATAAACTAGTGGTGTTTCAGGGATTATACTTTTGTATAATTTACACAACGCACAGCTGTCCACATAGGAAAGACATTTCAGCTGTGATTATCGGAAGAAAGGAGGAAACACAAACATGAACAAAGAAAATCCCAATTACCGCGCCTATATCCGCATCCTGGAGGAGGAGCTGGTGCCCGCCATGGGCTGCACCGAGCCCATCGCCCTGGCCTACTGCGCGGCGAAGGCCCGGGAGGTTCTGGGCGAGATGCCCGATCGGGTGGCCATCGGTGCCAGCGGCAGCATCATCAAGAACGTGAAAAGCGTCATTGTTCCCAATACCAACCACATGAAGGGGATTCCCGCGGCGGCGGTAGCCGGAATCGTGGGCGGCGACGCATCCCGGGAGCTGGAGGTCATCGCGGACGTATCCCCGGAGAAGATCGCCCAAATGCGCACCTATCTGGAGAGCACCCCCATCACCGTGGAGCACATCGACAACGGTCTGACCTTTGAGATCGTGGTCACTGTTTTCCATGGTCAAGACAGTGCCAGCGTCCGGATCGTCAACTATCACACGAATATCGTTCACATCGAGCGCAACGGCCAGGTGCTTCTGGATACGCCTGTGGAGGGCGAGAGCGAGGCCGGTCTTACCGACCGCTCCTGCCTGAATCTGCGGGACATTCTGGACTTTGCGGAAACCGTGGACATCGCCGACGTGAAGGACGTTCTGGATCGGCAGATTCAGTACAACAGTGCCATCGCCAAGGAAGGTCTTCGGGGGAACTACGGCTCCAACATCGGAAGCGTCCTGCTTCAGACCTACGGTGAGGGCAGCGTCATGGTCAGAGCCAAGGCCATGGCAGCGGCCGGTTCCGACGCCCGGATGAACGGCTGTGAAATGCCCGTGGTCATCAACTCCGGCAGCGGCAACCAGGGCATGACCACTTCCCTGCCCGTTATCGAGTACGCCAAGGAACTGAATGTCAGTGACGAAAAGCTCTACCGGGCTCTGTGCCTGTCCAACCTGACCACCATCCACCAGAAAACCAGCATCGGGCGGCTCTCCGCCTTCTGCGGCGCGGTCAGTGCCGGTGCCGGCGCGGGAGCGGGCATTGCCTACCTGCTGGGCTCTGACCTGGACGGTATTTCCCACACCGTTGCCAACGCCATCGCCACCACCGGCGGCATTGTCTGCGACGGAGCCAAAGCCTCCTGCGCCTCCAAAATCGCCACGGCAGTGGAGGCGGGTATTCTGGGCTACAACATGCACGTTCAGGATCAGGATTTCCAGCCTGACGACGGTCTGGTGGGCGACACCCCTGAGGACACCATCTCCAACATCGGTCGTCTGGGTAAGGAAGGCATGAAGAGCACCAACGAAGAGATCATCAAAATCATGGTTGGCAATTAAGCTGCCCCGAAAAACGAATTCGGGCGGCGTCCTGGGGTTGGGCAAAAGGCCCCAGGGCATCGCCTCCGTAAAAGTAAGGTATTGCCGGGCAACCCGGCAGAGAGGAGAAAACCCCTATGAAAAAGCTGTTTTCCAGTCTCCCCGCAAAGCTGCTGCTTGGTATCATTGTCGGTATCATCATCGGCCTGGTCGTTCCCCAATCCGTGATGACGGTGCTGGTGCCCGTCAAGAACATCATGGGTCAGCTTATCAACTTCATCGTTCCTCTGATCGTCATCGGCTTTATCGCTCCGTCCATCACCAAGCTGGGCAGCAACGCCTCCCGTCTTCTGGGCGTGGCACTGCTCATTGCCTACGTTTCTTCCGTGCTGGCAGCCCTGATGTCCACGGTGGCGGGCTATGTGCTCATCCCCATCATGCACAATGCCAACGCCGCCGCTGACCTGCGTGCCCTGCCCGAGGACGTGTTCGGTCTTCAGATTCCTCAGATCATGCCCGTCATGTCCGCTCTGGTCTTCGCCGTGCTCATGGGTCTTGCCGCCGTATGGACGAAGGCTGAAACCACCACCAAGATTCTGGACGAGTTCCAGAAGATCGTGCTGGATCTGGTTTCCAAAATCGTCATTCCCATCCTGCCCTTCTTCATCGCCTGCACCTTCGCGTGCCTGGCCTACGAGGGCACCATCACCCGGCAGCTGCCCATCTTCCTGAAGGCAGTCGTCATCGTGCTGGTGGGTCACTTCATCTGGATGGCGGTGCTGTACAGCGTAGCCGGTGCCTACTCCAAGCGCAGCCCCATTGAGGTCTTCAAGCACTACGGCCCGGCTTACCTGACCGCCGTGGGCACCATGTCCTCCGCCGCTACTCTGTCCGTGGCTCTGCAGTGCGCCCGAAAGTCCAAGGTTCTCCGTCGGGATATGGTGGACTTCGGCATTCCCCTGTTTGCCAACGTGCACCTGTGCGGCTCCGTCCTCACCGAGACCTTCTTCGTCATGATCGTCTCTCTGATTCTCTACGGCCAGCTGCCCACCGTGGGCACCATGATTCTGTTCTGCGTACTGCTGGGCATCTTCGCCATCGGCGCCCCCGGCGTCCCCGGCGGCACGGTCATGGCCTCTCTGGGTATCGTCACCAGCGTTCTGGGCTTCGGCCCCGAAGGCACCGCCCTGCTTCTGGCCATCTTCGCCATTCAGGACTCCTTCGGCACCGCCTGCAACGTCACCGGCGACGGCGCTCTGACTCTGATCCTCACCGGCTACTGCGAGAAGCACGGTCTGGAAGAGCAGAAGGACATCGGCGTAGACCTGTAAGAAAAGCAGAAGCTGCGAAAATCTCCAAGAGGGCTGAGGGCGGTATCCGCTCTCAGCCCTTTGGCGTTTTCCCAAAAAACGCCTTCATTCTCCGATATACCGACATTTGTGCTTGTGCCAAAAACAAATTAAAATATTTGTTTTTCATCTATTGACATCTCGATCTTTTCGGGATAATATAGGGGCAATCGAATAAAAAAGCGATGACGAAGACGGATTGGAAGCTTCGCCTGATAGAGAGCCGGGGACGGTGGAAGCCTGGCAGGAGACCTTCCGGCAATCCCATCCCTTCCGAGCTGAAGCACCCCAAAGCACATTTGCCGGTAGGGGCTTCCGCGCAGGCTGCGTAAGTGCCTAGGGCTTGCTGGAGCCCGAAGAGGGGCGCATTGGAAATGCGCAATTTGAGTGGTACCGCGGGTATTGTATTTACAAGGCTCGTCTCAAGGAAACTTGAGGCGAGCCTTTATTTATTTTTAGGAAAACTCTGAACCAATCGTCTTCGGCTGTGAGTGGATCTTTTCCGCCCACTCATCGGCATCAAAAGTGGGAAATACATCCAGTATTCCTCCCCTTTTGGTGCCTCGATTGGTCGAAAAATCTCTCACCCACAGCTCTTGCCGATTGATTCAGAGCTTTCCTATTTTTTAGTTATCATTCGTTCGGGAGGAAATAAAGATGAAACTTGGTAAAAAAGATCTGTCCGTGGTCAGCGTCATGCTGTTTGCCCTGTTCTTTGGCGCGGGCAACCTGATTTTCCCGCCCTTTCTGGGACAGAACGCCGGAGACCAGACCCTTCCGGCCATGCTGGGCTTTCTGGCTACGGCGGTGATTCTGCCGGTGCTGGGTGTTGTGGTGGTCGCCCGGTTTGACGGCCTGGAAAAGCTGGGTCAGCAGGTGGGAAGGCGGTTTGCCCTGGTGTTCACGGTACTCATTTATCTGTCCATCGGCCCGGGACTGGGCATTCCCAGAGCGGCCTCCGTGCCCTTTGAGATGGCGGTTGCTCCCTATCTGCCCGTCGGCGCAAGCACCGGACTCTGGATGGCGGTTTATTCCCTGCTGTTCTTCCTTGTGGCGCTGTGGCTGTGCCTGAATCCCGGAAAGCTGGTAGATCGGATTGGCAGGGTGCTCACGCCTACCCTGCTGACCCTGCTGACGCTGCTCTTCGTCTGCTTTCTGTTCCGGGGACAGGTTCAGGTCGCTCCCGCCCAGGAAAGCTACGGCAGCGCCCCCCTGCTCAAGGGCTTTTCCGAGGGCTACAACACCATGGACACCATTGCCGCTCTGAACTTCGGCCTGGTCATCTCCACCACCCTGGGCACCTTCGGCCTGACGAAAAAGAAAGACAGAATGCGCTACACCGTCCTGGCCGGTGTTCTGGCCGGCTCCATTCTGGCTCTGGTCTATGTCATGCTGTCTTACATGGGGATGTGCAGCTCCGGGGTCTACGACATTCAGGAAAACGGAGCCTGGACCCTGCGGTGCATCGTCTACCAGGTCTTCGGTGCTCCCGGCGCGGTGCTGCTGGCAGCTATCTTCACCCTGGCGTGTCTGACCACCTGCGTAGGGCTCATCAACTCCATTTCCCAGTATTTTTCCACCCTGTTCCGGCAGGTTTCCTACAAAAAGTGGGTGTATATCATTACCTTTTTCTCTTTTCTCGTGTGCAATCTGGGACTGAGCATGATTCTGAGCATTTCCATTCCCGTGCTCAATGCCGTCTATCCCGTAGCCATTGTGCTGATTCTGCTGGGACTGAGCCACGGGCTCTGGAAGGACAATCCCTATGTCTATCCCATGACCGTGTCCGGCACCGGCGTTCTCAGCGTACTTTACGCTTTGGATGAGGCCGGGCTGCCCCTGGGGGTTATGGGCGGACTGCTTCATAAGCTGCCTCTGTACGGTCTGGGCTTCGGCTGGATCTGGACCGCCGCCGGAATGCTGGTGCTGGCACTTCTGGCAGGTGTTCTTTCCAAGGAGAAGTGCGCGCTTGCGAATCAATGATTACGCACCGGTCAAGGTCTCTGGGACGATGAAACGCATCGTCCTGTTAAAATCCGGTTTTTTCAGTAAAGGGCCGATGTAGGCGAATCAGATACAGATTGCCCCGGCGGTGCGATTGCACCGCCGGGGCTTCCTGCTTTTCACTTAACAAGATAACCGGTTTCCGTAACTTCCAGGCTCATGCCGTAGAACGCCGTCATGGCCTTCACCAAATCCAGGGCGTCCGACACCGCCCCGGTCTCGTAGCAGGAGTGCATAGCCAGCTGGGGCAGTCCGATGTCCGCCGTGGGAATGCTCACATGACCCAGAGAAATCCGACCCAGGGTGGAGCCGCCGGGGATATCCGCCCGGTTGCAGTAGGTCTGAACCTTGACCTGCGCCTTCCGGCAGACCTTCCGGAACAGGGCGGCGGAAACCCCGTCGGTGCAGTAGCTCAGAGCCGCGTTGTACTTGAGTACAATGCCCTCCCCCATCACCGGGGCGTTGGTCGGGTCTGCCAATTCCGGGTGGTTGGGATGGACGGCGTGAGCGTTGTCCGCGGAAATCAGGAAGGACTGGGCAAGAAGCCGGTTCAGATTCCAATCCATACTCCGGCAGATTCTGCCCAGGGTATCCTCCAGGAAGGTGGAGCCTGCCCCCTGGACGGAGCCGGAACCTACCTCCTCGCTGTCAAATACGCACAGCACCGGAATTTGCGCCGGGTCAAAGTCCCCATTCAGGAAGCCCTGGGTGCAGCCCCAGGCGCATTCCAGATCGTCCAGAGCCGCGGAGGACAGGTATTCCTCCCCCACCCCCCAGACGGAAGCCTTCTGCCGGACGTACAGGTACAGATCGTGACCCAGAATTTTTCCTCCGGCCTGTTCCTCCAGAAGCGTCTGGAGTTTTCCGGCATTCTCCTTGCCGCCGGTGAGGGGCAGGGTATCCACCGCCGGATTCCACTTATAGCCGTCGTTGACCTGCCGGTTCATATGAATGGCCACGTTGGGAATCAGCAGCAGATCCCGGTCGATGTCCACCAGTCTGGTCTCGATGCCGCTGTCCGTCTCCACCGCCACCCGGCCGGCTACGGACAGAGGCCGATCCAGCCAGGTGAAGAGCAGCTGACCGCCGTAACGCTCCACCGCCATCCGGTTATAGGTGCCGGTGAGCTCAAAATTCTCCTTGACCTTGAAGCAGGGGCGGTCGGCGTGGCTGGCGCTCATCAGGAAGCCTCTGGGGGCTTCCTCCGGAATCCGGAAGGCGATCAGCGCGGAACCGCCCCGATTGACATAGTACTTCCCTCCGCTCCGAAGCTGCCAATTCCGATACTCGGGAAGGCTCTCATAGCCGGCCGCTTCCAGCTGCTCCCGCAGCTGAGCCTGGGCATGGTAAACGCTGTGGGACGCGTCCAGAAACGCGCACAAATCATTGATCCGATTTTCCATTTCGGGTCCTCCTTTGCTCTTTTCCGGTCAATACCGGCTTTTTTCTTATTCTACACCAGAACGGCTCCCCCGTCAACCGGAGAGATTTGACCCGAAAACCGACATTATCCGGCCGATTTGTATCATTTTCAATCTTATCTGTGCCGATTTGTCGAATTGTGGCGAACGATTGTTCCAGATTTGTCTTGCAAAATGAAATCAGCCATGCTATCCTTTAGTTGTCGCACACGGGAAGAACACCGTGTTCTGGGGAGAATTCTACATGATGAGGAGAGGAAAGTATGGAAAAAACAACTACGGTATTCATTGCCGACAGCGCCGAAGACTTCACCTCCGGGCTGAGTGCCGCCCTGCAGCGTGCCGACGGCTTTCATGTTTTGGGGACTGCCGGCGACGGGGAGCTGGCAATCCGCATGATTGAAGAGAAAAAGCCGGACATTCTGATACTGGATCTGATGCTCCCGAAGAAGGACGGAATCGCCGTGCTGAAAGCCATTTCTGCCATGGAGCGCAAGCCCATCGTGCTGGCCACCTCCGCATTCATCACGGAGTACGTCTCAAATGCCGCCGCAAACCTGGGCGTCCGCTATCTGATGCTCAAACCCTGCGATATGGGGCTTCTGGTGGAGCGGCTGGAGGAAATCCGGGCTGGGGAGAGCCTGCGGTTTCCTGCCTCCCGGCGGCCGGACAAGAACAGCATCGAGACCATGGTCACAAACATCATCCATGAGATTGGCGTCCCCGCCCACATCAAGGGCTACCAGTATCTGAGGGAAGCCATCATCATTGCGGTGAACGACATGGATGTGATCAACGCCATCACCAAGGTGCTCTATCCCCAGGTGGCCAAGGCCTTCGGCACCACGCCAAGCCGGGTGGAGCGAGCCATTCGCCACGCCATCGAGGTTGCCTGGGATCGAGGGGATCTTGACACCTTGCAGCGTTTCTTCGGCTACACCGTGTCCAACACCAAGGGCAAACCCACCAATTCCGAGTTCATCGCACTGATTGCCGACAAGCTCCAATTGCAGCTGAAAAGCACCGAGGCCGCCCAGTATTGACCCGAAATACTCAAAAAAATCACAGTCACGAGAAAAAATCACAGCCACGAGAAAAAAAGTGGCTGTGATTTTTTTGCATATTTCAACTGAGTTTTGATTTTTCCAAAAATCTGAGTTTTCACTCAATTTCGATATGTTTGATACCATAATCGAGTATCAGGTTAATGAGTTCATTTCGAGAATAATTGCTCTCTCCGGCAATCTTATCCAGCTCTGTGAGAATCTCTTCCCGGATGCGCACGGAGATAATCCGGTTGCCGTCCTCCCCGCGTTTCTTGATTTTCAAAGGCTCGTTGTTCATTGCTCCCACCTCACATTTTAACATAATTATAGGTTGACAGGAGCAATTATTGTATGCTACAATCACATATGTAATATAATATCTAATTGTATTACAATTATTAGAAGAGGAGTTGGTCTCATGGCAACATTACGATGCGGATATTGCGGCAGATACTACGACGATGGGTATACGGGCGCACTCGATAACGGTTCGCCTGCCTGCCCCAAATGCGTAGAGGACGAGGAAGCAGAGGAGGAACGAAAAAGGAAAGAACAGGTGCAAGAGGATGCACAAGAAACAGTCAAATAAATGAAGTTTAAGTGAGGCATTAAAAATGATTTTAGAAATTCTCGCAACTATTTTGATTCTCATTGCTGACTGGCAGCTATTCAAAAAGATGGGCCGGGAAGGCTGGGAAGGAATTATACCGCTTTATAACAATTATGTGTTATGTGAAGAGATGTATTACAGCGGATGGAAATTTCTTTTGATGTTCATACCTCTATACAACATCTACTTCATTTTTAAGCTGAACCGTGATTGGGTACAGCGCTTCCACAAAAGCACAGGTTTCGCTATTGGAATGATCTTTTTGCCTTTCATTTTCCATGTAATACTTGCATTCGATTCCAATGCTGTGTACTTGGACGGTAAACACGCCAACAAAACACCTGATTTAATTGACAAAATTGTCTCTGCTCCCTCGATCAGTGGAACTCAGGAAAGTAGCCTGGATAAAATTGAGAAACTCTCGAAAATGAAGAACGAAGGCATCCTCACGCAGGAGGAATTCGACAAGAAAAAGGCTGAATTACTGAATAGCATCTAATATTAAATTTCCAAGAAAAGAGGGCACACATGAAACGAATTATATTGGCAATTCTGGCTGCTTTACTATGTCTGAACCTGGCCAGTTGCAAAAGCAAAGAAGAGCGAGCCCTGGAAAGAATTCAGGAAGCCGCAGAGGAAGTACGAAAAGCTGCTGAACAAGCCGATTGGGAATATGAAAAGGTCAAAAGAGACTTTGATGCCTATGATCGAGCAATGGAGAAGCTTAACGGAAAATAACGAAAAAAGAAAGTGGGCAGCGATATGAATATGAAGAAAGTAATTTCACTGATACTTGTTTTAGGGCTATGTTTATCCCTATGTTCCTGCGGTAAAAACAAAGCGGTAAAAAATGTGGAAAACTTGATTAACGCAATTGGGCAAGTATCCGCCAATAGCAAGGACGCCGTTGCAGCGGCAGAGAAAGCCTACTCTGAACTAACAGAGAAAGAGAGAGAAGCTGTCGGTAACTCCTCTGTTCTGACCGAAGCGAGATCAGCTCTTGATGCAGCTTTGCGTGAAAAGCAACTGGAAGATTTATATACGGCTGTTTCTTGTGAATGGGTTAATGTAAATGATATGGATCGCTATGTGTTTAATCCAGATGGTACTGGAACGCACGGTAAAAAAACGGTAGACTTTACAATTGACCCAGATAACAAAGTATTGTCTGTAACAGAAGGTGCAACCAGTTCCGCAACTACGGAGTTTACCATTGACTTTGAGAATAATCCTCCACGGCTGATTCCGAAAAACGCCGCAACCTATTATGTAGCAGCCGAAAACTACGAAGCCATTGCACAGGAAATCCGTGACGAATATACCGATATTCTGACAAGCTACGAGTATTGGAGCAATACTCGAGGTCTTAATTACATCATGTTCGGAGAATCCGGTGCAGGATTCTTCCTTCTTTCCGGAACAACTCTCGGAATGGAGTGGGAATGGGTAGACAACAACACCATCAAGGCAACTTTTGAATACTCTGGGACAAAGTATTCAAATATTTTGACAATCATAAATACCACAGATGGTCCACGTTTGGTCAATGATCAAAACGTCGTCCAGTTCGTCCCTAGAAATAAGCTGAAATAAGCGTATGCTCCCAGGAGAATCGAAAGTTTTACGGATAATAACAAAAAGGAGAGAACAACATGCTACAAAGTAAGAAATCATGGAATTTAATCGGAATCATACTCGGCATTTCCATTTTAATTTTCGGACTTGCTCTTTCTGGAAAAGAGCCCTACCGGTATAGCTCTGCTAACACAGATTACGCAACCTTCGGTGGAGACTTTTACACCTACGAATACCACGCCACTTGTGCAGCGGCTCAAAATGCTGCCGCAACCGCTAGCTTTCTGGAAGACCTGGTAGATTTCTTAATGCTCGCTCTAAGTGGGGGAACAATTGCAGCAGGTGCCCTGACAACCGTTATCTTTGGAAAGAAGTTCTTTACAGAAACAGAACCTGGCAGCAAGAATATACAACCGTCAGAAGCAACCGTAGCCCCTTCTCCCAAGACTTCTTCCGAGACTTCTCCTGAAACCCCTTCCGAAAATACCCCTGAAACGCCCGAAAGCGACTCCGAATAAGTGCTTCCCGCATATGATAACCCCCAGAGGGCCGGTACGGCTCTCTGGGGGCGTTTTCTGTCTGAATGACGGAAATTATTCGGTTGAATGGAATGCGGGAACGGCAAGGGGCAACGGCTCCCTTGTGTAAAGGGAGCTGGCATGGCCGTCTCACGGAAGGCCATGACTGAGGGATTGTCAAAATGGGATGGTTCTGATCCCCTCAGTCACTTCGTGACAGCATAAATTATGGTATGATTGCACTTGGCAGTCATTAGGATTTTGATTCGCTGTGCAGAGCACCACTGCTTCACAATGACATGCGTAACACAATGGCTTCTCAAAAGCTTGTAGGGGACGGTGTTCTCATCGTCCCAACGCGTATGCCATCGACATGCCGCAACGGGGCGATGAGGGCATCGCCCCCTACAAATACGAATTTGGTTCTCAGATATTATTCCACGTCGCACTGGCCGTAGCCGTCGCTGCCGGTGACCACGATGGTGCCGTCGGAACGCATACCCACGGTATGGAACCGACCGGCACTGACGGCTACAATGTCCGTCCAGCCGCCTACATTGCACTGACCCATGCCGTTCTCTCCGGCGGCAATGACCGTGCCGTCGGCGCGCAGACCAACCAGGTGATTGCTTCCCGCGGCAATGGCGGTAATGTTCTCCCACTCATCCACATCCGCCCGGCCGGAGAAGCTGTCTCCCTTGGCCGTCACGGTGCCGTCAGCGCGCAGACACGCCACAAAGTGATTGCCCGCGCTGATGGCGGTGATGTCCCGCCAGGTGGAAACCTTAGCCTGTTTGGTGTAGGGGTTGCCGGAGCAGACCACCGTGCCATCCTTTTTCAGGCCGTAGAGGTTGCATTCCCCCACGGCCACCTGCTTTACCTCCGTCCAGTGGGAAACGTCGCACTGGTGATACTGGTTGCTCCCCGCAGCCACCACCGTACCCGCGGCGGTGACGGCGGCGATGTTCTTCTCCCCGGCGGCCACGTCCACAATGTCCGACCAGCCGGAGATCATGCCGTAATTATATTTGTTGGTATTGTCCCCGGCCAGCACCACCTTGCCGTTCTTCCGGATGCCGATGGTCAGGTTCCAGGCGGCGACTTTCGTCACATTGTGCCACTTCTCCGCCCCGGAATAAGCCCCCACCTTGCCCACGGCGTTCACCGTGCCATCGGCGGAAATCCAGACGTTGTGGAACTCGCCCGCAGCCAGACGGTCAGCGGGGTTCGGCGTTTCCTCCGGCTCCGTTTCGGCAGGCTGGGTCTCCTCCGGAACGGTCTCCGCCACAGGCTCCGTTTCCAGGGGCGCGGTGGTTTCCGCCTGGGGAAACTCCGTAGGGTCAACATAGTCCACCGCCGGAGGCTCCGTCTCCCGAACCACCGTAGCTTCCGTGGTGGGCACGGTCTCTAGGGCAATGGTTTCCGGCACGGCGGTTTCCGTTTCCATCTGGGCGGCGGCGGGCAGAACGCAGACATTCAGCAGCATTGCCAGCAGGCACACCAGGGTGATTTTCTTTCTGGACATAGGCAACGACCTTCTTTTTACCGTTTTGTTTCTTTTGTTTCCGTACTGTAACTAATTGTAAATAATTACACATTTTTACAACATTCTGTAATAAGTATACCGCATTCCGTCAAAAAGTCAATCATTTTGGCAAAGAAAGCAGGGGACGATGCCCCATCGTCCCCTGCAAGTTCTCAGTCGGTTCTCTGGTATTGGAAGCAAATTGCCGCACCAGTGACATACTACATTCCAAGATAGGCATCCCGGCGCATGACTGCGGGGGCGCACTTGCGGCAGTAGAAGTTCTCCCCTACCAGGCTGCTTTCCGACTGGTCGCCGCACCGGGCGCAGCCGGGAATCCGGGTGATTTTATAGTCAAAAATCCAATAGCCGGAGCCCGCGCTGGTAATGCTGGCCCAGGTGTGCTCGTCGTTGACGTGGGCGGGCACCCGGACGTAATTGTAGATATTGGAGTCCCGGACACGGACGTTTCCGTCCTCGGTGATCCCCTGGAGGGCGATGTAGTGGCCGCCACGGGTCCAGTAGCCCTTATGCTGGATGGATACCACCAGGTGGTGGTTCTCCAGTCCCTCCCAGGCCTTGGCAGGCTCATAGGTCTTCTCCACCAGGTAGAAGTCCATCACCGGCGGCTCCTTGACGAAAATCATGCCATCGGTGCCGTTGCGGTGGCTGTAGCCGCCGTACCGGCGGCACATCTCCGGCGGGGTCAGCAGCTCATCGGACAGATAGGAGGCAACCATGGCCATGGTGGTAATGCCGCAGCCGTTGGTACGCAGCAGGAAGCCGCCGAACATGACCCCGGGATAGTCCTGCTGCAAATACAGAGGGATTTCCGGGAACCGCTCATGGGCAATGTCGGGATACAGAAGGTCAGAGGTGGAAATCGCCGTCTTTCCTTCCGGCAGGGCGATCTGGTCATAGGCAAATTCCACGGGATACGCGCTCCGCGCCTGCTCCAACAGGTCTGCCTCCTGGGCGGCAAGGGACTCGTCCGCCGCCGCTACCTGCGCTTCCTCCAGGCGTCCGGAAAAATAGAGGATATGCACGCCGTCGTCATCGGTAATGGCCGTGGTATCACCGCTCTGCCGAGCCGGGTCGAAGCACCAGGCGTCCAATTCGGCAGGAAGCTCCCCCTTCTTCACCCGGTTATAGCCGCCGCCATCCAGGGCAGAGGCTTCGTCCTGAGAGTAGAGGTGCGCCAAATCCTTGAAGGCAGCCTCAGACTTCTGCTCCGTCTGGGTCAGGGGCTGCAAGCGGGTCTTGGCCTCCTTCCGGAAAGCCGCCAGAGTCTCTTCGGCGGTTTTGCCGTCGGTTTTCAGGAGAATATGCTTGATGTTTACGAGGTAGTCCCCGTCGGTGCTCTCCGTGTATGCTGCCTCCGGCTGGGTCAGGTCATAGGTCAGGGTGGTGAAGTACATATAGGCGCGGTTCAGAAGCTGAGCCATGTCGGTCAGCGCCGCCTGGGTGGTGCCGAAAGCGTCCTGAGCCATGGCCGCCGTGTCCCCAAAGCCCTTCTCCCCTGCCAGGGCTTTCAGGGTGTCCGGCAGGGAATCCAGATAGGCCTGGTGCATGGTGTTGGGGCTGTAAAAACGGTTGTAGCCGTAGAGGAATTTGGTCGCCGGCATACCGTCCATATAGGTGGCATACTTTTCCGGGTCGGGCTGATACTCCGGCTCCAGATTCAGGGGAACCTCCAGGCTCTGCTGATTCAGAGCGGCAGCGGTGTGCCAAGCATTCAAAGCCTGCCGGAGAAAATACTGCTGCCAGGAGCCGACAGAATTGTCCGCCTCGCAGGGCTGGCTGTCCAAAGGCGCATCAAAATCCGGTGCCGGGGTTTTCCCGGAGGCCTGATACTGCGCCGCCGCCGCCCAATACCAGACGGCAAGGGCCTCATTGGTCAGCTTGGTGTCTCCAATCTGGGCGATCACCGCCGCCGGGTCTCCCTCCCGGGTATAGGTGCCCTTACAGGTCACATCCTCCGGATTGCCGTCGGCCGGAACCGTGGCCCCCGCCTGGGCGGAGGTGGTCTCCGCAACGCTGCCCCCATTGCTGCCCGCCGGGGCACAGCCACACAAAAGCAGCACCGCAAGGACTGCCGCTAACATTCTCTTCACACAAAAAACCCCTTTCGGGAAATGATTTGCTATAGTATAGCACAAGCTCCCAGGATTTTCAATTGGATGTGACGCAATTTTCCGGATTTTCCCCGCGGCTTGACTTTTCCCGGTAACTGTGATAATGTTAAGGGCAAATATTTAGGGTCTATCTGAAAACCGTCAACACGCCCAAACAGCGGGTCTTTTCCACCTGCTGGGCACCATTTTTTCTTGCAATACGCAGAGTATTCCTGCAAAAAAATGGCTTCATCAGGCGAAAAATCCCTCGCCGTTGGTCATATTTCCGGTTTTCAGATAGACCCTAACAGGAGATTCATCATGTTTTCAAAGCTGCCAAAGCTGAGACCTCGGCACTGTGCCGTGGCCTTTTTTGCCTCTGCCTTCCAGGCTTTCGGCATGTACAATATTCACGCCCTGTCCGGGGTCACGGAGGGGGGCATTTTCGGGCTGATTCTGCTGCTGAATCACTGGCTTGGTCTGTCCCCCGCCTTCAGCAGCCTGATTCTCAATGGGGGCTGCTATCTGCTGGGTTGGAAAACCCTGGGGAAGGAATTTATCGGCTATTCAATTGTAGCCACCCTGGGCTACTCCGCGTGCTACCGGATCTGCGAGCAATTCCCGCCTCTGTGGCCGGGAATCGCCCAGCTTCCTCTGCTGGCCTCCGTCACCGGGGCACTGTTCATCGGCATCGGAGCCGGGCTCTGCGTCCGGGTGGGTGGAGCCACCAGCGGCGACGATTCCCTGGCTATGAGCCTGACCCACCTGACGGGGATCCCCATTCAGCGGCTGTATCTCATCAGCGATCTGATCGTGCTTTTGCTGTCGCTGAGCTACATTCCCCTTCGGCGCATCGGCTATTCCCTGCTGACGGTGATTATCTCCGGACAGATCATCGGCTGGATGCAGAAGGAAAAAAAGTAAAGGCAGCCCTGCAACACTGAAAACTTCCTATTAGGGTCTATCTGAAAACCGGAAATATGACCAACGGCGAGGGATTTTCCGCCT
>OLHA01001073.1_pt1 | contig 15216 bp, 18 predicted proteins | sample 1605961 | NCBI WGS metagenome assembly OLHA01 (sample SAMN03283288) | human gut metagenome | biome: human-associated habitat; material: feces | host: Homo sapiens | place: Peru | collected 2012
ATTTGGAATTAAAAAATCACTCAAATAAAGATATTATAAATAATTTCAATGAAATCCTTAAAAAATTAAATGTTAAATAATAATCACATTCCAAACATTCCAAGTATTGAAACGAGTAAATAATCTGTAATCAAAATTATCATAAAACTATAAACTACGCTTGTTGTCGTAGCCTTTCCGACTCCTTCTGCTCCTCCCGTAGTTCTAAAACCGAAAAAACATGATATAAGCATAACTTCAGCCCCGAATATTGTCGACTTTATTAAACTTCCAATAAAATCTCCAAGCGAAATAACGGCAATCGCTCTATCAAAATAATGAAGCGGGTCGCTATTTAAAACAAAAACCGTAACCACAGCTCCTCCCAATATTCCGATAATATCCGCCGATATGGTAAGCATTGGCAAAGATATAACCGCCGCCCAAAATCTTGGAACTGCCACATATTCTACGGGATTAGTATATAGAGTTTTTAAAGCGTCAAGTTGTTCGCTTACTTGCATAGTGCCTATTTCCGCGGTTACGGAACTTCCTACTCTGCCTGCAAATATTAAAGCAAGAAGCATTGGCGATAATTCTTTAACCATAGCCTTTCCAACCATAGAGCCTACAAATTGAGATATTCCTTTTAAGACGCTATCTAAAACTACCGCTATTTGAAGAGACATAACCATTCCCGTGCAAAGAATCGTAACCGAAGCGACTATAAAAGATTCTACTCCCATTCTTATTATTTGGTCGGATAAAAGTTTGAAAGAAAAAGAAGGCTTAAAAGTATATTTTAATATTTGCAAAAATAAATTATTAAATTCTCCCAATGTCGCAAGAAAATAAATTATTTTATTTTTTATTCCTTTTCTTAATTCTATTTTAAAATCAAAAATCTCCATAATAAATTAATCCTCTTCTTCTATTTATTCGATATTATCCGCATTATTATAAATATTTTCAAATCTCGTTTGTTCGGCTATAAAATTTAACGGAAGTCCGTCTATAATAGAGCCGTTTCTATGTTTTGCAAGTATCACTTCAACTTGATTATTTCTTTCGTCTATAACCTCTTCTTCGTCTCTATTTGGTTTTTGTCTATGTAAAAACATAACTAAATCGGCGTCTTGTTCTATTGAGCCTGATTCTCTCAAATCGGAAAGTCTCGGTTTATCCTGCCTCTGTTCAACCGCTCTTGAAAGCTGAGCTAAAGCTATAACGGGAATATTTAATTCTTTAGCAAGGGCTTTTAATCCTCTTGATATATCCGCTATTTCTTGTTCTCTTGTTCCGTTTCTTCTTGTTTGCGCGCTTGAATGAATTAATTGCAAATAATCTATAACTATAAGTTTTAAATCTATATTCTTTCCGTCTTTTTTTTCTTTACTCATTTCGGCAAATCTATGTTTCATCTGCCTTGCTTTTCCGCGAATTTCCATTATCGTTAATTGACTTGAATCGTCTATTAAAAGATTAGATTGAGATAAACTATTGAAAGCCTGCCCTAATTTTGCCCATTCTTGCATTTCCAAATCGCCCGAACGAACTCTAGACAAATTTATTCTTGCCTTGCTTGAAATTAATCTTTCAATCAATTGCATTCTGCTCATTTCCAAAGAAAAAAAACCGATTCCAAAATTCATTGATTCTACATTTGTCATTACATGTTCCACTATATTAAGAGCGAAACTTGTCTTACCAACCGAAGGACGAGCCGCTAATATAATTAAATCCGAAGGCTGAAATCCATGCGTCACTCTATCCAATCCTAAAAATCCCGAAGGAATTCCCGTAACGGAGCTTTTATGTTTTTTTCTGCTTTCAATAGTATTTAAAGCTTCTAAAAGCAAATCTTTTATATGAATAAAATCATTATCTAATCTTCTTTGCGTAACTTCAAATATTTTTTTTTCTGCGAAGTCGGCTACTTCTTTAGTTTCCGAGTCTTTCGCTTCATAGGCGGATTTTTGTATATCTTGAGAGGCAAAAATTAAATCTCTGAGTAAAGATTTTTCCGCTATAACTTCCGAATAATATTTTGCATTTTGATAAAAAGGAGTTCCGTCTATTATTCTCATTAAATAGGCTTCGTCATTTTGAAATACTTTTTCAAATAAACCGTTTTCTTTTAAGTATCTTAAAACAAGTTCGCCGTTTACATCTTCTTTATTTCCTAATCTATTATGCAATTCTATAATGCTTTCGTATAGTATTTTATTTCTTTCGTTATAAAAATCTTTTGAATTAATTTTTGACAAAGCTATCGATATAGCCTGATTATTTTGAAGCATAGCCCCCAACAAAGACTCTTCGGCTTCTATCGAGTAAGGCATACTATTCATTTTATACCCGCTATTAATTAAGCCTCTTCTACAGTTTCTTTAACGGTTTCGTTTGTTTCGGATTTTGTAGCGTTTTCTAATGTGTCGATATTTACTACATTAATTTTTATATTTGCATTAACGCTATGATATAATTTAATTTCAATTTCATATTCTCCAAGCTCTTTAATATGCTTATCCATATGAACATCTTTTTTATTTATATCAATTTCTTTTTCTTTTAAAGCGTCAATTATATTTTGCGGACTAACAGAACCGTATAATTTTCCGTTTTCGGCTACTTTAACGGGAATCATAACGCTTATATCTACAATTTTACCTTTAAGAATTTCCGCTTCCATTTTTCTTTTTGCTCTTTTTTTCTCCAAACTCTTTTGCATTTGAGCTAAAGTTTTTAAATTTCCCGCGTTTTTAATTACGGCTATATTTCTTGGAATAAGATAATTTCTTGCATATCCGTCTTTTACTTTACATATATCGCCTTCATAACCAAGAGTAATAAAATCTTTCTTCAAAATAACTTCCATGCTTTTCTCCTTATATGTTGATTAAATTATTTTCGTATTATTTAGATAATGTATTATATCATAAATAAAGTATAAAATCAAGCGTTCAATTTTTTTATATATAAAAAAAATTTTAATTATTATAATTTTAACTATTGAAAAATATATAAAATGATATATAATTATGTTAACTTATTATATAATATTTATAGGAGATTTTATGGCGAGCATAGAAAGAGATAAAGCTATAGAATTATTCAAGAAGTATAATAGCGAAGAATCTTTATTTAAGCATGCATTGTCGGTTGAAGCGGTAATGAGATATTTTGCTAGAAAAAATAAAGAGGATGAATACGAATGGGGAATGGTTGGATTATTGCATGATATGGATTATGAAATGTATCCAAACGAACATTGTATAAAAGTTAAAGAAATACTTGAAAAAGAAAATTTGCCCGAAAGTTTTATAAGAGCTATTCAAAGTCATGGTTTTGAAATATGCGTTGATATAGAACCAATAAGCGATATGGAAAAAACATTATACGCCGTTGATGAGCTTGCAGGATTTATAACCGCTTGCGCGTTAGTTCGTCCTTCAAAAAGCGTAGAAGATATGGAAGTAAAATCCGTTAAGAAAAAATTGAAAAATAAAAACTTTGCCGCAAAAGTCGACAGAGATGTTATTAATAAAGGAGCTGAAAGATTAGGAATATCTTTAGACGAATTAATACAAGAAACTATTAACGCCTTAATTCCCGTTCAGGAAGAAATTGGGCTTGAAAAAATTTCGTAAATTATAAGAGTTAATTATGAGTAAAATAAAAATACTAACTATAGTTGATATGCAAAACGATTATATGAAAGGCGGTCCTATGGCTGTTAAAGGAGCGGATGAATTAATTCCGATTATAAATGAACTTATAAAAAACGGAGAATATGACGCGATTATAGCGACACAAGATTGGCATCCTTCAAATCATATTTCATTTGCATCGACTCATGATAGAGAGCCTTTTTCAACTATAAAAGTTATGGATAAAGAAACGGGAGAAGAGGAAATTTTAACTTTACTTCCGCGCCATTGCGTTGCAAGAACTTACGGTTCTGCAATCGTTGACGGGCTTAAAAGAAAGAAAGATTATATATATGTTCAAAAAGGAGTAGATGCTGACGATGACGGAATTTCAGGTTTTTCGTATATGCATAAAGATTTTATAGACGCCGCGAGAGAAAATAAAGAGGTTTTAATTTTGGATTTTGTAGGAGTCGCTTTAGATAATTGCGTTTATCATACAAGCAAAGATACGGCGGATTATGTCGCTTCAATTAACGCCGAATATTTGGTTAATGTAAATGTTTTGGAATATGCATGCGCGTCTATTAATTACGAAAACGCTGAAAAATTATATTCTGCCTCTCAAAATATAAATATTAAAAAGGTGAAACTTTGAATATAATAAGAATTAATGAAAATATAAAAAATGAAAAAGCCTATTTATATAAAAGCCCAATCGGAAAATTATTTTTATATGCCGATATTTCAAATAAATATTTAACTTGTTTAGATTTTAACGGCGATAAAGAATCTACTAAAAAAATAATTAAAGACGAAATTGATAATCCGAATATTATAAAGAAAGCTAAAAAAGAACTTGACGAATATTTTAAGGGAAAAAGAAAAATTTTTAATATTGACTTGGCTTTATGCGGAACGGATTTTCAATATTTAGTTTGGCTTGAAACTTCAAAAATTCCTTTTGGAAAAGTTTTGACTTATTCGGATATTGCTAAAAAAGTTTCAAATAGAAATGGAAGTATAGCAAGAGCGATAGGTTTGGCTGAAGGAAAAAATCCAATATCGATAATAATTCCATGTCATAGAGTAGTCGGAAAAAATTCTAAACTTACGGGATACGGAGGCGGAATTGAAAAGAAAGAATATTTGCTTAAACATGAAGGATTTAATATAGACAATTTAAAAATAATAAAAAATTAGTTTAATTATGATAAAGAAAAGTTATAAAACGAAGAGATTATTACTTATTCAACCAAATATGGATATGGCAACGGAAATAGCCAACTTTTATATGAGAAATAAAAAATTTTTTAGAGATTACGACCCTTTTCGTCCTGAATCTTTTTATAACTTAAGCACACATAAAAAAATTGTTAAAAAAGAATTGGAAGAGACAAAATTAGGAAGAATGTTAAAATTTTGGATTTTCAAAATAGAAGATAAAAAAAGAATTATCGGAATGATTAGCTTTACAAATATTTCAAACTCTTCTTTTTTATCGACTACGGTTGGTTATAAATTAGACGAAGAAGAATTAAAGCAAGGTTATATGACGGAAGCGTTGAGAGCGGCGATTGTAATAATTTTCAAAGAATTAAAATTGCATAGAATAGAAGCGAATATAATGCCGCATAATAGACCTTCAATGAATTTAGTTAAAAAATTAGGCTTTGAATACGAAGGACTTGCAAAAAAATATCTCAAAATAAACGGCAAATGGGAAGACCATATACATATGACTATAATAAATAAAGACGAAGTATAGTCGTTAATTTTAAATAATATTAATATTTTAATTTATTATTAGTTTTTATTATAAGTAAAATAAACTTCATAAAACTTGTATATACAAATTTTATTTTATTATCAATATAAATTTATATAAAATATTTAATATTTTTAATAAAAAATAAATTCTAAAAATAGAGTAGAGTTTTAATGGAGTTGTTTCTTATGCGGTTAATATTTAAAGCCCAATTTCAAGTATCTCTAAAACTTTATCGCCCGCAGGAACTTTTATAGTAACCGTATCGCCAACTTTTTTTGTTAATAATCCTTTTGCAATCGGAGTTATAATCGTTATTTGATTTTTTGAAATATCCGCTTCCATCTCGCCGACTATTTTATATTCCAAAATTGCATCCGTGTTTTTATCTTTCACTTTTACTCTTTTTCCAAAAGTTACGGTATCTTTATCCAATTTTGAAGGGTCAATTATTTCACAGCTTGCTAAATCGCTTTCCAATTTCGATATTTGAGCTTGAAGTAATCCCTGTCTCTCTCTCGCCGCATGATATTCCGCGTTTTCTTTTAAGTCTCCTTTTTCTCTCGCTTCCGCTATTATTTCGGGTAAAGATTCAAATTCCGTTTTGAGTTCAGAAATTTTAACCTTTACATTATCGTATCCTTCTTTAGTTATAGGTTTTGCCATGTAATTATCCTTATTTATTTTATTTAATTATAAACTATTAATTAACTTTTTCAACTTTAATTTATAAAAAATATTCTATAAAACATTAAGAATTAAGAATATATAGCCGATAATACTTATATGTTCAAGGACGGACTAATATAAAATTTCATGGAGGAACCATATGGTTATTAACAACAATATTAGCGCTATAAATGCGCAAAGAACTCTTAAATTCCGCCAAGTTGAATTAAGAAAAGATTCGGCTATGCTTTCAAGCGGTTTAAGAATCAATCAAGCGGGAGATGACGCTTCAGGATTAGCGGTTTCTGAAAAATTGCGAACTCAAATTCGCGGTTTGCGTCAAGCTGAAAGAAATACTCAAGACGGTATATCTTTCATACAAACTACCGAAGGATATTTGGAAGAAACTACGAATATTCTTCAAAGAATAAGAGAATTGGCAATACAGGCTGCAAACGGTATCTATACGGACGAAGACAGAATCTATATTCAAATAGAAGTTTCTCAATTAGTTGACGAAATAGACCGCGTTGCTTCGCAAGCTCAATTCAATAAACTTAATATGCTTACGGGTAGATTTGCTCGCTCTACGGGAGAAAATAATCCTACGGCATCTATGTGGTTGCATATCGGAGCAAATATGGACGAAAGAAAACGCGTTTATATAGGCACTATGAATAGCCAAGCGCTTGGACTTAAAAATCCAGTTGGACCTGCATCTACGGCTACATTTATAAGTATTTCAAGCACTAATAAAGCTAATACCGTTATAGGTATGGTTGATGAAGCTCTTCTTAAAGTATTAAAACAAAGAGCGGATTTAGGCGCTTATCAAAACAGATTGGAAATGACAGCTCAAGGCTTAATGGTTGGTTTTGAAAATATGCAAGCTTCTGAAAGCAGAATAAGAGATACGGATATGGCTGAAGCGTCAGTTAAACTCGCTAAAGACCAAATTCTTAATCAAGCTAATTTGTCTATGCTTGCTCAAGCTAATCAATTACCGCAAGGCGCTCTTAGATTATTACAATAATAATTAAGAATTAACCATATAAAAAAGGGAGGCTTTTATAGTCTTCCTTTTTTTATTTATAAATTTCATCAAATTAAATAATAATTCTTTTAATTAAAAAATATTTTTCTATAATTAGATTTTATATTTCTTAAATTTTATTTTTACAATAGAATAAAATTATTCAATATCGTTAATTATATTTTCTAATTCTTCGGTTATTTTTGTAATGCTTTTATTATATTCTTTAAACCATCCGCTATTAGTTAAAGTATTCCAAATATTAAATTTTAAATTTTCAATATTTTTAGTTTCAATATTCAATAATTTTGTATTTGAAAAATCTACGATAAATTTATCGTATTCCAAATAAAAATTAATATCAAAACATAAACATTTTTTATTTATAATATTGTCCGAAACGAAAAATAAATATATTAATCCGTTGTCAAAAATTTTATAATTATCTTCGTTGTTTGATTTATCTTTTATCCATTTTATAATCGCATGCCTTAAATCGTCTCCTCTTAATTTTGAGGATATAAATATTTTCTGTTCGGCAAATATTAATGCATTAAAAAATAGAAAGATAAAAATAAGTTTTTTAACCATAAAATAAACCTGAAATTATTGTATAAATATGATATAATTATTTAATTAAAAAATCAATGAATACGCTTTTCTTTTTTGTATATTTTTATGTTTTATTAATATATGAATTTTAAGAGGATATTATGAAAATAACTTTAGATATGAGCATATCCGCTTTATTAGACGCTTTCGACAGAGAATTTGGAGCTTCGCTTGGAATTTATAAAGGCGCTTATAAATCGGACGATATTAAACTTTTTGAAATTGCAGACCCAAGAAAAAATCCAAAATCTTTTATTGTAGTCGATAAAGATACGAGCGTTGAAACTGTAGAGTCAATGTTTAAAAAAGTATTCGGAATAAGAGTGCAAGTAAAAGATAAAGACGGAAATACTATGAGTCAAGAAAGCACTTTAGGAGGAGAGAGAATATTATTTAAAAAAAGCCCTGAAGAAAGAAATATAAAATTAGTAGATTTTACTGACGATATTGTAATTGAAAAAGATAAAAATGAAGTAGAATTAAATAAAGACAATAAAAAAAATAAAAAAGCTTATTACTTAAAACCTAAAGAAATTAAACATAGCGTTGAAGATAAAATAAAAGAAATTGACGAATATTATTTAAAATTTCAAAAATCGGAAAGATATAAGGCTATGATTAATCTTTTATCTTGTATAGAAGAGGCTAAACTTTATTATCCCGAATCGAAAGAAATTATTGAACATATAGAAGATATAAAAAATAAATCCGTTTCAATATCTCGTTTAAGCGTGAGAAAGAGAAGATTTGCAGCTATTATTCTTATAATAATAACTTCCGCTCTTATTCTTATAAGCGTTGGAATATTCGGATTTAATTTATATAAAAAAATAAAACAAGATAGAACTGTCGATAGCATAGTAAAAGAAATAGACAATTTGAGAATTAGAAAAGGCTCTTTAATGGAAAGCGGAAATATTGCAGAAGCGAACGCAATAGACGAAAGCATTAATTCAAAATCCGAACAGTTAAATATTTTAAGAAATACAAAAACATTTTCTATAGTTTATTATTCAATGCTTGCTGTTTCGATTATGTTTGTAATACTCGCTATATTTATTTTGAGGCTTAATAAATTTAATATAACATCGATACGATTTGAAAAAGAAACTTGATTTTTTATTAATGTTTATAATTAATAAAAAAAGCGAACTCGATATTTAATCGAAATTCGCTTTATTAACTTTGCCGTTAATTCTTATTTTGCGGGAGTTAATTTAGTTAAAGCGTCTTCAACTAAAGCTTTCCAAGTCGCTCCCGTTATGCCGTCTACATAGATATCGTTTGCGGCTATCATTTTGTCATAAGCCTCTTTTGACCTTGCTGGACCGCTTTTATGAGCGCTTTTTGTCAAAACTACTCTCGTCAATTTTCCGTCAGAAACTGTGGCTTTTATTTGATAATCGCCTTGTCTAGTTCCTTTATATGTCGCTTTGTAGTTTCCTAAATATGTTCCGTTTGGTATTTTACTCAAATTAATTTTAGCTTGAGCAAAAACTATAACAGCAAATATAAATACAAAAGCGACTATAGAAATTATAATTTTTTTGAAATTCATAATTTTCTCCTTATCATTAAAAAATTTATTTGAAAGATATTATAAATTATTGTAAATAAAATGTCAAGCAAAAGTAAATAATATTTAATAATTAAATTGATATTATAAAAATTTATTTAAGGCTTTTTATTTATTCCATAACTTCAAAATCTATATCTATTATATTATATTGAGATAATTTATCAGTGGCTTCTTTTTTCCATTCGTTTATTTTTTTATTTTGGTTTTCCCATAATTCTATATTGTTTTTTAAATTATCTATACTTTTCTCTAATTCTAATATTTGAGGTGTATAATTTTTTATAAATGTGTTATCATCCCTTAAAGTATCGTAAATATTTATAAACATTCCTTTTATAGTATCTGACAAGTCTTTTTTAAGATTTTTAAAATCTTCTTCTACTTTACTTTCATGCACCTTTTCAGTTACTTTCAAAAGAACCGTAATAGCAGCACCAACCAAACCTGAATATTTTGATATACTGCCAGCTAATTTTACAGCTCCCCAAGGTTTAAATTTTATTACCATACCAAATTTTCCTAAAACTTCTCTAATAGCAAATATACTTTCCTTAATAACTCCTATAGGCATTTTTGATACTCCTTCTAAACTTTTAGCAGCCGCTTCCGCAAATTTTAAACTCATATCTCCTATAAATTTATCGGATTTATTTATATGATTTTCTATATTTTTAGCCAAATTAATAACTATTTGAGTTGTCCTATTAAAATAATGTTCAGACATACTTTCAACTTTATTTCTTATTTTATATCCAAAATCATCTTTACTATTTCCAATATCTATTTCTATAATATTTCCGATTGTATCTGGGCTAGAACTATTAATTTTACTTAAAATTTCATTTTCATAATTATTTAATTCATCTCTAAAGTCCGCTCTACATTTAGCAATTTCCCTCATAGACATGCTTAAATCATTCTCTATTCTTTTCAGTTCTTCTTTTCTCTCATTGCTATTTAATTCTATATATTTTAATTGATTTTGAGATTCTATAATTTTATTTTTTATAGTATCTCTTATAATATCAAAACTTGTTTTAGAAATTAAATTATCGGCAATAGAGTTTTCCAATATTTTATTTGTTATATTTTGTAATTCGTTTATTCTTGAACGAGAAATATAATCTTCCTTATGTTGCAACCAAAAATTTAAACCTCTTTCTTGCGGGTCTGCAGAAATACATACTATATTTAATCTTTCTACTTCTCCGTCCGTTAAATTAATATAACTTTTTAATCTTTCTATAACAATATTAGTTTTTATATTTTTTTGATTATTAAAGTCTTCTTCGTCTTTTAAATTAGCGGCATCATCCATTTTATTGATTATAAATACTGTGGAATCCAATTTATTTAAATCTCTTAAAATCCACTTAACCGCTTCTTTATGAGAGTCTTTTAACGGATTAGCGGCATCGACTACATAAAAAATAATATGAGCCGAAGATATATATTTTTTAGTTATATCCGACAGTTTTACGGTTTTATTATTTTCTGATTTTTCTTTATCGCCAAATAAACCTGGCGTATCTACTATTTGGCACTTATTATACATATTATTAGGATGATATATAAGTATTTCATCGGAAGATTCTTCGGTAGCTATTTTCATATTATCTTTAACTTCTTCCAGCCATCCCGCTATTGCCGTAGTTTTACCATCGGAAACCGCTCCCACCAAAGCTATAGAAAGTATATCTTCGTCTACGGTTTTTATAGCACTGTCTAATTTTAATATATCACCATCGACATCCAACCCTACATCTTTAAGTTTTTCTACGAGCATTTTAAAATCTTTTAAATATTTTTTAACCTCTTCTTTTTTGCTTTCAAAATTTTCAATGCTTCTCATATTTAAATCTCCTTTAATTCTTTTTTTATTTTTTCTAATTTCTCAATTTTATTTGATAATAAATCAAGAATAAATTTTTGTTTATTATAAATATTATCTATATTATTATTTAATTGGTTAGTAGTATATTTTATTTTAGAAGTTATTTTTTCAACATTATTTTTTATATTATCATTAACTTCTTTTTTATGTTTATTTAAATCCTCTCTAGCTTTATTTTTTGCTTTTTCTCTCTTTCTATTTGGATTTAAAAAATCTATAATTCCTAATAATAGTCCTATAACGCCGCCTATAATTGCTCCTACAACATTACCAATACCAGGAAACAAACTGCCAACACTAAAACCAGCCAACGCAAATCCCCCTATATCTAATAATATTCCGCCTACTTCTTTAAATTTAATATCCATTTCTGAAAACGCTATATCTAATGACATATCTATTTTAAAGTCTGAAATATTATCAAAATTATATAACTCTTCTATTTTCATTAAATCAGTTTTAAATCTTTCTAATCTATTTTTTATATTATCAATCAATTCGTTAATTAAATTATCCGATACTTTTTTAATATCGTTTTCTAATTCAATTTTTCTATTATCAACATATTCTTTAATTTCATTTTCAATACGAATTCTATCATTTTTTCCAACAATTCTTCCCATAGTCTCTATTTCAGAAAACATTTTTTCCCTAATATCATTAAAAAATTTATCATACAAGTTTTTTAGTTTATTTCTATAATTATTATCAAACGATTCAATATAGTCGTTTATAGATTTTTTAAAATCTTCCGTTTCTTTTTTAGAATCCGCGACTATTTTATCATATTTTTCTTTTTTATCCTTTAGCTTTTCTAAAATATCATTAACTCTAACTAATACTTTCTTTATATTACTTCTTTTTATATCTTCTTCAAAAGTATCAACTTTATCTTTTATAATTAATGCCATATCGTCTATTTGGCTAAATTTACGCATAGAATTATAATCTTGAAAACATTCTAAATATGATTTTTGAGCTTTAATCAAATCTGCATTTCTTGATGGAATTATAGAGCTAATTTTTGAATTTATATTTGCTAAAGAAGAAAATGATAAAAGCCCTTGAACCATTATGCATTTTTTATAATAATCTTTGTCAAATACTTTAGATAATTTTTTATCTGTTTCATTTAATACTACATCAGAATCTTTATGAGTATTTCCTAAACTTATTCTATCTTCTTCAAATTCATAAGAATCAGCTTTACCTTTTACATTATATATAGAATAAACTAAACAATTATCTCTTAAATAATTTTTTATTTTCTCAATAGTGCCTACTTCTGGAGCTTTATTAGTGCCGTTTATATATACTATAGCATGCGCTTTGGCTAAAGCTTCTTTTATAATTTTTTCATATTTGCTTTCTTCTCCTTCTATTCCAGGTAAATCGATTAAAATAAAAGGTTTATCTTTATAATTTAATTCATATTTCACATAAGATTTTGTAAAATCTGATTCGCCAGTTCCTATTATTTTTCCGTCCACAGAATAGGCTTTTATAATTTGTCCGTTTAACTCTAATGTATCATTTAATATATCGTATGTAGATTGAACTAAATTATATGACGGTTCAAAAAATTTATTACCAATCCAAATATTATTACAATTCATAAAATTTTAACCAATAATTAAATTGTTCCAAAAACAAATTTTAAAATTAACAATATGCTACCGCCTGATAAAATAATTGATAATATTATTGAAAATATAAAACTTTTTCTAATATATATTTTTAATTTTTTGATTTCATCAATACTTTTCATATCTTCATCCTCTGCAATTTTATTTAATTCTTTCAAAGAAGATAATAATTTGTTAGACTTTTCTTTTAATTTATCTTCCATAGTTTTAACTTCTTTCATATTTTTTTCTATTTCTTTTTTTCTTTCTCGTTCGTCAAAAATAATTCTGAGAGATTCTATTATTGTGCTTTTACCAGCATTAGTTTCTCCAAAAAAAGCTATTGTAAATTTTTCCCATTCGGCATTCTTTTCTAAAAAATCTATATCCTCATCAAATTTTTTATTAAGTTTTTCCATTTCTTTTATTAACCCCATAATAAAAATAGTATCTTCTTCTTTTTCCATATTTACATTAGATGCATCTATTAATATATCGTTAATATCATTTTTTATATCGTAGTAAATATTTTTTAAATCTTCTTTAGAATTTATATTTAACATTATGTAAACCTACCGTATTTTATACTATATATTATAAAATAATAATGTCAACATTGTTATATATTTTTATGATGATTAATAAAATAACTGTAATTTAAAAGGTTTTCTAAATAATCTTGAAATTATTTACTTAAAGGCTTTTTTCAAAAAACCGAAAATAAATAAAACTACAATTTTAGGATTATAAAATTATGAGTATGTTTGCAGATACGACTTACGCTAAAACTATGACGGTTGCGAAAAAACTTTTGAATGTTTACGGTTTAAGAGCGGAGGTTATAGCCGACAATATAGCTAATGTTTCAACGCCAAATTTTAAGAGAAGCGATGTAACATTTGAATATCAATTAGGCAGAGCTTTAGACAGCGAAAAATATAACGGTTTGGAAGCGAAAAGAACGGACGCAAGACATTTTCCTTTTAATATGCCGATGGATTATAGAGAAGTTGCGCCGACTATAACCGTAGATTTTGATACAAGCTATAGAAACGATAAAAATAATGTAGATATAGATAAAGAAATGGCGGAAGAGGCTAAAAATACTTTAAGGTATCAAATGTTTACTCAAATAGTTAACTCTCAATATAGAGAAATTAGAAGAATGATAGGAAACGCTTAATTTTAGTTTTTAGATTTAGATAAAGGAGAAATTATGGGAATATTTTCGATTATAAATACTTCGGGAAGCGGACTTACCGCTCAAAGAACAAGGTTAGATGTTATAGCCGATAATATAGCGAATGTTAATACTACGAGAACAACGGAAGGCGGAGCTTTTAGAAGAAGCAGAGTTATATTTAAACCAAGAGATGATGGCAATAAATATAAAAGTCCTTTTCTGCCTGACGCTTTGCAGCCTAATGTAGGAACGGGAGTTAGAGTTTTTAGCATAGAAAAAGATATGGAAAGCGCAACAAGATTTGTTTATGACCCTTCTCATCTAGACGCTATTAAATACGGAGAGAAAGCGGGTTATGTTGAGATGCCAAATGTAAATCCTGTGACGGAAATGGTAGATATGATGGAAGCGTCAAGAGCTTATGAAGCCAATTCTACAATGATACAATCGGCTAAAACTATGTTTGGAAGCGCTTTAAATATAATAAGATATTAAAATTAAAAGGGGTATTTTATGAATAATATTGGAAATGTCGGAGATAATTATAATTTTGTATTAAAAACCACAGACCCAAGACATTATGGACCGGCCCAACAAATAGGAAGAGATACGAGCAGAGATTTAATAAGCAATTTCGGAACAATGTTAAGCGAGGCTATAGAATCGGTTAATCAAAAACAAGTTGATAGAGATAATATAATAGTGCAAGCGGGAATAAGACCCGACCAAGTGGATGTTTCGGATGTTATGAACGCTATAGCAGAAGCCGAATTATCTTTAAGTTTTACTAAAGCGGTAATGGATAGAGCGGTTAGAGCGTATCAAGAAGTAACTTCTTATAGATAATGAATTATAATAAAAAGTTCTCCTTTAAAAAAGAGTTGTTTAGGGCAAGCGTTTACGGTTTAATAGCCGTAGCGTTTGCCAATTTAACTTTTATATCAATTTACAGAAATAATAATATTTATATAACAATAATTTTAATAGTGCTTGAAATATTAACTTTAATTTTTACTTATATCGATATAGCAAACATTAATAAAAGAAAATTAAATTTTATAAAAAATAATTCAATAGTAGAACATAATATTAATAAAAATATTGATAAAGAAAATATAATAAACAGATTAAAATATTTCGGATTTAGTATGTATTCAATTAATTCTTCAAGAGTTTTTATAAATGCCGAAATAATTAAAAAAAATAAATCTATAATATTATACG
>OLHA01001074.1_pt1 | contig 15211 bp, 16 predicted proteins | sample 1605961 | NCBI WGS metagenome assembly OLHA01 (sample SAMN03283288) | human gut metagenome | biome: human-associated habitat; material: feces | host: Homo sapiens | place: Peru | collected 2012
TGTCTTTACGTTATTCAATTTACAAGGTACAGAGCCGTTCACTCACTGTGAACTTCCTCAGTCTAGCACACCTTCCACTTTTTGTCAAGCTCTTTTTTAACTTTCCCTTAAGTTTCTGTGTCTATCCCGCTCTTCTGACCCGCTCCCGCGGACAGCTTCGCTATATTATCACTCCTTCCCCCTTTTGTCAAGCTCATTTTACTCCGTTTCGAAGTTTTTCCCTCATCGACCACAGAGTGGGGATCACTGCCCACAAAGTGAGCTCGAGAATGGCAAAGATCTCCGGGCGGAAGCGGACGCCAAGGGCATAGATCCCATAGGCAAGCACACCCAGAAAAGGGATGCGGTTGTCCATTTCTTCCTTTTCCTTGACGCTGTCCAGCACATAGCAGATCGAGGCAAACCAGCCGGCTGTGAGCGCGCAGGCGGCCAGGCTCTCCAAATGCTCTGTGACACCCGCCAGGGACAGTCCCCGGCTGTATGCATACAGCGACGCAGTGCCCGCTGTGATGAATGCAGCTGCAGCGGCAATCAATCCATTGGGGAAAACGTGCCAGGTTTTTCCCTTACGTCCCAGCAGCGGCAAAAGCAGCGCTGCGGCCAGCGCCATACTGGGCAGCTCCGCACGGGGGCGAAGCTGTGACCAGCGGAGCTGAAGCAGCCCTGAAGTCGCCAGGAGCAGGAAAATCAGGTAAACACCGTAGCGCAGTACGCTTGCCGCGCGGACGGCGCTGCCCCGCCACACCGCATACACTGCCAGCAGCACCAGCACGCCCGGCACCGCATATGCCGCGCCGCGTCCCGGCCAGCAGTCATGGGTCCAATTCAGCAGGCCGCTCAGCAGCAAGACTGCCGCAATGCTGCGCAGATCATTCAGCCATTGCAGGTTTGGGTCTGCCAGGGCGCTGATCCAGGTACATACCAGCACCGACGCCAGCGCAAGGATCAGGGTAGGCAGCCAGTTTTTCCCCGCGGCCGCTTCTGCCGCCGGGACTGTGAGCGCTAAAAGCTGAAAGGGGCGATATGCTTTTTCATCCTTCAAGGATCAGTCGTCCCTCCATTGCATGAATATTTTGCAGCCGCGTTTCCGCCGTGATCTCGGACAGCCTGGCCCGCGGCGGATGGGTCTTCAGGAAATCTGCCAGCTGCTCCCCATCCACCTGCTCATCCGCAGTGCAGGTTCTGACACCGGGACGCAGCAGCTGCTGAAGCTCCGGGATCATCGGCTCCACCTCTCCGCAGAGAACCAGGTATGATGCTGTATCCAGAAAAAAATGCCCCGGGGTGGTCTCCCGCAGTTCCCGAAGGGCAAGGGACAGGGTCTCCCCGGTTCCGAGCTGACCGGTGTCCGTTTTGACAGTAACCAGCTTTTCTCCCCGGTCTACCAGCAAAACGGATACCGGGTGCAGCTGCCCCAGTTCTGTTCCCGGTGAGGGCAAGGCGGCAAACGCAAGCACAATTGTCGCTGCCAGAAGCAGTTTTTTCAACGCTGCCGCCTCCGATCACATGGATTCATTCTGATTTTTCGAAAAATCTGTTCCTTCATCCGCGGGCGCAGGATCTCATTTCCCTCATCGGTTTGGAACGGAGATAGGAATGGAAGCCCCAGGCTTTGCAGGCCGCCCAGATGAATGGTCAGTGCAATCAATCCGCAGGTCACGCCAAACAATCCGGCAGATGCCCCCAGAACAGCCAGCCCAAACCGCCACACCCGGATCCCCTCGGCCAGGTCCCGGTTGGGCAGGACGAAGCCGCAGATGCCTGCCAGGCTGACCACGATCAGCGCCGCAGGGGAAATAAAACCAGCCTCCACCGCAGCCGTGCCTACCACGATCCCGCCCACGGTGGAAACGGACTGTCCCACCGCCTGGGGAAGATGAATGCCGCTCTCCTGCAACAGTTCAAAGGCGATCAGCAGGCTGAGCACCTCCAGTGCCGACGGAAAGGGCACATCCTTTTTGCCTTCGATCATGGCCCGCAAAAGGGGCAGCGGGATCATTTGCTGATGAAATACCGTCAGCGCGACATAAAAGCCGGGGAGCAGCAAGCTGAGCAGCATTGCCCCATAGCGCAGAAATCGGATACAAGAGGCGGTGATATAGTCCCGGCTCAGATCCTCCGGGCTTTCCATCAGGCAGCCCAAATCCACCGGGGCCAGATAGCCCAGGGGCAATCCATCCACCAGCAGGCCCACCCGGCCGTCCAGCAGACCCAGGCAGAAGGTATCTGCCCGTTCGGTGTATTGCAGCAGAGGGAACGCAGTGGCGCGGGAGCCGGTGACATGTTCCTCCACCGCCCCGGGGGTGAGAAAGCCGTCCACATCTATGGAAGCAAGGCGCTGCTTCATCCGCTCCACCAAGGTTGGAGATGTAATTCCCTCTACCCAGGCAACTGTCACATTGGTCAGGCTCCTGCGGCCCACCCGGGACTCGTCCAGGCGCAGGGCCGGGGTTCGCAGGTGGCGGCGCAGGAGGCTCGTATTGGTGCGGACGGTCTCCGTAAAGGCATCCTTGGGGCCTTTGACGGTGTTTTCCACCTCCGGGGCGGACAGGCCGCGTTTTTCGCCGGTTTTGACCTCGAAGGCCAGCGCACCGGAGCCTGGAAACAGGATCACGCAGAAGCCGTTGACCAACTTCAGCGCCACGTCGTCCAGATCCTTGCATTCGCCCGCCACACTGTTATAGATCTCCCCCCGCAGGGCGTTGTCGTAGAGCAACTGCATGGTTTCGCCGGTGAGGTGATCGGTCAGGGGCTTGAACACATATTCCGAGGTATCCGCCCCGGAGGTCAGGCCGTCGATCGCGTAGGCATAGAGCGTAAAGCCATTGCACGATAGTTCCCGGGTCACAAAATCCCCGGCGTTTCCAAAAAGTGCCCGGATCTCCTTGTCCGTGAGAAACTGAGACATAGGCGGCTCCTTTCACTGATTTGATCGCCACCATTATTCCCTGTTTTTTCCGGGAGTATACGAAAGGATTGCATTTTGCGCCATTCAATGCTATATTGTAAGGACATGACAATGATTTTGGAGGGAAGCGCTGTGAGCGGCGTTGGAAAAATTGAAAAGAAGGCGGGAAACCGGTTTTTAAGCTACTATGAGCTGGAAGCCATCCACCGGGACGGGAGCACCTCGCCCTATTACATGGCCTCCCGGAATCCTGACACGGCGGCATTGACTGCCGTGACCCATCAGAATCGCCCCAACGGGGTGTCCATTTACAGTCTGCTGGGGGAGAAGGTCGTACTGGTGCGTCAGTACCGCTATCCTGTTGGCGGATATGTATATGAATTTCCCGCCGGGCTGGTGGAGCCGGGGGAAAATGTACAGCAGGCCGCCATCCGGGAGATGTATGAGGAGACCGGGCTGAAGCTGGAGCTGATCCCCAGTGAGTTTGGCCGTCCCTTTTTCACCACCGACGGCATGACGGATGAAAGCTGCTGCCTGGTGTTTGGCCGCTGCCATGGCTTGCCCACCAGCGAGCATCAGGAGGACACCGAGGACATTCAGGTGGTGCTGGCCGACAAGGCGGAATGCCGGAGAATTCTGAAAGAGGAAAACGTCTCTATCCAGTGCGCCTATATGATGATGCATTTCATCTCTTGTGAGGGAAATCCGTTTGCTTTTTTAAGCGGAGGCGAGCATGTCTGACGCAATTGCTGCCGTCTCTACCGGGCGTCAGGTCTGCGCCATCGGGATTATCCGGCTGAGCGGGGACGGCTGTATTGAAATCGCACAGCAGGTTTTTACCGCGCTGCGTCATCCCCTGACCCAGGCCCCCAGCCGGAAGCTGGTAATGGGGACGCTGCACGATGCCCAGGGGCGGGTGATCGATCAATGCATGGCAGTGTGCTGCCGCCAGCCCCACAGCTACACCGGGGAGGATACGGTGGAATTCCACTGCCACGGCTCCCCCGCCGTGCTGGCCGCCGGACTGGAGGCGCTGTACCGGGCCGGAGCAAGGCCGGCCGGCCGGGGAGAATTCACCAAGCGGGCGTTCCTGAACGGGAAGATGGATCTGACCCAGGCGGAGGCCGTAATCGACCTGATCGAGGCGGACACCGCCGACGCCGCCGCCAATGCCGCCGGGCAGGTAGGCGGTGTGCTGCAAAAAAAGCTTGTGCCGATTTATGATCAATTGACCGACCTGTGCAGTCATTTCCACGCGGTGCTGGACTATCCAGACGAGGACATTGAGGATTTTGGATTGCCAAACTACGCCTCCACCCTGCGTGGCTGCGCCAAGGCGCTGTATGCGCTGCTAAAAACCTACGGCCAGGGCCGGATCCTTCGCCAGGGCGTGGCTGCCGCCATTGTGGGGCGGCCAAATGTGGGGAAATCCAGCCTGCTCAATGCGCTGGCCGGCTTCGACCGGGCCATCGTCACTGACATTCCCGGCACCACCCGGGACACCGTGGAGGAGTCCGTCATGGTCGGCTCCACCCGGCTGCGGCTGATCGACACAGCCGGTATCCGGGAAACCGACGATACCGTGGAGGCGCTGGGCGTCCAGCGCTCCAGGCAGGCGCTGGAGGAGGCCGACCTGGCAATTTTCATCTGCGACGGCTCTCAGCCGCTGACCCAGGAGGATCAACAGATTATTTCGCTGTGTCTGGATGCCCCAAACTCCATTGCACTGATCAACAAATCCGATCTGGGCACCGTCGTGCAGCCCGGCGATCTGCCGTTTACCATGGTCCTGCCGGTTTCCATTACGGAAAACAGGGGGCTTGACCTTCTGCCGGACATTTTGGACGAGATGTTCGCCGGAGCGCTGCCCTGCGACGGCTCAATTCTGACCAATGCCCGCCAATACGACGCCTGCCGCCGGGCCTATGAATCCATGCTGGAAAGCCTGAAGGGCTTACAGCTGGGGCTGACCCCGGACGCGGTGCTGACGGATGTGGAGGCTGCCATGCAGGCCATGGGTGAGGTCACCGGCGCAACGGTGCGGGAGGATATTACCGCCAGAATCTTTGAACGGTTCTGCGTTGGAAAGTAAGGAAGAGAAGTATGGTTTATTTGGACAATTCCGCCACCACCAAGCCGTGCCCGCAGGCGGTGGAGGCGATCACCAGGGCGCTGACCGAGCAGTGGGGCAATCCCAGTGCGCTGTACTCCTTTGGGATCGACGCGGCGCGGGAGCTGCGCGGTGCGCGGCATCAGGTGGCCGCCGCCATGGGGGCCGAGCCGGAGCGGGTGTTCTTTACCTCCGGCGGCACCGAGGCGGATAACTGGGCAGTGATGGGTGCCGTCAAGCGGCTGGGCAAGCGGGGCAGGCACATCGTCACCACCGCCATGGAGCATCACGCCATTCTGAACTGCATGCAGGAGCTGGAAGCGCAGGGCTTCCAGGTCACCTATCTGAAGCCGGACGGGATGGGCCGGGTCAGCACGGAGGACTTAAAAGCCGCGCTGCGCAGGGACACCATTCTCGTCTCTGTGATGATGGTAAACAACGAGGTGGGCTCCGTCATGCCCATCGCGCAGATGGCAAAGCTGACCCACCGGCTGTGCCCCGACGCCATTTTCCACACCGACGCGGTGCAGGGCTTCTTAAAGGTTCCCTTTCAGGCGCGGACGCTGGGGGCCGACCTGATCAGCGTATCGTCCCACAAAATCCACGGACCGAAGGGAGCGGGCGCGCTGTACATCTCCCCCCGGCTCAAGTCCTTCCCTCCCCTGCTGCTGGGCGGCGGACAGGAGAGCGGCTATCGCAGCGGCACCGAGGGAACGCCGGCGATCTTCGGTTTTGCGGCGGCGGCGGCGGCGGGAAATGCCACCTTTCAGGAGGATCACGCCCGGGAGGCAGCGCTGCTGACGGCGCTTTCCGAACGTCTTTCCGCGCTGCCGGGGGTCGTGCTCACCGGGGCGCATGAAGCGCCGCACATTCTGTCCGTCTCCGTACCGGGGGTACCCACCCAGAATTCTATCAACATATTGCAGGATCGCGGCATCTGCGTTTCCGCCGGAAGCGCCTGCGCCAAGGGGCACCGCAGCCATGTACTCACGGCCATGAACGTCAGCCCGGACATCATCGACTGCACGTTCCGGGTAAGCTTGAGCAGGCTGAACACCCAGGAGGAAATGGACGCATTGGTGGAGGCCATCCAGCAGGATATCCTTCCCAGAGTAAAAACAGACAGGAGCAAATTCCATGAATAAGGAAACACTGCGGGCCATCAAATTTACCCTGTTTTCCATCAGTGCCGGTATCATTCAGATCGTATCGTTCACCCTGCTCAATGAGCTGACGCCCCTTTCGGAGCACATCAGCTATTTGATTGCCCTGGTGCTGTCCGTGCTGTGGAACTTCACCTTCAACCGGCGCTACACCTTCCAGTCCGCCGGGAATGTGCCCAAGGCCATGGCGCTGGTAGCGCTGTTCTACTGCGTATTCACGCCGCTGTCCACCTGGCTGGAAAAAGCGCTGGTGGGCGCGGGCTGGAATGAATACGTGGTGACCGTGCTGAACATGATCATCAATTTTGTCACCGAATTCCTGTACGATAAATTTGTGGTATTCCGCAACGATACGGATACGAATGAAGCAGCAAAGAAGCAGAAACAGGCGGAATAATTCACTTTTTCCACAGCTGCAAAAACCGGGACAGCTCCCAAAATGGGGCTGCCCCGGTCTTCTTTTAATGGGACTTATCAGGCATTGATGTTTTTTATACTTCAACCCCTTTTTTCGCAGCACAACGGGGCAGCCTCCATGCGGAAGCTGCCCCGTTCAAATCCCTTGAGAAATTTATACGATTCCCTGTGCTTTCATAGCGTCGGCGACCTTCAGGAAGCCGGCGATATTCGCGCCCGCCACGTAATTGCCCTCCATCCCGTAGGCCTTGGAGGCATCGTCGATGTTGTGGAAGATGTTCACCATGATGTCCTTGAGCTTGGCGTCCACTTCCTCGAACGTCCAGCTCAAGCGCTGGGAGTTCTGGGTCATTTCCAGCGCGGAGGTGGCCACGCCGCCGGCGTTGGAGGCCTTGCCGGGGCAGAAGAGGATGCCGTTGTCCTGGAGATATTTGGTCGCATCCAGGGTAGTGGGCATATTCGCGCCCTCGGCCACGGCGAAGCAGCCATTTGCCACCAGGAGTTTGGCGTCCTCCAGAGTCAGCTCATTCTGGGTGGCGCAGGGCAGCGCCACGTCACACTTGGTGCTCCACAGGCCCTTGCCCTCATGGTACACGCAGCCAGGACGGGCCTTGGCGTATTCGGTCAGGCGGGCGCGCTTTACCTGCTTCACCTCGATCAGGGTAGCCACGTCGATGCCGTCGGGGTCGTACACCCAGCCGGTGGAATCGCTGCAGGTCACGGGCTTCGCGCCCAGCTGCCAGGCCTTTTCGATGGCATAGGTCGCCACGTTGCCCGCGCCGGAGACGGCCACGGTCTTGCCCTTCAGGCTCTTGCCGTTGCAGCGGAGCATTTCGTCCGTCAGGTACAGCAGGCCATAGCCGGTGGCCTGGGTACGGGCCAGGCTGCCGCCGTAGCTCAGGCCCTTGCCGGTGAGGACGCCCTCATACAGGTCACGGATGCGCTTATACTGGCCGAACAGGTAGCCGATCTCCCGGCCGCCCACGCCGATATCACCGGCGGGCACGTCGGTATCGGCGCCGATATACTTACACAGCTCTGTCATGAAGCTCTGGCAGAAGGCCATGACCTCCCGGTCGGACTTTCCCTTGGGGTCAAAGTCCGCGCCGCCCTTGCCGCCGCCGATGGGCAGGCCGGTGAGGGAATTCTTGAAGGTCTGCTCGAAGCCCAGGAATTTCAGGATGCTCAGATTCACGCTGGGGTGGAACCGCAGGCCGCCTTTGTAGGGGCCAATGGCGCTGTTGAACTGAATGCGGTAGCCATTGTTCACCTGAACTTGGCCCTTGTCGTCGATCCAGGGCACCCGGAACATGATCACCCGCTCCGGGGTGGTCAGCCGCTCCAGGAGGGCATTCTTACGGAAAGCATCCTCATTCTTTTCGATCACGGCGGACAGAGATTCCAGCACCTCAGTGACGGCCTGGAGGAATTCCGGCTGATCGGGGTTCTGCTTCTTCACACGTTCCAAAACTTCATTTACATAGCTCATTGTTCAAGCACTCCTTTGTACTTCAATAAAAAGCGGAGGGATGATTCGCGCTGCATACGCAAATGTTCTCCCACCGCGTACCAACGGTGCCCATTGTACCAGAATTTCATTGGGAATGCAATCACTTTTTGCAAGTTTATTTTTAAAACTTGCAAAATAAGGCAATATAGCGCAAGGCTTGACGATTATTGGCGCTGGTTTTGTAGCACATTACAGAACGAAATTCAAAACGCCCTTTCCCCCTCTTCCAAGGTGCTGAAAAACCAGAGGCGGCGAACCGTCTCTGGTTTTTGGTGATCGTTTCTCGATGATTAATATGCGATGCCCCAATAGACCATCTTGCTGGCAGGCTTGCCGCAGCAGGCGCAGGTGTCGGACAGATGCTCCTGGTGGAAGGGGATGCAGCGGGAGGACATGCCCGCCACTTCCTTCATTTTCTGCTCACATTCCACATCGCCGCACCACATGGTTTTGACCAGGCCGCCGTTCTTCTCCTGCACTTCCTTGGCTTCCTCCAAAGAGTGCGCCTCGAAGATGTGCTCGTCCAGATTCTTTTTGGCCTTCTCATACAAGCCCTTCTGCACCAGCTCCAGTTGTGCTTCCACGGCCTGCTCCAGCTCCTCCAGCTTGACGATGGTCTTTTCGCCGTCGTTCCGGCGCACCAGGACGCACTGGTCGTTTTCCAGATCTCTGGGGCCGCACTCCACCCGCAGGGGCACGCCCTTCATCTCGTACTCGGCGCACTTCCAGCCCATGGAATTATCGGAGTCATCCAGTTTTACCCGGAAGCCCGCATCCACAAGGCGCTGCTTCAGCTTCCGGGCCGCCTCCAGCACGCCGGGCTTGTGCTGGGCGATGGGCAGGATGATCACCTGGGTGGGCGCGATCTTGGGGGGCAGCACCAGGCCGTTGTTATCGCCGTGGGTCATGATCACCGCGCCAATCATCCGGGTCGTGCTTCCCCAGGAGGTCTGGAAGGGGTATTGCAGCTTATTGTCCCGGCCGGTAAAGGTGACGTTGTAGGCGCGGCTGAACTTGTCGCCGAAATAGTGGGAGGTAGCACCCTGGAGCGCCTTGTGATCCTTCATCATGCACTCCACGGTGTAGGTGGCTTCCGCACCGGCGAACTTCTCCTTCTCAGTCTTTCGGCCGGGCACCACAGGGATGGCCAGAACGTTCTCGAAGAAGCTGGCGTAGCAGTTCAGCTGCTGCTCCGTCTCGGCCTTGGCCTCCTCGGCGGTTTCGTGGATGGTGTGTCCCTCCTGCCACCAGAACTCCCGGGAGCGCAGGAAGGGGCGGGTGGTTTTCTCCCAACGGATAACGGAGCACCACTGATTGTACAGCATGGGCAGCTGCCGGTAGGTTTGCAGAACATTGGACCAGTGGTCGCAGAACATGGTCTCAGAGGTGGGCCGGAAGGCCAGACGCTCCTCCAGCTTTTCGCTGCCGCCCATGGTGACCCAGGCCACCTCAGGGGCAAAGCCATTGACCAGCTCACCCTCTTTTTTCAGCAGGCTCTCCGGGATCAGGACGGGCATTGCCACGTTCTCATGGCCAGTCTTTTTGAATTCGCCATCCATGATCCGCTGGATGTTCTCCCAGATGGCGTAGCCATAGGGGCGCAGAATGGTAAAGCCTTTGACGGAGGCGTACTCCACCAGCTCGGCCTTCCGGCACACGTCCGTATACCACTGCGCAAAGTCCACCTCCATATCGGTGATCTGCTCAACTTTTTTATCCTTTGCCATAGTATTTCATCCTCTCGGTTTTTCTGGAAAGTCTTATGTTATATTATAGCACCATTGTCAAGAGTCTTCATAGGATGCGGTAAAAGTTTTAATGATTATTACGCTTCTTTTTTGAACGGAGACACTTATGAGCAAGATGTCCCTTTGGTCGGAGGATACCGTGGCAGCTTTTACATTCGGTTCATCGCACAGTCAGGCTCCTCTTACACTAGGGCAACACCGCACAATTTGGCAAGAAGCCCCAGCCTGGATTTTTGGCTCAATTCAAAGTTTGGAAAACGAAGGAATACTGTATGTATTTCTCGTTTTTCAAACTGAAGAAGTGAGGCAAAAAGACGGCTGCGGCTCGCAGACACAATTGCGCGGTGTTGCCCTAGATTCTTAGTGACATACTGTTTAAGCTGTATGGAAGCTGAGCTTGCGCACTCTGTAAAAAAGCAGAGTGCGCATCTAATACAATTATATCGACAGGGATTGACAATATGATGCAATTATGATATTCTGTGCATATGAAAGTTGTGCATTTTTCGCGCTGCTTTGAAAGAGCGTGTGAAGAATAGGAGGATAAGATTATGGCTTATTGTAAAAACTGTGGCGCACAGATCAACGATCAGGCGGTCATCTGCCCGCACTGTGGTGTCGCTCAGGGAACCAATCCTGCTGTTGTTGACAATGGCGGCTTTGGCTGGGGTATGCTTGGCTTCTGTATTCCTGTTGTTGGTCTAATCCTGTACCTGGTGTGGAAAGACACCAAACCCCGTACAGCCAAGTCTGCTGGCAAGGGTGCTTTGATCAGCGTGATCGTTGGTGTTGTCTGGTATTTCCTGATGATTGTCGCTGGCGTTGTCAGTGCGGCGGCATTTTGATCTTTGGAACAATGGTGTTACAAATGGTTGCCAATATTTTTTGGTTGCCATTGTAGGGATGACCGATCCTTTCATTGGAATGGAAAGAAATTCCCCATCTGTGCTCGCTGCACCGGAGAATTGCTGGGCATTCTGACAGCGATACCAGGGCGGCTATTCTTTAGGCCCTCTGTGTTCTGTTGTATTCTGCTCATGTTTCCACTGATAGTAGACGGCACGATTCAGCTTCAGACATCCTATGAAAGTACCAATATCCGTCGGATGCTTACCGGGATACCCTTTGGGTACAGCCTTACATCTCTGTTCATTATTTCCAGCGTAGCTGCCTATCGTTGGGGATTTCAGCTTGTTCCATAGTCTGTGCAGGAGTTCGTTTTGCGAACTCCTGCACTTTCCTGTTGGGAATGGACGTTCTTCCCATTGTATTTCTGCGAAGCATTCGTTATACTGTAAAAAGAAAACAAAGAGCGGAGGTTCTTATATGAAGTCCATTCGAGAGATTTATAAGATCGGCAAAGGCCCCAGTTCCTCGCACACCATGGGGCCGGAGCGGGCGGCCCGGCTTTTTCGCGGCGAGCACCCGGAGGCGGATGCGTTCCGGGTGATTCTGTACGGCTCCCTGAGCAAGACCGGCGTGGGCCACGGGACGGACCGGGTGCTGCAGGAGACTTTGGCCCCCTGCCCTACCAAAATTGTTTTCTCCGAGGAAGTACTGTCCGGTGCCCATCCCAATACCATGGACTTTATCGCTTTGAAAGAGGGCAGCGAAATTGGTCGGTTGCGGGTGGAATCCATCGGCGGCGGGGATATCCGCATTCCGGGCCGCCAGGATACGGATGCGGAGGAGGTATATGTGGAGCACTCCTTCGCCGAGATCGCTGATTTCTGCAAGTGGCGCTATATCCACACCCTCAGCGACTATGTGGAGCTGAACGAGGGGCCGGAGATCTGGGACTTCCTTCAAGAGGTCTGGCAGGTGATGAAACGCTCCATCGACGAGGGACTTGCCGCCTCCGGGGTGCTGCCCGGCGGACTGAACGTGCAGCGCAAGGCCAAATTCCTGTATGAGCAGACGCCGGACGCCCACATTCCGGCGCTGAACGAATTCCAGCAGATCGCCGCCTTTGCCTACGCCGTGGCCGAGCAAAACGCGGACAACGGCACCATCGTCACCGCCCCCACCTGCGGGGCCTGCGGGGTGCTCCCGGCGGTGCTGAAATACGCCCAGGTGACCCGTGGCTTTACCGACGCGCAAATCTGCCGGGGGCTGGCCACCGCCGGGATCATCGGAAATCTGACCAAGAGCAACGCCTCCATCTCTGGGGCGGAGTGCGGCTGCCAGGCGGAGATCGGCACCGCCTGCTCCATGGCGGCAGCGGCCCTGGCAGAGCTGTATCAGCAGGACCTGGATCAGGTGGAATACGCCGCCGAGGTAGCCATGGAGCACCATCTGGGGCTGACCTGCGACCCCATCTGCGGCCTGGTGCAGATCCCCTGCATCGAGCGCAACGCCGTGGCCGCCATGCGGGCCATGAATGCCTGCAACCTGAGCTATTTTCTCACCGGCTCCCGGAACATCAGCTATGACATGGTGTGCCGGGCCATGCATGAGACCGGCGTCAACCTGAGCACCCGCTTCCGGGAAACCAGCGAGGGCGGCCTGGCCAGGCTGTACGCCAGGAGGAAACGATAATGGATCTGAAAACCCTGACCACCTTTATCCGCGTCGCCGAGCTGGGCAGCTTTACCAAGGCCGGGCAGGCGCTGGGCTGCTCCCAGTCCACCATCTCCTTCCAGATCCGTCAGCTGGAGGAGGAGCTGGGCTTTCCCCTGTTTGAGCGGATCAACCGCACCGTGGTGCTCACGGACAAGGGGCGGGAGGTGCTGGCCTACGCCCACCAGATCGGGAAAATGACCGCCGAGCTGAAGCACACTCTGCAAACCGACGGCACCCGCTCCGTGCGTGTCCGCCTGGCCATTGCGGACTCTTTGTGTAATTCCCTGCTGGAGGACAATTTCCAGGATTTTCTGGAGCACAACCCCGGCACCAGCCTGAAAATCGTGTCCGGCGGGACGGAGGAAATGTTCCGCCTGCTGGATCACAACGAGGTAGACGCCATACTGACCCTGGAGAGCCACATCTACAACGCGGAGTATGTCATCGTCCGGGAGGAGCAGGTGGCAAGTCATTTTGTGGTCTCCTCCGCCTCCTCCCTGGCCGAAAAGAAAGAAATCTCTCTGGATGAGCTGGTGAAGCAGCCCTTCATCCTCACGGAAAAAGGCATGAGCTACCGCCGCCTGCTGGACGAGCAGCTGGCCCAGCGCTCCCTGGAGATCATCCCCGTGCTGGAAATCGGCAACCCCCACCTGATTTGCGACGTGGTGCGCAAGGGCGCGGGTGTCTCGTTCCTGCCGGACTTCGTCACCGAAAAGGCCCGCCGGACCGGGGCGCTTGTCTACCTGGACATCCCCGAAATCCAGGTGACCATCTGGAAGCAGCTGCTCCACCACCGGGACAAATGGATCTCCCCCCAGATCGATTCCGTACTGAAATTCTGCATGGAGAAGGAATTTCAGAAGTGATCCCTCCCCTATGACCTCCGGCACGAAATCGAACAGCAGCGTCGTTGCAATGCTGGAAGTCCGGCACAATGGGAAGCAGGTTGTTGTTCCTGTCGCAGTGGGCGGCTTTGGATACCAGAACGGGATACAGTTTGACAGCAATGCCATTACAAGCGCATACGGGAAGAACAATTCTATCTCCAAGATCCTGCATGAGCCATTGAGCAGGAAAGAAACGGGAACTTCCGCCTTTACTATCTGGACGAATAAAAAGCCACCGCGCTTTTCCAGGGAGCAAGGGTCCCAATGCCCAAGATGCCTGGTACTCACGATGGTGGCTTCATCCGCAGTCTAACAGATACGGCCTCCCCTGTCAAGCTGAAAATTTCTTCCGTGACCCAGAGCCAGCAGTTCAAACGGTGGTTTGGGGACTGGCAGAACGATCCGGCGCATGCAAGTAAGGTGGTGAACGCGGACGGGACGCCGAAGGTGGTGTATCACCAGACGGACGCAGACTTTACCATCTTTGACCCGCGCCACGAGGGAGCAGGAACAGGACTGCGGCCACGGTGAGGTACGAGAAGGACATTGGTGAAAAGACGTATTACGCTGTGCAGGCCGTTCCTGATACGAAAGCACAGACGCTGTACATTGTCACCGCGTATATTGGAGCAAACAAAACAGGAGCCTCACAGCTCATTGATGCCAAAGGCTCCAATGTTAACGTCCAAGACGGTTCTGTGGTGGCTCCTAGGGGAAAGGTATCACAGAATCAGGAAAATGTCAAGCAGGAATACAGCCGGGAGCTGGACAGCGAGTACATGGAGCTGGCGAAGGACCCGGAGGGGAACCGGGGGGAGCTGCAAGAGATGGTGAATCACCCGGCGGTATCAGCAGGAGGTTGACAGCATCCTGAATATGCAGGATACCACAACCCGACAGCTGATCGTGGGATACACCCCAACGGTATACCAGCAGCTGGGGATGCCGTCCCTGCCGCTGACCATCGGAAGCGGACATGTTTATTCCGCCGCCAAGACGGAGGCAGAGGCAAAGCAGGACGGGAATTACAAGCGGGGCACACATTACCACGGACTGGGTGACGCGGCGCTGAAGAACATCTACAAGGCCATCCAGGACCCGGTGATGGTCATTGCCGCGAAGGACGTAAACAAGAACGTGTCCCCTCTTCGCAGCACCCACAGTGTGGTGGCCATCGTGGATATTGGAACGGCAAAGAAGTCCCTGCTGGTGCCTATTGAGATTACCGCTGAACGGACTGTTAACGGCACTCAGATGGATGTCAATACGATTTCCAGTGTGTACGAAAGAAACGTGGGGAATCTTGTCAAGGAAGCAATCGCACTTGAAAACAGCGGCGATGTCGGCGTGTATTATGCAAAAAAAGAAGCAATGACCCTGCCAGTTGCCGGGGTACGATTCCCCGCACAGCTTCAGCAGTCGATTGCTTCTAATGGCATTATACACAGGTTCTCGGAAAAAGTCAACATGAACATTTCGGAAAATGTTCAGAGCCAGCAGTTCAAGCGGTGGTTCGGGGATTGGCAGAACGACCCGGTGAATGCAAGCAAGGTGGTGAACGCAGGAGCGGGCGCGGATCGAGCAGAACCAGCAGACCACCTACCGGCAGCAGATCAAGAACGTCAGCGAGAAATTCCAGCGGATGCTGCTGCGGCCCGGCAAGGGAGCGACCCAGCACGCGCCGGCCAATCTGGTGGGGGCGGTAAGAAGTTTCTGCGAACTCTTCAACGACTCGGAGATGCGGCGGGCGGCCAGGTGGCAGCTGACGCTGGACACGTTCTTTAACTACGTGTGCGGGTGCATCTAAATGCCCTCCTGTTATGTTGATTCTTGCAGTTGACGCTCTGCTTCTTTTATGGCAACACCGCACAATTTGGCAAGAAGCCCCAGCCTGGATTTTTGGCTC
>OLHA01001077.1_pt1 | contig 15199 bp, 11 predicted proteins | sample 1605961 | NCBI WGS metagenome assembly OLHA01 (sample SAMN03283288) | human gut metagenome | biome: human-associated habitat; material: feces | host: Homo sapiens | place: Peru | collected 2012
CGGATTGTGGTCCCGTTATGCGTGGGTTCGATTCCCACATTGCGCCCCATATTTATAAACTAGCCTTTATGGCTTTTTTATTTTTTTCTAATATTTTATATAAATTTTTCACAAAATATTAACATAAGAGTACTATTATTTATAGTGAGGTGAAATTATGAATAATAAAAAAGATAAAAAGAAAAATGTTAAAGTAATTGATGATGAACATACTGAGACTCATTCTAAGCCTGAAAATAAGACTTTTAATGCAAACAAATCTACTAATGGTATTGTTTATGTTATTTTAACATTTTGTGTATGCTTGTGCTTGTTTGGTGGCTTTTATGAACTTTACTTAAAACATTTAGTTGTTGAAACGACCAAGACTATTAAAGATGTTACTGTTACTGATACAGGAATTGCAGATGCTGTTGAAAAGGTTTATGATTCTGTTGTTACTGTTAAAAATTACGTAAGAAATCAATTATATTCTACAGGTAGTGGTTTTGTATTTAAAACAGATGACAAATATGGCTACATTTTAACTAATTATCATGTTATTAATGGTGGTAATGAAGTTTCTGTTGTTTTTACTAACAATAAAGAAGAAAAAGTAACTGTTGTAGGTTATGATGAGTATTCTGATATAGCTGTTTTGGCTGTTGATAAGTCATTAGTTCTATCTACTGCACAAATTGGTAGTAGTAACGATATGAGAATTGGTGATACAACTTTTGCTGTTGGTACTCCAGTTGATTCAAGTGTTTATTCTTGGAGTGTAACAAGAGGAATACTTAGTGGAAAAAATAGAATGGTTCAAGTTGATAATTATGTAATGAGTGTTTTACAAACTGATACTGCAATTAATTCTGGAAATAGTGGTGGTCCATTATGCAATTCTAATGGTGAAGTTATTGGTATTACGAATATGAAACTTGCTAGTTCACAAATTGAAGGTATGGGATTTGCTATACCTATTGAAGATGCTGTTACAAATGCAGAAACTATTATAAGCGGTAAAAAGATAAGTAGACCATATTTAGGTGTAAGTATTTATGATAGCAATAATTATTTTAATAATAATACTGGTGTTTATGTTGAATCTGTTGAAAAAAATGGCCCAGCTGATAAAGCAGGCATTAAGAGTGGGGATAAGATTCTTAAAGTAAATGATGTTGATATAGCTAATACATCATATTTTAGATATCAATTATATAAATATAATATTGGAGATAAGATTAAGATAACAATTGAAAGAAATGGTAGTGAAAAGACTTTAACAGTTACTTTGACAGGAAGTGGAGAGAAAAATTAAAACACTGAATTAATTTTCAGTGTTTTTTATCTTGTTAAATTTGGTATTTCAATACCTATTTGTTTACAATATTCATCTGCATTTTCATAAAATCTATTTTTATCTATATGATATTCTTCTGGGACATCAAATGTTATTGTTTTTACTAATCTATCTATTGCTTCTTTACATTCATCATAGCTCATATCTGGTGTTATATATTTTTGCAAATACATAGATGAAATATAATCATATATAGGGTAATATTCGCTTTCTTCAATTTCAATTCTATCACTATGATAATCATTAAATTGTACTTCCATTAGCTGAAGTATTGATGCTGCATAATTATTATCACCATTAAATTCGTCTAGTTTTTTTACAAAGTATCCTAAACTATGATTCATGTAATCTGAAATTTTATAATTATTCATACAGTCTAGAATTACACTAAAATAATTACTTTGTAATTGATAAGCTATATCTTTTTCATCATAATCAAATAAACTTACAGCGAAAATTGAGTTTAGTGCTTCTGCAGCAGTTGTAGTATAAAAGTTTAGTCCTTCACATTGAACTCTTATTTGTTTTTTATCTGAATCCCAAAATCCTGTTCTAGCTGCGTGGCATAGTTCGTGGTATATTACTTGATATTCCCATGTTCCTTCTTTATATTCATTATCTTTTAAGACATATATTTTATTCTTAGTTCTTATGTAACAACCATACGAGTCCATTGATAAACTTTCTAGAGCTAGTTCATTTTTTGTACATTCTACGACTTCTAGTGTTTTTAAATTTTCATATAGAATTCTTTTTTCTGCATCTGGTTGTTTCTCATAAAAATCATCTATAAAATCATTAATTATCTCTTTATATCTTGGTGTTATACTACTATTGTTATTAACAACATTGTGCATTTCTTCAGCACTTACGCTTGAATATTCTAGAATTTTGTCTAAATAATCATTATCATAAACATATATATATTTTGAATATTCATTTTCTAAATATGTATCTACTTTAAATTCTTCATCGGAGTCTTCAACATCAAATGAAATATGATTTATTATTGATGAACTATTTTCACCATAGTTACCTGTTTGCGTATAACTTTGTGATGGTGTGTTTGGCTGTATAAGATTTCCTATTTCTTGTACTGTTGCATTTAAAAAAAGATATGTTGTTAATGTTAAAGGAACCGCTAATGTTCCGATAAGTATTTTAGGTATTAATTTCAATTTCTTTTTTTCTTTTTTTCCATCTTTTTGTACTCTTAATATATGTGGAGTTTTACAAAAAGCGTCACATAATTCTTTGTAAGTTTGTAATTGAATGTAAGAAAGTTGATTACCATCTTTTAACTCAAGAAAAAAATATTTATTTTGATTATCTATGTACATTATATATTTTCTATTGTTAAATTTTAGTCTTACTAATTCTCTATATTCTTTCATATTTTCTCCTACTTTAGTATAATTATAAAATATAATTTATAAGATATCAACATCGGTGTTTTTAATTGACATTAAATATATCCTAATGTATACTTTATTATGAATAGAGTAGGTGTGAATGTGATAGTTTATTTGTTTAATGATATATATTTTAATAAGGTAAATTTACCGGTTAAGATCAATGGCGTTTATCCATTATATTTGAATGATAGGGTTTTTTTGGGTAATGTTGAAGAAGTTGATGGTAATTGGAGTTTAAAACTTGCTGATAATATTTCATATGACAATACTACAATACCAAATATTACTGCATATTCTTCATTTAAATTATTAGATACTAACAATAATAATAGGGTTATATATGTTTATGTTTTGCCTAGTTATGATGAAAATTTAAAAAGATATGAAGTTAAAACAGATAAATTTAGTATTGGAAAAACTGTCTGTGACATTAGTTATAATATTGATTCTATTAGTGATAGTGTTATAAATTTTACTTATCAAGAAAATAAGTGGTGTCTTGAAACTGAGGTAGATAATGTTTTTGTTTCTGATGAAAGAGTTAAAAAGAAATCCTTATTTAATGGTGACTTTCTATTCTATTATGGTTTAAAGATTATATTTTTAGATAAATTTATTATTGTAAATAATGTTAATAATTTGTCTTTAGCACAAGATAAGTTTGTTACTAAGAGTTTTGATAATATTCCTTATTTTAATGGAAAATTAGATATTGATGAAGATATTCCTTTATTTAGTAAGGATGATTATTATTTTAAATCTCCAAGATTTAATTCTGTTATGGAAGAAGAGCAAGTACTTATAGATGAGCCACCAGAACCTGTTGTTCTTAATGATACACCTATGATATTAACTGTGGGTCCTAGATTGACTATGCTTTGTACATCAGTTATTTCTTTGATAAATTATACTACTTCATATTTAGAAGGAACTGCTACTAAATCTAGTTTTATAACTTCAGTAATAACTATATCTGTAATGATCGTTGGTGCATTGGTTTGGCCTGCTTTGACAAGCGTTTTTAATAAAAGATCCGTTAAGAAGAAAGAAAAAAAGCGTCAAGAAAAATATAAACAATATTTAGATAAAAAAAGACATGAAATTGAGTTAATAAAAAATAAGCAAAGACAAATCATAATGGAGAATGCTACTTCTCTTGAAAATTGTAAGTTAATAATTGATACTAAACCTCGTACTTTATGGCAAAGAAATATAGAAAATAGTGACTTTTTGTTAATTAGGTTGGGTATAGGTAATGTAAAAACTAAAATAAAAATTGCAATTCCACAAGAAGAATTTTCTATGGAAGAAGAAGATAATTTATTTAGTGAATTAAAAAATGTTGTATCTGACTCTTTATTAATTAAAGGTGCACCATTAACTGTAAATTTAGTTGAAAATAATATTACTGGTATAGTAGGCAATCCTACACTTGTTAAACAATTTATTGATGGTGTTTTCTTACAAATAATGGCTTTTCATGCTTATACAGATTTGAAGATAATAGTTTATACTAAGAATGAGAAAAAATGGGATTATTTGAAAATTTTACCTCATTGTTGGGATAATCAAAAGACTATTAGATATTTTACTACAAATTTAGATGAGTTAAACACTGTTACTGTTGATTTAGAAAAAATATTTGATGGAAGAACTAGTAATGATGAGGAAGTCCAAATTGATAAGGATGGTAGAGAACAATCAACAGAAGAATTATATAAAAATTATAAACCTTATTATTTGATATTTACTGATGATATAAATGCGATTAGGAATGTTTCATTAATTAAGAAAATATTAAAATATAAAAAGAATTTAGGTTTTTCTATTCTTATGTTTAATGATAGATTATCTACATTGCCAAGTGAAACGACTACATTTATAAATATAGATGAGCCTCAATCTGGTCTTGTTACGAATGATTTATCTGAAGATAATCAAAAGCAATTTACTGCTGAAATTAATAATGATATTGATGTATATGAGTGTGCTCAAAAGTTAGCTAATGTACCTATTAATGTTGAAAAGGCTAAGTATGAGTTACCTACATCACTTTCTTTCTTGGAAATGTATGGTGTTGGAAAAGTTGAACAATTAAATATAAGTGAAAAGTGGGTTAATAATAATCCTGTAAATAGTTTATCTGTACCAATAGGTGTTGATCAAAATGGTGAATTATTTAAAATGGATATTCATGAAAAGGCATATGGTCCACATGGTTTAGTAGCTGGTACTACTGGTAGTGGTAAGTCTGAATGGATTGTTACATATATATTATCATTGGCAGTTAATTTTCATCCTGATGAAGTTCAATTTGTATTAATAGATTATAAAGGTGGAGGTCTTGCATTAAGCTTTGAAAATTCAGAAATGGGTATAAAATTACCTCATTTGGCTGGAACAATTACTAACTTAGATAAATCAGCTATAAATAGAGCAATTGCTTCTTTAGAGTCTGAACTTAAAAGAAGACAAGCTGTGTTTAATGAAGCTCGTGAAAAACTTAAAGAAGGTTCTATGAACATATATAAATATCAACAGTTTTATAGAAAAGGAATGTTAAGTGAACCTATGAGTCATCTTTTGATTATTTGTGATGAGTTTGCTGAACTTAAACAACAACAACCAGAGTTTATGGAACAATTAATTTCTATTTCTCGTATAGGTCGTAGTCTTGGTGTGCATTTAATCTTAGCAACTCAAAAACCTAGTGGTGTTGTTAATGATCAAATTTGGTCTAACTCTAAATTTAAGGTTTGTTTAAAAGTGCAAGATAAAGGAGATTCTAATGAGATATTGAAGAAACCTGATGCTGCTTTCTTAAAACAAACTGGTGCATTTTATTTAGAGGTTGGAAATGATGACTATTATAATTTAGGTCAGTCTGCTTGGGCTGGAGCTAAATATTATCCTAGCGATGTTTTAAAGAAGAAAATTGATCAATCTGTACAATATATTGATAACATAGGTCGAACAATAAATGTATATGATGATATTGATATCAATGTTCAAAAAGAGAATAAAGGAGAACAATTGATAAATATTGTCCAATACATAGATGGACTTGCTAAAAAAGAGAATTATTCAGGTAGAAAGTTATGGTTACCTAATGTTAGTGAAGTTAGTTATATAAGTGATTTAGTTAAGAAATATAATCATAAACCTGAAAGTTATAATTTTAATGTTCCAATTGGTGAATATGATGAACCAAGAAAACAAGAACAAGGTTTATTAAGTATTGATTTAGAAAAAGGAAATATTGCGATTATAGGACAAACTGGAAGTGGAAAAGAGAATTTAATATCAACTATTTTATGGTCTAGTATGATAGAGCATACGCCTCAAGAAATAAATCATTATATTGTTGATTTTGGTGCTGAAACACTTAAAAAGTTTGCTAAATTTCCTCATGTTGGAGAAGTTATTTTCCAAAGTGAAATGGATAGATTTGCTGATTTAATGGAACTTATTAATGGGGAGTTTGAGGAAAGAAAAGAATTATTCTCAGATTATAATGGTTCATTTGAATATTATAATAAGATGAGTGGTAAGAAATTGCCTTTAATAGTATTTACAATAAATTCTTATGATGTTCTTTTAGAATTAATACCTAAAGCTGGTGATGTATTCTTATCATTATTTAGGGATGCTCCTAGATATGGAATTGTAATGATTGTAAGTTCTTCTACTCATACTGTACTTCGTTCTAGACAATTACAATACTTTAATCATGTTATTATGTTACAAATGCAAGATGAAACTTTATATAGAGCTACAACTAATTGTAGAAGAGATTTATTACCGGCTAGAGTGTTTGGTAGAGGTATTTGTAAAGTTGGTATTGATGAAGATAGTTATTGTGAATTCCAAACTGCATTTATTGCTCCAGAAGAAGGTTTATATGAGTACATAAAGGGTACTGCAAATCAATTAGTAGATTATTATAAAGTAAAAGCTAAACAATTAGCTAAAATACCAGAGACAGTTACGAGCGAAGATATGAGTAAGTATGTAACTGATTTATCAGCTGTACCTATAGGATTTAATTTCTATGAAAAGGATGTTGCTAAATATAATTTATTAGATAATAAAATTAATTTAATCGCTTCTAAAGAAATTAAAGATAATATTAAATTTATATATGGTTTAACTAATATTATTAGTAAACATTCTAATGTTAAAGTTAGGGTTGTTGACTTATTAGGTATATTTAAAAAACAATTGTTAGATATTAAACTATTTAATAGCGATTATAATAATGTATTTGGTGCGTTAGAAAATGATGTTTTAAATAGAACTGACGCTCAAGACTTCGCTGTTAATATTATTATTGGCGCGGGTCAATATAAGAAGAAACTATCAAAAGGTGGAGTAGAGGTTGCTAATAATATGTTTGATAAGATAGCTAATTCTAAAAAATGTATCTTTATTCTTATAGATGATTATGAAAAGATTAGAACATTAAAGTTAGAATCATGGTTCTCAAATGTAAATATTACTAATGGTATGTGGCTTGGTACAGGATTTAGTTCTCAAAGTATATTCTCATCTAATGCTGTTACTCAAGATGATAAAAAGTATACATTTGAAGGCTTAGCTTATAGTATTAAAGATTCAAATTATACAGTAGTTAAAACAATGTTGGATGGTGATGAATAATGGATTATAAAATATTGATTAAATTATTTTTACCAGAAATGGAACAAAATTATGAAATGTATATTCCAGCTAATAGAACTGTAGGTCAAGTAATTGAACTTATGAATAAAGTTGTTAATGATATAACACTAAATGTTTATCCTATAAAAGAGGGATTACAGCTTATGAATAGGCGTAATAATATTCTATATAATTACAATGATATTGTTAGAAATACTAATATAAGAAATGGAACTGAATTAGTTATGTTTTAAAAGATGTTTTGATAAACATCTTTTTTGTCAATCGAATGTAAATTTTTTTATGTTTTCCTTGATTAATTTTTGAATAAAATATATATTTTAACTAGAGTATAGAGGGTATATACTCAGGTAAAGTTGGAGGTAAGATGAATACTGACTTTTTAGGTGGCGTTAATGAAAATGATATTCGTGTTCTAGGTGTTGAGATTCTTAAAAGTAGTGAAAGAATTTCTGTTATTTTTGATTCTATTGATGCTAAGATAAATGAATTACCTGATTATTATAAGTCTACTTCTTTTGATGAATTCTATAATTCTTATGAGTTATTTAGAAAGAACTATGAAATAATTAAAGCTAATATTATTTCATATTCTGATGATTTATTTAGACTTGTAGATAAGATGAAGGAAGGCCTGGATGAAGTTTCAACTATGTTCAAAGATTTTACCGAGGAAAGAAAGTCAAAAGCAAAAGAAATTATGTATAAGGAGGTGCTTTAAATGGCTTTAAATATCGAAGGAGCTACTTTAGGTTATGATGCTAATAATGTACAAGAAGCTTTAAACAGTTTAAATATGCAAGTAATTGAAGGCTCTAAAATTAGATTAAAAAACAGTTTACTATCACTACGTGAGACTGTAGACTCAGTATGGGTTGGACAATCAGCAGAACAATTCAAGAAAAATATGGATTATGATGTTGATACAATTTGCAAGGCTCTAGATGAAACTCGAGGAGTATTAGAAACAGAATTACACGAAATTGTTAACAAGATGGATGAAGTTGATCAAAATCTTGTACAAGGAAGGGGGTAGTTGGTTATGTCAATTCAAAGTGCATTTGGAAATATTGCTTCAACTGTTGATAACGGATTAGATTCTGCTATATCTGTTGCTAAAGCTGCTCTTGGAAATATTGTAGGTTCTGTTGGAACAGCTTTATCAAATTTATGGAGTGGTGGCTTTGCTGGTATCGATGAAAACAATTTCGAATCATTAAAGCAAGCTATTATTACATATTGTGATGAAGTAGATGAAATTATTAATGGTTTCAATCAAGAAGGAAATTTAGAAGTTGCATATAAAGGTGCAATTAAAGATGCTGCTAGTGATTTTGTAGGAGCTGTAAAAGAAATTTTAGTTGCTTATGTTTCAACTATGAGAAGAAATATTGCTGAAGCTGATACAGCATTCCAAAATTATAAACAAGCTGCACAAAGCATTGCTCAAGACGTACAAGCAGATGCTGCTAATATTCGTTCTGAAGCTCAAAAAGTTAAATTAGATTAATTTTTTAATTAAAGGAGGAGTTTTATATGCCATCAACGATACCTGGGTGTTATGCTGATATTAGAAAGTATGAGGCATTATCTAGTTCAATTTCAAGTTTAGTATCTTTATTAGATAGTAATGATAAAGACTTTGAGAATTTGAAGAAAAATATTCAAGATAATTATTTAGTTAATGGTGATGTTACACCAGTTTATGATAAGACTAATAATTTAGCTGTTGATGTAGATAAAACTTCTAATTATTTAAAAAATACCATATTACCTGCTATATCTTTTGCTATAAAAGCTTTATATAGAAGAATTGCTGAAATAGAAGCTGAAGAGGAAGAAGCTGAAAGAAGGAAACAAGAAGAAGCATCTAAAGCTAATACTAAAACACCATCTAAAGGTGTTAAATCTAACACAACTAGGTATGTTAAATAGGAGGAGTTATGTCTGCAATTGAATATGCTGAAACAAAACAAATAAAAAATATTGCTGATTCTATTATTTCATTAGCTAACGATTATAATTCAGAAATTAATAAATTATTTAATATGTTTGCTGCGGTACCTTATGATACTAAAGAGTGGGTTGGTAATCAATCAGATAAATTTTTTGATTTAGTTGCCTTAGAAAAAGATGACTTTATTAATTTTGGTGATAGAATTAGAGAATATGGTGAAAAATTAAATGATGATGTGGTTGATATTGAAAATACAGTTAGTACTGTAATTAGAAAGGAAGCTCAATGAGGTGTAAAGTGGCGAAGATTGAATATGTTAAGAATGGTATTAGTTCTTATTGTCAATCTAATATTAATGATATAATTTCTAATCTTGAAAAGGCAAAGATAAGTGCTAGTACATTATTTTGTCCAAGCAGTTTTCAATATAAGAACTATATAAATTCTCTTCATAATGTTATTAGTGGATATACTACAACTGCTAATAAAATTGAAGAGTCATTAAATTATATTACAAGAGAATATGCTGATTTAAATGATAGATTAAAGACTAATGTAGATACGTTGGATTCATCTTTAATTAAAGAAAGAGAAAGATTAATAATATAGATATTCATATCTATATTTTTTTTGTTATAATATTTTATAGAGTAGAGTTGTTTAAGTATAATTTTATCTTAATATTACAACAATTAAATTTATAGGAGAATAATATGTTAGAGTTAAAAAACGTTTCAAAATTTTATTCTAGTAATGGTATGGTTTCAACTGGATTTTCACGTGTCTCTTTAAAATTTGATTTAGGTGAATTTGTTGCGATTACTGGAGAGAGTGGTAGTGGTAAGAGTACACTATTAAATGTTATAAGTGGTCTTGATTCTTATGAAGAAGGAGAGATGTATATTAATGGTGATGAAACAAGTCATTACACAGAAAAAGATTATGAAATATATAGAAGGAAATATGTTGGTAATATATTTCAAAATTTTAATTTAGTTAATAGTTATACTGTTTATCAAAATATTGAACTTGTACTTTTATTAAATGGTAAAAAGAAAAGTGAAATAAAAGATGAAATAATATCTTTAATAAAAAAAGTTGATTTATATAAATATAGAAATAGAAAAGTATCGAAGCTATCTGGTGGTCAAAAACAAAGAGTTGCGATTGCTAGAGCATTAGCGATGAATACACCAATTATACTTGCTGATGAACCTACTGGAAATTTAGATAAAAAATCTAGCGAAAGTGTTTTAAAACTTTTATATGAAATTTCTAAAGATAAATTAGTTATTATAGTTACTCATAATTATGATCAAATAGAAAAATATGTTACTAGAAAAATAACTATGCATGATGGTAAAGTTTTAGAAGATAAGAAAGTTAAAAATTATGATAAGGTAGATAAAGTATTAGAAAATAATTTTAGTGATATTACTTGGTTTAATAAGTTTTGTTTAGGTATTCGTAATGCTTTTAATATACCTTCGAAATTCTTTTTAATTACTGCTGTATATTTCTTTATGGTTTTATCTATTTTTTCTGCATATTCTGCTTTTGAAAAATTAGAGTATCAGTTATCAATTGATGGAGCTAGTTCATTTTTTAAGAATATAAGTGATAAAAGAATAATAATTAAAAAGAAAGATAAATCTAATATAAGTGAAGAAGATTATAAAAAAATAAATGAACTTAGTAATGTTGATAATATTATTAAAAATGATTTATTACTAGATCAAAGTGTTTATATTAATAATGGAAACTATTTATATTTTTCAGGAATTATTTCAAATATGAATGAGATTGACGGCGTAGATTATGGAAGAATCCCATCTAATGATAATGAAATAGTTGTTGCTTTAACAAACGATTATTCTATATATGATGAAACTGATAGAAATAGATTTTTTGAAAGTACTTTTTCTATTGATGTGAACGGAAGAGAAATTAATAATTTAAAAATTGTAGGTATTAAAAAGATAAAAAGTAGTTCATCTTTGAATTCAGATTCTATATTTTATATCACTGATAATTTACATAAAAAATTAAGTGATGAAATTAATAAAAGTTATAGTAGCCTAAGTTATAAGTTTGGTGAATTGTCTGGAAATTCTTATTATGATACTGTTTCTGGCGAGGTACTTCCTAGTAAAAAAGTTGATACTGGTAAAATAGTTATACCTGAAGAATGGAAAATACAATGTAAAGATTTTGATTGTAAAAATAGTAAAGTAAAAATAAATGTTGATAACTTGTATTTTAATTTTGATAAAGAATTTACTGTTTATGACAATTATAATTCTAAGACTTTTGAAAAATTTACGGGATATAATTATGATAAATATAATGGAGCTATTTTTATAAATGAAAAAGATTATTATAATTTATTTGATAAAGGTTATTATCAAAGTAGTGTATTCATAAAAGATGTAAAAGATGTTAGAAGTACTATTAAGATTTTAAATGATTTAGGATATATAACTTTATATATACCTGATGTATTAGTTAATACTATGTCAGATGGTGCAGCTGGTTTAAAAATAGCTAGAATGTTAGTTTTAACAATTTTATTCATTACGTTATTCTTCATATCATATTTCATTATTAAGTTAGTGTTTAAATCAAGAAATATTTATTATTCGACTCTTAGAATTCTTGGTTCTTCATATAAATGCACTAAGTCGCTTTTAAATATAGAGCTCTTAACACTAGCAAATTTATCATATTTTATATTTGTTATATTCTTGATGCTTGTTAAATATTCTCTAATAAACAATGAATTATTAAATGAATTATCAACATTTATGAATCTTAGTAATTATGTTGTTATATATGTTGTTATAATTATTATGTCATTATTTATTACGATGAGATATTCAAGAAAACTATTTAAAGATTCAGCTATGAATAGTTATAGAGAAGAGGTGTAGTATGATAAAGTTAGAAAATGTTAATAAGTTTTTCTATAGACATAAGAAGAATCAAATACATGTTATTAATAATACATCTCTTACTTTAGAAGACAAAGGAATGGTTTCTTTACTTGGACCTTCTGGTTGTGGTAAAACTACTTTATTAAATGCTATTGGTGGACTTGATAAGATTGATAGTGGAAAAATATATATTAATGGAGAGAGATTATCTAGAAGAAGTTTTTCTAGTGTTGATAAAATTAGAAATATAAATATAGGGTATATATTTCAGGATTATTATCTTGTTAATAACATGACTGTTTTTGATAATGTAGCATTAGTTTTGAAAATCAATGGTATAAAAGATAAAGATGAAATAACAAAAAGAGTAAATTATGTTTTAGAAAAAGTTGGAATGTATAGATATAGAAATAGATATGCTAATATGTTATCTGGAGGAGAAAGACAAAGAGTAGGTATTGCTAGAGCTATTGTTAAAGACCCTAGTATAATAATTGCAGATGAACCTACTGGAAATTTAGATTCTAAAAATACAATAGAAATAATGAATATAATTAAAGCTATATCTAAAGATAGACTTGTAATTCTTGTTACTCATGAAACAGAACTTGCTGATTTTTATGCGGATAGAATTTTAAAAATAGAAGATGGAAAAATAATAGGAGATATAGTAAATAATCATGATAATGATTTAGATTATAGATTAGAAAATAAAATATATCTTAAAGATTTAGAAAATCACGAAACTATAGATAAAGAAAATTTAAAAGTTGATTTTTATAGTGATACTAAAGAAAAACTAAATATAAAATTAATTGTTAAAAATGGTAATGTTTATATAGAAAGTTCAAATAAAGTAGAAGTTATTGATAATAATTCAAGCATAGAATTAGTGAATGATCATTATAAAAAAATATCCAAAGATATTTATCAAGAATATAAATTTGATTTTGATAAGATAATAAATAAAAATATCAATAAAAAATATTCTTCTATATTTAATCCAATTACATTAATTAAAAATGGATTTAAAAAGGTAATTAATTATTCAGCGATAAAGAAATTATTATTAGTTGGTTTCTTTTTATCGGGTATATTTATAACATATTCTGTATCATCTTTATATGGCATTTATAATATAGATGATAGTAAGTTTGTTACAATTAATAAAAATTATTTAGTAATAGATTCTAAAAAAATAGATGTTAATGATTTCTTAAAATATGAAAAGAATGATAATGTTAATTATATATTACCAGGTGGTAGTTTGGTTTCATTTTATATAGAATATGATGACTATTACCAAACTCTTAATTATAAAGATTTAATATATGGTTCTTTATCTAGTTTAAATATGATTAGTGAAAATGATATCATAAGTGGTAGAATGCCTAATAAATCTAATGAAATAGTTATTGATAAATTAGTATTTGATACTTATCATAGTAATCCGTTTGCATCTATGTTAGGTATTAACACTCCTGAAAAATTATTTGATAGAGAACTAACAGTTGGAGTATTAGAAAATTATAAAATAGTTGGTGTAGTTGATTTAGGTAGTCCATCAATTTATACTGATGAAAGTGAATTTATTAATATTCTTTATAATACAAATGATACTGCTTTTACAGATAATTATTATGAAGAATATATTGTTGATGACAAAATGGTTGAAAATTTAATATATGATTATAATAATTATAAAAATAAAATAACTATAAAAGAAGGAAGATTTCCTTTGAATGATTATGAAGTTATAGTAAATAATTTCTATAAGGATTCATACAAAATAAATCAAGAAATAGATGTTAAGATAAATGATAAAAAATTAAAAGTAGTTGGTTTTTATACTAGCGATGATAATATTAGTTATTTGTTATCAAATACTAATACTATTAAATATAGTTTAATTTCTAATAGTAGCGATATGACTCTTAGTGTTAAAGATAAGAATAAAGCTTTAAATGATTTTAAAGCTATGGGTTTAAATATTAAGGATTCATATCAATATTCTAGAGATAAATATTATAATACTAGAATGGATTCTATGGCTTCTACTTTGATATTTAGTGTTGTTATTTTACTAATATCATTGATTGAAATATATTTGATGATGAGATCTTCTTTCTTATCTAGAATTAAAGAAGTAGGTATTTATAGAGCTATAGGTATGAAAAGATTAGACATTTATAAAATGTTTATTGGTGAAATAATAGCAATTACTACTTTAGGTAGTATGACTGGTGTATTCTTTTCATCTTATGTTATTTATCAATTAACAACTGTAAGTTATTATGCAAATAAATTTCTAATGAATGGTACTACGGTTTTAACTATTGTAATAATTGTTTATTTATTTAATTTATTGGTAGGTTTATTACCTTGTGCATTAACGCTTAGAAAAACACCTGCAGAAATAATGAGTAGAAGTGATATATAAAATACTAGACAAACTTATTATTTTGTGTTAAAATCAGTTGTAATTAATGAAGAAGGAAAGAGATAGATATCCTATTTGTAGAGAGTTAGTGGCTGGTGAAAACTAATATGAAGATACTTGAAAATGGTTCTGGAGTTAAATCGTTATTCGCGTTAAGAATTTAAGAAGCATGATAAGTCATGAATTAAGGTGGTACCGCGGCATAAGTCGTCCTTAGTTTATGACTTTTTTATTTTAGGAGGGAAAAAATGGAAAAGGAAAAATTTTATATAACAACACCAATATATTATCCAAGTGCTGATTTTCATATTGGTCATTGTTACACAACTATTGTTGCTGATGCAATTGCACGTTATAAAAGATTAAAAGGTTATGATGTTTATTTTCAAACTGGAACAGATGAACATGGACAAAAGATTGAAAAGAAAGCAGAGG
>OLHA01001079.1_pt1 | contig 15165 bp, 15 predicted proteins | sample 1605961 | NCBI WGS metagenome assembly OLHA01 (sample SAMN03283288) | human gut metagenome | biome: human-associated habitat; material: feces | host: Homo sapiens | place: Peru | collected 2012
AGCGGCACATTTATTGCGATTATCATAAGGCCTGTCGGCAGACCGAAAAGAAAATTCAGCACCTCCGCAACGCCGCCCGCGCCGCCGATGAATATTTCGCCGGGCAAAAAGAACATATTGTATGCGACGGCGAAAAGAAGTCCGCTTATGACGAGCGCGCCCGCGTCGAGCAGCAGCGCCTGCAATTTTTTGCTTTTTATATTCATACTTTTCCTCCCGCAAGAATGTTTTTCGGAGATAACGAATAAGTTTATATTGATACTCTTATTATACTCAAAATTTCGGGAGAAAACAACAGGTTTTATGTCAAGACTCAGTAAATTTGTAAAAAGCGCGCTGCTTCTGAGCGTTGTTTCGATTTTTATGAGAACGGTCAGCGTCGTTTTCAACGCCTATGTTGCGCGGGGAATAGGCTCGGAGGGGATGGGACTTTTCTCTCTTATAATGAGCGTTTATGTCTTTGCCGTGACGCTTGCGGGGTCGGGAATAAATCTCGCCGTGACGAGGCTTGTGACGGAGGCGATGGCAAAGGATTGCGACGGAGGTATCATCCGTGCTGTCAGAAAATGTGTTGTCTATGCCATATGCTTCGGCGGCGGAGCCGGAATATTGCTGTTTGCTTTTTCGGGCTTGCTTGCGGAAAAGGCGATAGGCGACGGCAGCGTTTCGATGTGCTTTCGGACGCTTGCCTTCGCTTTGCCGTTCATTGCCGTTTCAAACGTGTTTTCCGGCTACTTTTATGCCGTCAGGCGATCGGCAAAAAGCGCGCTTTCCGGAGTGCTTGAGCAGTTTATAAAGATCGGAACAACGGTTCTCTTTCTCGGAAAGCTCTGTCCGCTCGGGGCGGAATATGCCTGCCTTGCGCTTGTGCTCGGGATGAGCATATCGGAGGGACTTTCATTTTCGTATCTTCTCATATTTTACCTTGCAGACAGAAAAAAGCATCTTCATCCTTCGCTTTGCGAGGGGAACAGATGCGGCAGCGTCGTTGCGATAGCGCTTCCGATAATGCTTTCGTCGTGCCTGCGCAGCGGGCTTGTGACGGTTGAGCATATGCTCATTCCGCGCGGGCTTGAAAAATACGGTGCGGACAGGGCGGCTTCGCTCTCCGCATACGGCACGGTCTCCGGAATGGCGCTTCCTGTTCTGCTTTTCCCCTCCGCTCTGTGCACGGTGTTTTCATCGCTGATAATTCCCGAATTATCAGAGCTTTCCGCAAGGAACGGGAAAATAAAGGGAGATAAGGAGATATGCTATATGGTCAGGCGCGCCTGCGGCGCTGCGCTACTGCTCGGCATCGGTACGGCAGGGATATTTATCTGTTTTTCGGAACCGCTCGGTATGCTGATATATAACAGCTCCGAAGCCGCAAAATATATAAAGCTCCTCGCACCGACCGTACCGCTTATGTATCTTGACACGACTGTTGACGGTATGCTGAAGGGGCTTGGTCAGCAGTTGTACTGTATGCGTGTAAATATTCTGGATGCCGCCGTCAGTATTCTTCTTGTGTCCGTTCTTCTTCCGGAAATGGGCATTACGGGATATATCGTCTGCATTTATATAACGGAAACGATGAACGTTGCGCTTTCGGCGGGCAGGCTTCTGCATATAACGGGGGCAAAGCTGCCTGTCCTGAGACGAATTGTTTTGCCTTTGCTTTGCATTGCGGGAGCGAGCTCGGTTTCGGCTCTTCTGATCTTCCCGATGGCATCCTCGCCCCTCATTTCCTCTGTTTTCGGCATAATTTTGTCTCTTCTCCTTTATCTTTTCTTCCTCTTTGCAACCTATGCCATCTCTCCTGAGGACGCGAGCTGGCTCCGAAAGTTGACGGCAAAATGATAAAATCTTTCAAAACCGTTGATTTGCCGCGCCTTTTTGTGGTAAAATATATGGACAAACAATAAGGCGGAGGCGCATATGAAAAAAACAGAAAAAATTTTCGGAGTAATATCAAGGCTTATAAGCAAAACGGGAACATATTTTATGTTTATGTTTATCTTTATAACGCTTTTCGCAAAGCTCCTTTTTCCGGAACAGACGATTATGTATAACACGTCGCTTTTTGCGTATGCAATGCTCTTTTGTTTCTTGCTTTCCGCAACGGATTTTATACTCGGTATAAAGGCGCTCGGAATATTTTTTGCAAGGGTTGCGATTCATTTTGTGCTTGCGCTGGCGGAGTTTATCGCAGTATTCTGTTATCTTTCCGGATATGCGGGAAGCGGGAAACAGGTTGTGTTCCTCTCGCTTTTCTTTACGCTTGTGTATGCGGTTGTTATGACGATATATGCGGTTATCAGGGCTGCAAGGCTTCGCCGCGAAAATAAAGATAAGGAATATAAGAGCGAATTTTCCGGCACGGACAACTGATACATCGGAGGATTTATGAAGGATATAACGGAATTTGAATGTGAAAGCTGTTCAAACGAGCGGACAGATAAAATAAATCTTGCAAGATTTTTTGCAAAGCTGGACGAAGCCTTTTCAAGGGGCGACCTTGCTTCTGCCGGCAGGCTGATTGATTATTGGGAGCGGGACGCCCGCACCATAGGCGATGAAAACGGACTTCTTTACGTTCTCAATGAGGAGACGGGGTATTTCCGTCGCACAGGGGAAAAGGAAAAGGGGCTTGCGGCTGTAAACGAGGCGCTTGCGCTTACGGAAAAGCTCGGTATGAGCGGGACGGTCTCCGGAGCGACGGTCATCATAAACTGCGCAACGACGCTGAAAGCCTTCGGAGAGGCGGAAAAAGCCCTGCCGCTCTATGAAAACGCACGTGTAGTCTATGAAAGCTCGCTTGAAAAGGGAGATTTTCTTCTTGCCGCTTTTTATAATAATTTTGCGCTTTCCCTGGCAGACGTCGGCAGGAGCGCGGCGGCGGAAGAAATGTTTTTCCTTGCGATTGAAACGCTTGAAAAGTGCGGAGGGCACGAAGGGGAGATTGCCGTCAGCTACATAAACCTTGCGGAGCTTTATCATAATTGCGGGGAAAACGAAAAGATCCCCGCCGCGCTTGAAAGCGGATGGGAAAGGCTTATGTCGCAAGCGCTTGCGCACGACGGAAATTATGCCTTCATCTGCTCAAAATGCGCGCCTGCATACAAAAATTTCGGTCAGAACGAACGCGCTGAAATACTTTTTGCCCGTTCAAAGGAGATATATGAAGGGAATTGAACTCTCTCGCAGGTTTTTTGAAGAATACGGACGTAAAATGATTGAGGACGAATTCGGAGAACAGAAGGACAGAATCTGCGCGGGGCTTGTCGGACACGGGTCTGAATGTTTCGGCTTTGATGACGAGCTCTCCCGCGACCACGATTTCACTCCCGGCTTTTGCCTTTGGATAACGGAAGAGGATGAGCGCAGATACGGCTTTCGCCTTTTCCGCGCCTATGAAAAACTGCCAAAGGAATACGGCGGCATTGTCGCTTCAAAGAAAAGCCTTTTCGGAGGCGACACGAGAGGCGTGCAGACGATTGAGGGGTTCTATAAAAATTATACGGGCAAGCCCGGTGCTCCGGAAACGCTTTACGACTGGCTCTATACGCCGTCGTTTTATCTTGCGGAGGCAACGAACGGCGAGGTCTTTTATGACCCTCTGGGAAAATTCACGGAGGTCAGAAATAAAATTCTTTACGGAATGCCGACGGATATAAAGCTGAAAAAGCTGGCTTCCTGCCTGTTCATTATAGCGCAGGCGGGTCAATACAACTTTTCCCGTTGCCTTTCTCACGGGGAAAAGGGAGCTGCCGTGCTTGCGCTTACCCGCTTTGCGGAAAAATATATCGAAGCGGCATTTCTCATCTCCGGAAAACATTGCCCGTATTATAAATGGTCGCTGCGGGCGATGAAAGCGCTGCCGCGCTTTTGCGACTGCGCCGAAAAGCTGGATATGCTTCTCTCCTCCGGCACTGCGGACGAAAAAGGCTCTGCGGCGGCGATTGAGGAGCTTTGCGACAGTCTCATAAAAGAGCTTATAAAGGACGGATTCTGTTCCTCCTGCGGGGATTATCTCGAGCCTTACGCATATAAGATAAGAGACAGAATTTCAAGCGGAGAGCTCCGCAATATGCCGATAGTCGTTTGACTTTTTGCCGACGGAACGCTGTTTTCCGTCGGTTTTTTTCCTTGCTGCGGACATTTTCAAAAAAATGTATTGACAAAAGCCTTTTTGTGTGATAATATGTTTAGGCACGAAAAAACGCCCCATTAGCTCAGTAGGTAGAGCACATGACTTTTAATCATGGTGTCCGGAGTTCGACTCTCCGATGGAGCACCAAAAAACCTCGCCCGAAAGGCGAGGTTTTTTTGCGCTTTCCCGCAGTTTTTGCGGGACTTTTATTTTTGTTTAAAAAAGCTCCGCGAGGGAAAAATATCAGAGCGAGGACAACTTTTTCAGCGCGTCGCGGCACTTATTACGATTTTTGGCGAGTGCTTCAATGTCCGATTTGAAAAAGATAAAGGCATCTTCAAGCGATGTCTTGCGCATATTTTCGTCCGCCTCGAATTTCGGGTCGCCTTTAAATGCCGAGCGGGCATAGTCCAGAATCAAAAGATCAACAGAAAGGCCGTCGATCGCTTCCGATATTTTTTCATTCGCTGCCGATAGTTTCCTGATCAGCGCCGTCCTTTCGTCTATTTCCTTCATTTTGAAAGATCTCCTTTTACATATGTTTGTATGTATTATAGCATACGTTTGTATGAATTTCAAGTCATATATTTGTATGAGTGGTACAATTTTCAAAAATATGCGAGGACAGCTCGGCTGGACTTCGGTATAGGAGAAGATTTCAATGTATTACCAAAGACTCCGCGATATGAGAGAAGACCACGATTTGAGTCAAAGAAATATTGCGGCAGTTTTGAAAATATCTCCGCAACATTACTCAATGTATGAAACCGGCAAAAGGGAACTGCCGATGCACCATTTCGTTACCCTCGCAAGATTTTATAATGTCTCCCTTGATTACCTCGCAGGACTCACAAATACCCCGAAAAAGCTGTATGAGGATGAATAAGCCGGAGATGTTATGAGCATAGAAATCTTGCCGAAAAGAAAGGTCCTCCGCCTTTCCGGATTTGATTATGGCGGCACCTCTGCATACTTCGTAACGATATGTACAGAGAACAAATTGAAGATTTTGTCGGATATTGTAGGGGAGGGGTCTCCCCTCCCGCAATTATCGTTTTATGGAGGAATCGTTGATAAATGGATAAAAATTTTGCCTCAAATGTATCCCGTAGCGATAATTGAAGCATATGTGATAATGCCGAATCACATACATTTATTATTATCGATAAAGACGGACGGCGGGAGGGGAGACCCCTCCCCTACGTTGAGTGCGATAATCGGATGGCTCAAGTACAATATTACAAAAGAAGTAAATGAGGTTAGCGGCAAAGTCGGCAATAAAATTTTTCAACGCTCGTTCCACGACCACATAATCCGTAATCGGTATGATTACGATGAACATCTTAAATATATAGAGGAAAATCCTTCAAAATGGGAAGATGATGCGCTTTATGTAAAGAGCGCTCCCCCTCAAAAATAACATCTGAAACAAAATGCACGGAATTCATCCGAATTCCGTGCGTTTTTTCATATCACAAGCCCGAGGAGATCATCGAGATTTGCCGTTGCAAGACATTCGACGGTATCCGAGGCGCCGTAATATATTTTGACCTCGCCGTCATCTTCGAGGATCATTCCGCCGGGGAAGATAACGTTTGTCCGGCAACCCTCGTCCGTTTCCCAATAGGTTTCCGGAGCGATGAGAGGGACGTCGCTCTTGCCGATTATCTTTGACGGATCATTGAGATCGAGGAGCATTATGCCCGCGTGATAACATTTTGTCCATTGCTTTTCCCAGCCGTTTTTCCCGCGCGAGGGGTCTCTCTGAACGGCGTGAAAAAGGGTCAGCCAGCCTTTTTCCGTCTTTATCGGAGGTGCGCCGGGACCGATTTTGTCGTTTGCGAACGGAACATCCTCAACGCCCATCAGAAAACGGGATTTTCCCCAAAACCGCATATCGGGCGATTCGGAAAGCCATATATCAAAGCGGTCCTTTCCGCCTCTGGAATAAACGGGCATAGGCCTTTCGAGGCGGACATAATTTCCGCCGAATTTTGCCACTCCGGCGTTGAAAACAAGGTCGGCGGGATACGGAATATCCTCTTTTGAAAGCACGGGCTTTCCGCCGTTATATCTCTTTATAACGGGACTTGAAAAAACATCGGGCTGCATTTTGGGCATAAAATAATCTTCCTCGGATTCGTTTTTTACGGTTTGCATTATATCAGAAACGGCTTAAAGAGTCAATGAATTTGCTGCCTTTCCGCCGAGGGGAGAAAAATTTTTTCTATTTCGTTGACACGGGCTGAATATAGTGATAAAATAATTTGTAATATTTTGAAAAAGGACGTTTATTTTTATGATGAAGGTTTCAAAGCTTTTGGGCGAACATTTCAAGGAAGCTCCTGCAGATTGTCAGATTGCGAGCCACGCGCTGATGGTCAGAGGAGGATATATAAAGCAGGTCGGAACGGGCATTTTCTCGCTCTATCCCTCCACAAAGCGTATAACGAGAAAGATTGAAAACATTATGCGCGAGGAGATGGACAGAATCGGCGGGCAGGAGGTTCTCTTCCCCGTTGCAATGCCTGCTTCGATATGGAAAGAGTCCGGTAGATATGATTCGATCGGCAGCGAAATGCTCCGCTTCAAGGACAGAAACGGCTCGGATATGGTTCTCGGTATGACGCACGAGGAAGCCGCTGTTCATCTTGCCCGTGTTGCGGCGCAGACATATACAAAATTCCCTTATATGATCTATCAGATACAGACAAAGTTCCGCGACGAGCCCCGTGCCCGCGGCGGACTTATCCGCGTCAGAGAGTTTACAATGAAGGACGCATATTCCTTCCATACCTCCTGGGAAGATCTCCTCAGCTATTATGAAGAGTGCTACGAAGCATACAACCGCATTTTCCGTCGCTGCGGCGTAAAGAATTTCGTTGCGGTAAAGAGCGATTCCGGTATGATGGGCGGCAGCGTATCGCACGAGTTTATGCTCCTCTCCGACATCGGCGAGGATACGCTTGTCATCTGTTCGGAATGTGATTATAAATCAAATATGGAGGCGGCGGACTGCATCGTTCATAATCACGAATGTGAAATCGAGCCGCTTGAAGAGGTATACACGCCTCATCAGAAAACTATCGAAGATGTCTGCAATTATCTCAATGCTCCGAAGGAGCGTTCCTGCAAGGCGGTGCTTTATCAGCGCAATGCAGACGACTCTCTTGTTATTGTTTTCGTCCGCGGTGACCTTGAAATAAACGAAACGAAGCTCCGCAACTATCTGCGTGCGGACGTTCACCCCGCAGTCGTTACGGAGGCAATGGGCGTTCATCCCGGATTTATCGGCCCTGTCGGACTGCCGGAGGGCGTAACCGTTGTTTATGACGAATCTCTCAGGGGAATAAATTCTCTTGTTGCGGGCGCAAACAAGGAAGATACGCATTTCAAGGGAATGAACATTGCAAGAGACATCGGCGAGGTTGAATATGTCAGCGTTGCGAAGGCAACCGAAGGCGGTATCTGCCCTGTTTGCGGCAAACATTCGATAACAATCAAAAAGGGTATCGAAATCGGCAACATATTCCAGCTCGGAACGAAATATACGAAGTCGATGGGAATGGAATATATAGATAAGAACGGCGAAACGCAGAACCCGGTAATGGGCTGCTACGGTATCGGCGTCGGCAGACTTGCGGCGTCCATATGCGAGGAAAGCCACGACGATTACGGCCCCATCTGGCCGATGAGCATCGCTCCCTGGCAGGTTGAAGTCTGTAATCTCCGTTCGGACGACGAAACCGTCACAAAGACGGCTGAAAAGCTCTGCGCAGATCTTGAAAAGCTCGGCGTTGAGGTTCTTTATGACGACAGAAACATCCGTCCCGGCGTTATGTTTGCGGACGCAGATCTTTACGGCGTTCCCGTCAGAGCGGTTGTCAGTCCCAAGACCTGCGAGCGCGGCGTTATCGAGATTTCATACAGAGACAAGAGTGCAAAGTATGATGTTGCAATAGCCGATGCGGCAGGCAAGCTCCGCGAGGTCGTAAGCGAAATGCTTGCAAAATACGAATAAAAGCAAAATAAAAACAGGAGCGTCCGGCTCCTGTTTTTTTATCTGAATTCAAAGATGACAACCGTTTTCAGCGTTCCGTCCGAGGAGAAAAAGCATTCCGCAAGAGAGCTTTCGCCCCGGGCGAGCTTTGCTTTTATCTCGTCTCCCTTTTTTATCGGCGAGCGATATGAAATGCGAAAAGCTTTGATTTTCCTGCTTTTATAAATATCCTCCGGCAGCGCCTCTGTTGCAAGAGTGAAATAATTTGCGTTGTGAACGTGACCGTTGTAATCTATGTCGCTGCGACGGATAAGAACGGGAACCTCAAGATCAAATTCCCGGGGCGGGACGATTCGCTGAGGTCTTTCCGCATTTTCGCTTTCGGGCTCGGGAGCGTAGCGGGCAATCAGATCTTCCGTTGACTTGACGAGATGTCCCGTTGCCGTATCAACTCTGACAAGAACGGCGTTTCCCTCTGCGCAGAGCTCGCCGGCTTCGGTCTTTATCATCATTTTTCTCATATTCTGAATTGCCGGTTTCAGCCCGACAGCATATGTCTGCTGAATGAGCTTTTCTCCGTACGCCGGTGCGCGGTAAATTTTGACGTTCCATTCGGCAACTATCCAGGCAACTCCGGCAGCCGCGCCCGCAATGAGACTGTCGCCGACGGAATCCGAATGATGACTGCCCGTGTTTTCAAATATCCGGAGAACGGCTTCCGGCGTCATCAGCCCGTCCGTCCCGAAATCCTCTATTCTGCTATGATACTTTTCGCTGAATATCATTTTGTTTACCGCTTTCGTTTATATTCTGTATGACAGATTATATCATCGAAAGCCGCCCCTGTCAATCGTTTGCGAAAGTCGTCGGTTTTTTCCGCAAAAAAATCGGGCAGAGCCGAAGCCCTGCCGGATTTTCTTATTCTTTATCCTTTTTCATCAGCTCGGAAACGGACGCCGCAAGACCGGCAAGCGACTGAATTTCGCTCGGTATGATGATCTTTGTTGCCTTTCCGTCTGCTGCTTTTTCAAAGGCTTCCAGCCCCTTTATGGCGATGACAGCCTCGGAGGGAGCGGCTTCGTTTATCATTCTGATACCCTCTGCCGTAGCTTCCTGAACCTGCTTGATCGCTTCTGCTTCACCTTCTGCCTGGCGGATCTTTGCTTCCTTTTCAGCTTCTGCGAGCAGTATCTGACGCTGCTTCTGCGCTTCCGCGTCAAGGATCATTGCCTGCTTTTTACCCTCTGCAACGAGGATCGTTGAATTCTTTTCGCCCTCTGCGCGGAGAATCTGTTCGCGACGTTCGCGTTCAGCCTTCATCTGCTTTTCCATCGCGTCCTGAATTTCCTTCGGGGGCATAATGTTTTTCAGCTCAACGCGGTTGACCTTGATACCCCAGGGGTCTGTTGCCTCGTCGAGGATGGCGCGCATTTTCGTATTGATTATGTCACGTGAGGTCAGAGTGCTGTCCAGCTCAAGCTCGCCGATGATGTTACGGAGGGTTGTCGCCGTCAGGTTTTCAATTGCGGACATAGGATTTTCAACGCCGTATGCATAGAGCTTGCAGTCCGTTATCTGGAAGAAAACAACTGTGTCTATCTGCATTTTAACGTTATCCTTTGTGATAACAGCCTGCGGGTCGAAGTCTGCAACGCGCTCCATAAGGGAAATGCGCTTTGCGATTCTGTCAATAAACGGAGTTTTGACGTGAAGTCCCGTGTGCCAGGTTGTGTGATATGTTCCGAGACGCTCGACTACGTATGCGTGCGCCTGCGGGACGATATGAATATTGGATATGACGATTATGAGGAAAATAACTGCGATAACTCCGAGAATAATAAGCCAAGCCATAAAATACACCTTCCTTTTTCAGTTTTCTTTTTTGCAGATCAGCTTTACGCCGCGGATTTCAACGGCGCAGACGAGGGAGCCCTCGTCGATAGTTATGCTGTCATCGCTTGAGCGTGCCGTCCATACCTTTCCGTCCGCCTTGACGGCACCGGTTCCGGCTATGTTATCAATCTTTTCGATGACGGTTCCCGTTTTGCCGATGACGGTGTCTGCGTTTGTCGGCGAATATCTGATCTTCAGCACCTTTTTCATAAAGGGCTTGAGGAAGATCATCTGAGCGACGGAGAGCGCAAGAAATACGGGCACCTGAAGCCATAACGGCAGGCGAAGAAGGGCAAGCACGAGCGAGATCAGCGCAGAAGGAATAAACCAGACCGCAACGAGAGCAAGAGTTGAAGCCTCGATGACTATTGCGGCAATCGTTACTCCCAGCCAAACCCAAGGCATTGCCGAAAGAAGAGTCTCCATTGTATATCAATCCTCCTTTTGTTTAGCGAAAATGAAAGCATTTTCTGTATTCATTATAGCATATCCGCCGCCCTGTGTAAATATATTGTCGGACGATTTTTTATTTAACTGTTGAAAATTACTGTATAATGGAGTAAAATATATGTAAATCCATATAAGCGAAAGGATAAAAGATGTCAAACGTAAGAAAACAGATAGCCGAAGGGGCATTTCTGACAGTCATCCCTGCGGACAAGTTCAAATCAAATTATATCCAGATAAGATTCATTATGCCGCTCGAAAAAGAGACGGCGGCAAAAAATTCGCTCGTTTTCCCCGTTATCCTGCGCGGAACGGAAAAATATCCGACCCTCGCCGAGATCCGTCGCCGCAAGCAGGAGCTTTATGATTCCGGCGTATGGTCCGGGCACTGGAAGCACGGCGAAAACCACATAGTCTCCCTTGAAGCAAGCTCCCTGCGCAATTCGTATGCGATAGACGATACGGATATAACGGCAGGCGTGCTCGACCTTATCGGTCAGGTTGTTCTTCACCCTGTTGTCGAAAACGGCGCTTTCAAAGCCGAGAGCGTTGAGGGCGAGAAGAAGATAGCGGCGGATGCCGTCCGTGCGACTATCAACCAGAAGGGCAGATACGCAAGGCTGCGTGCGCTTGAGGAGATGTTCTCCGGCGACGCATACGGCATAAGCGACGGAGGTACTGTCGAGGAGATCGAAGCTGTTTGCCCGAAGTGCCTTTTCGGGGCTTATAAAAATATGCTCCGCACGGCAAGAATCGAAATCTTCGCCGTCGGCGATTTTGACAGCGACTCCCTTGAAAAGAAATTTTCGGAGATATTCTCCTCTGTTGAAAGAGGCGAAATCTATGAGCCGGCGTCCGACACAAAGGGAACGGCAAGAGCCGAAGTTCAGAAAATATATGACCGTCAGAACGTCACGCAGGGCGTGCTCGTTCTCGGATTTTTCACAGGAAGCGTAAGCTCCGATGACGATTACGCCGTCACAAAGGTGTTCAACACCGTTTTCGGCGGAAGCGCGGCGAGCAAGCTGTTTATGAACGTCAGAGAGAAGCTCAGCCTTTGCTACTATTGTTCCTCCTCTCTCATCCCCGAAAAGGGCGCGATGACAGTTGCCTCCGGAATTCAGTTTGAAAACGAGCAGAAGGCATTTGACGAAATAATGGTTCAGCTTGACAAGATGAAAAACGGCGAGATAACCGAAAATGAAATCGAAATGGCGAAAAAGTCCCTCTGCGACGACATTATGAGCGCTGACGACAGCACCCGTGCGCTTGCTGCGACAGCCTTCGGCGAGGTTATGTACGGCAGAAAGCTGACGGACGAGGAGAAGATTGCAAAGATAAACGCTGTGACAAAAGAGCAGATAACCGAGCGGGCGAAGGCGGTACGTCTTGACACGTACTACTTCCTCTGCGGACAGGAGGAAAGCAAATGAGCGAGATAATAATGCGCGAAGACAAGGCGATAGGCGAAAGATATTATTATACAAAGCATAAGAGCGGGCTTGATATATATGTAATCCCGAAAAAATTCCGCCAGAGCTACGCTATATTCTCAACAAAATACGGCGCGGCAGACAACTGCTTCAAGCTTGAGGGCGATAAGGATTTTGTGAAAGTGCCGGATGGCATTGCGCATTTCCTTGAACACAAAATGTTTGAAAACGAAGACGGCAGCGACACGTTCGAGCGTTTTGCAAAATACGGCGCAGACGCAAACGCATTTACGTCCAGCGAGATGACAGGCTACCTCTTCTCCTGCACGAGCCATTATGACGAAAACCTCGAAATCCTGCTTGACTACGTTACAAAGCCTTATTTCACCCCGCAGACCGTCGCAAAAGAGCAGGGGATAATCGGGCAGGAGATAAAAATGGGTGAAGACAACCCCGGCAGAGCCCGCTATTACAACACAATGGAAGCGCTCTATGCGGATAACCAGATAAAGATAAACGTCGCCGGAACGGTTGAGTCAATCGCGGAGATAACCTCGGACCTGCTTTACAGCTGCTATCGCACGTTTTATAATCTCTCCAATATGGTCCTTGTAACAAGCGGCGATATTACTATGGAGCAGGTGCTGGCTGTTGCGGATAAGGTCCTTCCTATGCAGGAGGAGAAGAAGATTGTCCGCTCTTATAACCCCGAAAAGGCAGAGGTAAATAAAAAGAGAGTAAAGGTTAAAATGGCGGTGTCGAAACCGATGTTTGAAATCGGCATAAAGGATATTGAGATACCGGCAGAGCCGAAGGAGCTTCTGAAAAAATCAATCGCCGGTGCCGTGCTTTATGATATGCTCTTCGGCGGCACATCCGATTTTGCGATCGACGTTTACGAAAGCGGGCTTGTCCGCGGCTTTGCCGCAGGCTATTCGCTTGACCATATCTTCGGTATGGGAGAGCTTATCGGCGAGAGCGACGATCCCGAAGCCGTTTACGATAAATTCGTAAAATATGTTGAAGAAAAGAAGAAAACGGGACTTGACCAAGGCGAATTCGAGAGAATAAAGAAAGCAAATTACGCAAGCCTTGTCAAGAGCTTTGATTCGACTCAGAACATCGCAAACAACGTAACCTATATGCTTTTTGACGGTATCGATATTATGGATTACAGCAAGGCTGTTTCGGAGGTTTCGTTTGAATATACGGAGGAGTTGCTCCGTAAGCTCTTTGACGAAAGATATTATGCGATGAGCGTAGTCGAGCCGCTTGAAAAATAATCGGAAAAGGAACTGAAATATGGGACACACATCAAACATTTCGTTTCCGGGACTGGGGATTGGTGAATTTTCCGTCAGAAATACGGCGTTCACTCTTTTCGGCAGACCGGTAATGTGGTATGGGGTCATAATCTGTATCGGAATAATCCTCGCGTTTGCATATGTTGCGTATCGTGCGGGCAGGGCAAAGATAAAGCTGGACGACGTTATCGATACGGCGCTCATCTGCGTGCCTGCCGCAATCGTCGGCGCAAGACTTTATTATGTCATCTTTTACGGCAACGTTCATTCGTTCTATGATGTCATTGCCGTCTGGGACGGCGGCCTTGCGATTTACGGCGGTATTATCGGCGGTATGGTTGCCGTTATATTCGTTGCAAAACACAAAAAGATTGACTTTTTCAAATATGCGGATATGATAATCCCCGCAGTTATGATCGGGCAGATACTCGGCAGATGGGGCAACTTCTTCAATGGCGAAGCCTACGGAGGACTTGTTTCTCCCTCGCATCCGTTGTATTTTCTCCGTATGGGCCTTCAGAACGGCAACACAATCGCAGATTTCGGCACGGCGGAAATGGTATATGTCCATCCGACATTCCTCTATGAATCCGTCTGGAATCTTGTCGGCTTTATTCTCATAAATATCTTCTATAAGAAGAAAAAATTCGGCGGGGAAGTTTTCCTCTGGTACCTCGGCTGGTACGGCTTCGGAAGATTTTTCATCGAACAACTGCGCACAGACTCTCTCTATCTCGGAAACACCGGAATAAGAGTTTCGGCGTTGCTCGGCATAGTGTTGTTTGTGTTCTCCCTGCCGCTTACAATCGTTTGCCATATCATCGCCGTGCGCGACGAAAAGGCAGGCAAAATCAGAGCGGGCAGCGAGGTTTCGATTCCTTATTTCTTCGGGATAGGCAAAGACAAATATGCTCCTTCGGAGATTGATTCATCAGTTGACTTCAATACCGACGAATTCGAAAAAGCGGAGGAGATAAACGATGAAAAGCTCGTCCGCGAGAGCAGAAAAAAGAAGCTCTTCGAAAAGGAAGAGGCGGGAGAAGAAGATCAGCAGATAAAGCTCGTTCCCAAAAAGGAAAAAAAGCCGGAGAAAACGTCGGAGGACGAAAAAGAGGGCGAAGATGGCAAAGATAATTGACGGAAAGGCAATTTCCGCCGATGTCCGTGCGGAGATAAAGAAAGAGGTTTCCTTGCTTGCGGAAAACGGCATAAAGGTTTGTCTTGCCGTTGTCATCGTCGGAGACGACCCTGCATCGCAGGTTTACGTCCGCAACAAGAAAAAGGCTTGCGATGAAACCGGCATCGCCTCTGAGATCATTGCTATGCCGGCAGAGACAACGGAGAAGGAGCTTATTTCCGTGCTCGACGGGCTGAACAGCCGGTCCGAAATAAACGGAATACTCGTCCAGTTGCCGCTTCCGAAGCATATAAACGAGAGAAATATAATCGCTCATATTGATCCGAAAAAGGATGTTGACGCCTTTTGCGACGAAAATGTCGGCAGGATTATGACGGGAAATTTCAGCTTCCTGCCGTGTACGCCTGCGGGGATAATCGAGCTTTTGCGCCGCAGCGGGGTAAGCGTTTGCGGCAAGGACTGCGTTGTCATCGGGCGGAGCAACATTGTCGGCAAGCCTATGGCAATGCTCCTCCTGCACGAAAACGGCACCGTGACGATATGTCATTCGAGAACGAAAAATCTGCCGGAGATCACCCGTCGCGCGGATATTCTCGTTTCCGCTGTCGGAAAGGCAGGCTTTGTGACGGCTGATATGGTCAAGCCGGGAGCGGTTGTGATAGATGTCGGAATGAACAGAACGCCCGAAGGGAAGCTGACGGGTGATGTTGATTTTGCCTCCGTCGAGCCGATTGCTTCGCTTATTACCCCTGTCCCCGGCGGCGTCGGACCAATGACGGTTACAATGCTGCTGAAAAACACCGTGACAGCCGCAA
>OLHA01001080.1_pt1 | contig 15159 bp, 14 predicted proteins | sample 1605961 | NCBI WGS metagenome assembly OLHA01 (sample SAMN03283288) | human gut metagenome | biome: human-associated habitat; material: feces | host: Homo sapiens | place: Peru | collected 2012
TAGTGTAGTGTAGTGTAGTGTAGTGTAGTGTAGTGGCAAACTAAACATATAAAATTCCTACCTTATTTTTTAATGATTAAACTATACAATATTTTTAAAAATATGTCAACATTTATTATGTTAACATTATTATAAAAAACAACCTTCTAAATTCGTTTTTCCCAAAATATGATTTTCTATTGAGGCGGCTATTGAAACGAAAGAATCTCTTATTCCTATATCGACATTTTTATTTAAATTTTTTCCAAAAGCTAAAATCGGTATATATTCTCTCGTATGGTCGCTTCCTTTATAAGTCGGGTCGCATCCATGGTCTGCCGTTATTATAAATAAATCGTCTTCGTTTAAACTATCAATCATTTCAGGAATATATTTATCAAATTCTTCCAAAGCGTTTTTATAACCTTTTGCATCTCTTCTATGTCCGTAAAGCATATCGAAGTCTACTAAATTAGTAAATATTAATCCTTTGTCAATTTCTTTAATCGCTTTAATCGTTTTTTCTATTCCATCCAAATTATTTTTATTAGTTTTTCTATTTTCAGTTATTCCAACTCCTGCAAATATATCGCTCGTTTTACCAATTCCAATAACGGGCAAATTATTTTTAGAAATTCTATCAAGCATTGTCTCGCTGCTCGGAGGCACGGAATAATCATGTCTTCTTTCGGTTCTTTTATAATTTCCTTCGTTTCCTAAATAAGGTCTCGCTATAACTCTTGCAACGGGAGAAAATTCATTGCATATTTCAAGAGATTTTTCGCATATTTTATAAAGTTCTTCTATTGAAATAATTTCTTCATGAGCTGCAATTTGCAAAACGGAATCCGCCGAAGTATAAACTATAAGAGAGCCGTTTTTTAATTGTTCGTTGGCATAATCGTCTATAACTTCAGTTCCAGAATAAGGTTTATTGCAAACTACTTTTCGTCCCGACATTTTTTCTATAGCTTCAATAGTTTTTTTTGGAAAACCGTTCGGATAAGTATTAAAAGGTTTTTTCGATATTAATCCCGCAATTTCCCAATGTCCCGTAGTCGTATCTTTAGCTTTCGATTTTTCCATAGATTTTCCATAATAGCCGATAGCGTTATCTGTTTTTGAAACGCCTTCAATATCTGTAATATTTCCAAGTCCCATTTTTTCCATATTTGGAAGATTAACTCCGCCTGTAGCTTTTGCCAAATGCGAAATAGTATTAACTCCTTCATCTCCAAAATCTTTAGCGTCAGGCAAAGCTCCAACTCCGCAACTATCGACAACTATTAAAACCGCTTTTCTTTTTTTATCGTTTATACTCATTTTAAAATATCCTCTTTACTTAATATTTATTAAACCGATATTATTGCATACCGAAAAATATTTTATAATTAAACTATTTGCTCAAATTTTGTATTTTTTGAATCGGCATTATTTATTTTTATTATTTCTTTTTTTTCTTCGCCATTTTCAATATACGAAATTGTTATGCTCAAATATTCAAAATTCTCTTTTGAAAAATATCCCATTATCATTGCCGATTTATAAACAATATCTTTCAAATTATTTAAATTATCTTTATATATTTCCAAATAACCAAAAGGTCCTTTATTATAATTTGGTTTCAAAGTTATATCGTCTATTCTTTTAATTTTTATTCTATCTCTTTTTTCTAAAGCGTTATTTTCTTTTTCATTTCTTCCCAAGATTAATTTTGCATTCTCGTCTATTCTTATATGTCTTCCAATCGCCAAATATTGCATAATTTCCATATTTATTATTTTTGTAGTATTATAAGAAATTAATTCGTTATATCGTTTCGCATAACTTTTATCGACTATCGAACATCCGCTTCCCGCTGGAATAGGATAATCTTTTATTCCAAATTCTTTTGCAAGTTCCATTTGCGTATGTCTTGCTCTTCCGTATATTCCAAATAAATTTTCTCTATTTATCAAACCTTCTTTTTCGGGAATCGTTATCGGAAGAAGTTTAGCCGATAATGGACGAAGAAGTCTTCCTTCAAGTCCGCTCTCTTTTATAGCATTAATTAAATCCTGCGGTTTCTGACTCATAGGACGCTGTCCTTTAACCTCGCCCGTAGCGACAAAATCAAATCCTTCTTTTTCCATAATTTCTTTTGCTATTTTTAGCATTAAAATATGGCAGTCTAAACATGGATTTATGGCGCTTCCGTATCCGTATTTTGGATTTAAAAACATATCGATATATTTGTCTTTTAATGAAACGAATCTTATAGGAATATTAAGAAAGTCGGCAATTTTTTTAGCTGGGTCATTATTATATATTTCCATAAGTTCTTCTTTTATTGCGGAATATTCTAAACCTGTTATAAATCTTATCGCAAGAACTTCAATATTCTCTCTTTTGAGTATCGCTCCTGCAAGCGAACTGTCTAATCCTCCCGATAAAAGTAAAATCGCTTTTGCTTTTTTATTCATTATAAATTATTTCCTTTAATTTTCTAAATTTTTAGAATCTGTGGCGATGCTTAATCTTGTAAAGCCAGCATTTTTTACGCTATCAATAACCGATATTAAAATCTGCGTTCTAACATTTTCGTCCGACCTTATTTCAACAGGTTTTTCAAGTTCGCCTTCTATATTTGAAAGATTTGAAAGATGGGCGTCTATATCGTTTACTCCTTCTCCGTTAACATAAATTTGTCCTTCTTTGGAAATGGTTATTATTATATTTTGATTCAAATCTCTTCCTACAGCCGAACTTGATTTTGGCAAACTGATTTCTATTTGAGGAGTTTCTATTATAGTCGTTCCCACCATAAAAAATATTAATAGATTAAATACTATATCTATCATCGGCGTCAAATCTATACCGCTTTTTATTTCAAATCTTCTACGAAATTTCATTATTTATATTTTCTTAATTTTTATTTTACCGTTATAGTTCTTATATTGCTTTGATACCTTTCGCCTTTATACAAAAGAGAAATTTTATAATCGCCCTTTCCATATTCCGCTTTGAAAGTTCTGCTTAAAACATTATTTCCCGCATCTTTAACATCGTATATAATTCCGCCTATATATGTTTTTCCGTCATCTCCAATTACTTTAGCGTTTTTATCCGCCATTTCTACGGCAATTTTAAAATCGGTAAAAGGAGCTTTATTTAATATTCTATATTTTATCGTAATATCGTCTCCAAATTTTGCTTCGGTTTTAAAATCAACCTCTTCGGCTATTATATTAGCGTAAGTTATCGTGGCGTATAATCCGATTCCTCTTTTTGAAGCGCCTATTCCTATAGCGTTAAAATCTTTAGACATTATATATTTTTTATCGTCTGGAGTTTCAAGTAATTTTTTTACTATGCTTGAAGCGGCGTTTTTATCGGTAAGAGGAATTACATCCAATTTTGCAAAACTTTCCGTTATAGTTCCAACCATTTCGGGATACAGTTTTATTTGTCTGCCTTTTGAATCCAAACCTTCCAAATCGGTATTGCCAAAAAATTTATTATTTGCCATATTGTCGCTATGATATAAAGCGATTGAATGCAATCTTTCGTTATTTGGAATCGGCGGAAGAGACGATTTGCTTCTTTCCAAATTGATTAGTCTTAATATTTCATCTTCTATAACATTAGCGTTTAACATTAAAGAAAATATAAACATAAAAATTATTATTAAATCTACTTTTTTCATTTGTATTCTCCGTTATTAATTATTTATTAATTATTTTTTGTTTAATAAGTAAATCATATTTTATAATAATATCGTAAAAAATAAAAGCAAGACTTAATATTTATAAATTCCTTAAATGCAATTTTCCGTTATTATCGATAGTTTTATTTCCAATTTTATACATTATAAACAAATAATTAAATCCTCTTAAATAATAATTATTTTCTATAGCCGAAATATGATAATTTCCTTTGCTTAAATTTTTATTACGACGAACGACTGAAATTATATCAATCGGAATAAAATATTTATTTAAAATTTCAAATAATTTAAAACCTATAGCCATAAAAGGATAATCTTTTTCATAAGAATCCGAAACATATAAAGCCATATATCTATCTTTTTTCATTATTCTAAATATTTCTTTAAAACAATCTTCCATAGCTTTATAATATTCTTCTCCTTTTGCGCTCAATTTTCCAATACAATTTTTTTCATCCGAATATTTTATATGGTCGCTATAAGGCGGGTCGACAAATACAAAATCAACTTTTTCGTTTTCAATCGGAATTTTTCTAGCGTCCGCTTTAAAAATATCTTTTCTTTTTAAAGCTAAAGGATTAATATCATAACCTAAAACTCTTCTGTTTAATTCTCTCGACACATCTATTGTAGTCCCGCTTCCAACCATCGGGTCGACTATTAAATCTTTTTCTTTAGTGTATCTATTTAAAAGATTCCATATAATATAAGACGGAGTCGCTCCCGCATAAAATTTATGTTTTTCTTCTTCGCTTTTTAAATATTGCTGCGAAGGGTAATCCCATAAAGTCGTAGTTTGTAATTCAAGTTTCTTTTTCATTATTCCGTTATTATTTATTAATTATAATTTTTATTTTTTATTATATATTAAAAATAAATTTATGATAGAAAATATTTGATTAAATATTGAAATAATAAATTAACGGTTTATTATATAAATATTAATAAATATCGAAACGATTAATAAGGAATTTGAAATTGGAAAAAACTAATAAAAAAGATAAAATTCAAACGATATACTTAAAATATATTTTTAATGAAAACTCAAATATAGAAGATATTTCTAAAGATATGGCAATAAAATATTATTCTAAACCTACAGATTTAATTATAGAAAGAGGCGAAAATGGAAAGCCTTATTTTTCGGGCGAAAACAAAATATTTTTTAACGGTTCGCATTCAAAAGATTTATTGTCGGTTGCAATGTCCGATAAATCCGTAGGAATAGATGTAGAGTTTATTAAAAAAAGAAATTTTTTAGGAATAGCCGAAGAATATTTTTCTTTTAACGAATATAAATATTTAAAATCTTCTCGTAAATTAGAAATCGATTTTTTTACATTATGGACTTTAAAAGAAGCTTATATAAAAAATTTCGGAAAAAAGATTTTCGATATAAAAGATTCTATTGAAATAGATTTAGAAGAAAGAGCGATATACAATTCTGACGATTTATTTTTTGCAACATTTTTTTTAGATAATTCTTATCTTATAAGTGTAAGCTGCGATATAAAAAATGCGGAAGCTTATAAGGATATTATAATAAAAATGAACGGTTTTAATTTGGATTTGATTTTTACATATCCTAAGTTTCCGCAAATAGAGTTGATAGAAATTTAATTAAAACTATTGACTTTTTTAATCGCAATATATAAAATATAAACGGTTATTAGATAACGATACAGTATTTAATAAATTTAGCCGATAATTAAGGAGTAAACAATATGAAAAAAATTATAATATTTTTACTGCCTATATTAATACTTTTTAATAGCGATTTTCTTTTTTCTCAAGAGACATCTTTTAAGATTACGGGAATATCGGGAACAGCGTTTATAGAAAAAGCGGACAAATCTTTAAGAGCGTTTAGAGGAAGCGAAGTTCATAGCGAATATAAATTAAAAACTTCAAGCAATAGTCAGGTTGAAATTGTTATATCTAAAAACGGAGACAAAATAGGAAATATAACGGTTTATGAAAATGCAATTTTACTTGTAAATCCTTCTATTTATAAAAATAATAACGATAAAATTTCATTGTCTTTACTTGAAGGATATATTAAAGTTAATATTCAAAAAAATGCAGGAAATATTGCGGAAATTCACACGGCAAACACTTCGGCGGTAGTTAGAGGCACGGAATTTGAAGTTGCATTTGCAGAAGACGGTTCAAGCATTATTTTACTATCGGAAGGCGCAGTTGATATAATAACGGACGAAGATAAAAAAAATCTCTCTCCTAAAGAAGCATTTATAAAAACTATGGACGATAAATCTAAAATAATCAAACAGAATTCTGAAAGCGACCCGAGAATATTTTTGAATAGAGGAGAAGAAATTTCAAGAGCCGATTCCGTTTCTACTATAGAAAATCTTATTAATGCAATGGAAAATATTTCGCAGGAAGATGTTAATTTAATTTCGGCTTTAAATAACGAATACAACGAAAAATATATTAACGATATGGAAATGAAAAGATATAGAATGCTTGCAGCTAACGAAGGATATTATAACGCGATAGTTAAATTAATAAATTTAGACCCTGAAAAAAAAGTTGAAATGACTCCTTATGCAAGAAAATCTTTGGCTTTATACGGCGCAAATCAAAGAGCGATTAATAAAATGAATAGCGCTATAGTTAAAAACAGAGAAAAATTTGACAAAATAAGAAAAGACTTCGATAAAAAAATTGGCGCTTCAATTTCAAATTAATATTTTTATTTAAATTCTTGTTTAAATTTTTATTTTATTCTTTTATGCTTAAAACTTGATTTATGCGAAACATAATCGTCTACTATTTGATAGTTGCCGAATAGTTTATATTTATAAATCGTAAGTCCTTCTAAACCTACAGGACCTCTTGCATGAGTTTTATTAGTCGATATTCCAACCTCCGCTCCGAAACCGTATCTAAATCCGTCTGAAAATCTTGTTGAAACATTTGAATAAACATTTGCAGAATCTACGAATGTCATAAATTTTTCTATATTTTCTTTATTTTCTGAAATTATAGAATCGGTATGATGCGAGCTATACTTATTTATATGTTTGTAGGCTTCTTCAACATTGTCGACTATTTTTAACGAAACTTCTTTATCTCCGTATTCTTTATGCCAATCTTTGACGATTCCTATATCGGATAAGATTTTTTTTACTTCTTCATCTCCGTTTATTTTAATTTCATTTTCTTTAAATAAAGAATATAATTTTTTTAAAAATTCATTTGCAATATTTTTATTTATTAAAATAGTTTCAACAGAATTGCAAGCGCTTGGATATTGAACTTTTGAATCCAAACAAATTTTTAAAGCGTTTTCTATATTTGCGCTTTCGTCAATATATAAATGACATATTCCGTCCGCATGTCCTAAAACGGGAATATTTGTATTTGCCTTTATATATTGAACTAAATCGTTTGAGCCTCTTGGAATTATTAAATCGATATATTTATCCATAGACAAAATATTTTTAATATCCTCTCTACTAAAAACTAAATTTACAGAATTTTTTGGAAATTCTTCTATATCGCTTAAAACTTGATTTATTATTTCAAATATAATTTTATTCGTATTCTCTCCCTCGCTTCCGCCTTTTAATATTACGGCATTTGAAGATTTTATGCATAAAGAAGATATTTGAGAGATAACATCGGGACGCGCTTCAAAAATAACAGCGATAAGTCCGATTGGGCATGAAACTTTTTTTAATATTAAATTATCGTCAAGTTCCGTTTCGGTTAATATTTTATTTATAGGCTCTTCCAATTTTATAACATCTTTTATGCCCGAAATTATATCAATCATTTTGTTATCGTCTAATTTAAGTCTGTTAAACATTGAAAGAGATATTTTTTTATTATTCAAAAGTTCTTTAGCGTTTTCTAAATCTTTATTATTCGCTTCAAATATTTCGCTTTTTCTTTTTTCAATATTTTTTGCAATTTCCGAAAGAGCATAATTTTTTATTTCAGTATTTAAAGATTGCAATTTATAAGTAGATTCTTTTGCATTTTTTACTAAATCTATTAATTCCATATAATTTTCCGTTTAGCTTTTTTATTATGATATCATATTTTTAAAAAATATAAATCTATTTTTCTTTATTCCCTTTAAGTCTATTTATAACCGATTTTTTATCTTCGCTGTCTATTATCGCACTTCCAGAAACCAAAAAATTTGCTCCCGCTTCGATTACTTTATCGCAAGTATTTAAATTTATTCCGCCATCAACCGATAAAATTATATCTCTATTTCCTATAAGTTTTTTTGCTTTTTTAATTTTTTCAATCGAACTTTCAATAAATTTCTGTCCGCCAAATCCAGGATTAACCGACATTATAAGAATATTGTCGATATAATCGATAATCGGCTCTATATTTTCGACTTTCGTATGAGGATTCAAAACTACTCCAGCTTTTATACTATGAGATTTTATTTGCATAATTAGTTTATGCAAATGAATATTATTTTCAAAATGAACGCTTATCATATTAACTCCAGCTTTTGCAAAATCGTCTATATGATTTTCAGGTTTTACAATCATTAAATGAGCTTCTAAAGGAACTTTGCTTATTTTTTTTATATCGGCTACAATTTTCGCTCCAAATGTTATTTGAGGGACAAATACTCCGTCCATTATATCCAAATGCAAATAATCGCAACCAGCTTCTTCAAGTTCTTTTATAATTTTTTCTAAATTGCCAAACGATGCAGTCAATATTGAAGGGGCTATAATTATTTTATTCATAATTTTTCCTTAATTATTTTACAATCTTTTTATATAAATTAAAGCGTTTTTAGCGGCTTCCATTTCCGCATCTTTTTTACTTTTTCCAGAACCAGCGGCGTAACTTTTATTATTAACGATAACTTCGGATTTAAACATATCGTTTTCAATTTCTTTCGTTAAATATTTAGGATTTATTTTATATTCTTTTTGAATTATTTCTTGAAATATAGATTTATAATCTTTATAAGAATTAGATATATTCAAATCGTTTAATTTTTCTTTGTAAGTTTTTATTATAAAATTTTTCGCTTCTACAATTCCAGCATCCAAATATATAGCGCCGACAATAGCCTCAAATAAATCTTCAAGCATATTTTCTCTTTGTCTTCCGCCAGAAGTCTCCTCGCCATGCCCAAGCAAAATGAAATCTCCCAATTCTAATTTTTTTGACAATTCGCATAATGTTTGATTTGAAACCAGAGAAGATTTTATTTTTGTTAATAAACCTTCATTATAATTAGGATATTTCCTAAAAAGATAATCCGATATTATAAGAGACAAAACAGAATCGCCCAAAAACTCAAGCCTTTGATTATATTTTATTTTTTCTATATCAGATTTATTTTCGTTTGCAAAAGTTCTATGAGTTATCGCTTCAAGTAAATATTTTTTGTTTTTAAAATTATAAGATATGGCTTTTTGGCATTCTTTTAATATTTTGTCAATATCGTATTTTTTGTTATATTCGTTTTGCATTCTTTAATAATACAATAAATAATAATTCAGTCAAGCGTTAATATTTTTTATTTCATAATATCGTCATTACAAGAATTTTAAAAATCCGCACAATAACAATACACAAAAAATAACCCCGCATTTCTACGGGGTATTTTATTTATGAGGTAAAACATTAATAGTTTAAAACCAATACTTTATTTAGGGCGTCCAAAACCAAAGAAAACCTCAAAAGATAATGAAGAAAATTTATATTTATCGTATCCGTATTTATAAGAACCCGATTTTAATTTATCCATGTCGAATTCCATACCAAAATTATAAACCAAATTCGCTCCTATTTTGAAAGCCCAAAGCTCCGACATATAAAAATTTTTCTCAAAATTTAATTTTACATAAGGCATTACGGGGACTTTATACATATTAATTATTTTCTTGAAATCGATTTTACTTAATTTTTATTTTTTATATTTAATTAATTGAGATTTATAAAATTATAAATTATATAAGTTTATTAAAATTTTAATTTTCAAATAATATAATCTTTCGCTATGCTTCTTAATCTTCTATTTCCCAAAACATGAAAATGTCTCAATTTTCTTAAAGTTTCGCTAGAGAAGTTGGCAAGCGGAATATGAACTATTTCAATCGAATAATTTTTTGCAATTTCTTTTAGAATATTTGAAGGCGGTTTTGGAGCGACATATCCTAAATATTTATCAACGGAATAAATTATTGCCGCGTATAATAATAAATCGGCGTAATTTTTTATAATTCCTTCTTCTTTTAATTTATTATAATCTCGCCAAATATCGTAAGGAGCTTGAGGCGGCATCAAAGAAGCGTATCCTCCAAAATAACATTTTGAAATTCCAGGTCCGACGAGAGCGTTTCCTGGTTCTGTCGCGTATAATATTAAATCGCTGTCATCATGAGCTTCGCTATACCAAACTATATTCCAATTATAATCTTCATCATTCTCATCGTCAAATATAATTACAATATGTCCAATATTTCCTTTTAATTTTGGAATTTCTTTAACATAAATTTCATTTTTATAATAATTCCTTATCGTCTCTCTCATGTCAATTCCGTCTTTAATACTAACTCTAAAAGGCTCAATTTTCGCTTTATCTTCCGTGAGCATATTTTTAATTTTATCTCTCAAAATATTCATATTCCTTTCCATTAAAACATCTTCGGGAATATGAGATAGTAAATTAGTTCTATTATTCCAAGCCTCTTCCCATTCGCCGTCATATTTTTCTTTAGGGCGTTTATCTATTTTTATTTTCTTAAAAGAAGTTCGCCAAACATTATCGTATTTATGAAGCTTAATTTTTTTATCTTTTAAAAGTCCTTCAATTCCGTTTGTCGCGGGGTCTCTATTTAATTTTATAGTCGGATAATCTTCCTCTTCTCTATAATACGGATAATATTCCATTCCTTGCATTACCTCCAAACCGTAATCGTTATTTACCATACATTTTGAAGCGGTAAGCATATCTATATAATCGGGCATAATATAATTTTCAAGCAAGCATAAATTTCTTAAATATTTCATCATATTTTTTTGTTGTAAAAGTGAAATCGGAAGTTTGTATCTTAATTTTGCTTCTTTAAAAATTGTTTCTATTATATTAATTTTATCGAAGTTATCCAATTTGCCTTCTCTAAATAATTCATACATATAAGTCGTAAAAGGAAATTCGCCAATCGCTTTATTTAAAGAATCTTTATGAACATTATATATATTTATATTTTCTTCATTATTTTGATATTCGTTATTTATTTTAGAAAAATCATTTTTTTTCAAAATATTCGTTATATTTTCCCAATGCGACATTCCGACTACAAATAATATTTTTTGATAATTTTTTGAAAGCTCGTTTAATTTATAAGCCATAAAAATTTCTCTCTCTTTATCCGTTTTGGTTTTAAAAAAAGAATATTTTGATTTAACTTCTTTGTAAAATTTTTCAAGTCCTATTTTGTTTAATAAATAATCGTCAGGCATCAAATAATGAGAATTTGAATTAATAGAAGTAATATCTTTATCAACGGTAAAAAACGGAATCTCTTCGTCAATTGCAAGTCTAACGGCTTCAATTATAGAATCGCAAGGGTCGATAGGAATATAAACGGCTTCGTTGTCAATTTCTCTTATTATCAAACTTATAAACGGAAGTCTGCTAACGGCTTCTCTTAAAGATTTATTAAAACTTTCAGGATGCTCTATAGCTATTGCATCGGGTTTGAATTCTTTAACGGCTTCTCTAACGGCTAAAGAAAAATAAACTCTAGAATGAATAGACGGAATTGCAAGAATATTTTTATATCTTAAAATATTTGAATCTATATTTATTATTTTACTCATTATATTTACGCTCTTTATAAAAAATCAATAATCTAAAAAAGAATCTATTATACTGTCAAGTTCGCTTGAATCTTGCAAATAATTCTCGCATACATTACAAATTTCATTTGGTATTTTATCTCTAATAAAGAGTTCAGATTTTATTGAATAACAAGAAGCGCTTGGCAATTTTCCGCTTACCGCGCATATATTAACATTTACTATATTATTAGGCTTTTTATACCAAGTCGGCTTTATTGTTTTTAACGCCTCAACCATATATTTTCCCCAAATTGGCGCAGCGATTCTTCCGCCAACTTGATTATTTCCTAGAGAATATTTGAAAGAATCGAAACCAATCCATATTCCTGTAGCGAGTTCGGGAGTATAACCTACAAACCAAGCGTCCTTCCAATCGTTTGAAGTTCCCGTTTTTCCCGCTCCCATTCTTGTAAATTTTGCCTCATACATCGCGCTTGTCGCCGTTCCGCCTCTTAAAACTCCCGATAAAATATCGCTTATCAAATATGCAACTTCTTGACTCATAACTTGCTTTGCTCCGCCTCTCTCTTCAATTTCTTTTTTTAAATCTTCTTCAAAATTGTCTATCATTACATCATGTCTATCGGTTACATATCTTATTAAAATAGGCTCTACTTCTTTACCTTCATTCGCTATAGTGGCAAATCCCGTAGTTAATTCGAGAGGAGTAAATAATCCCGTTCCAAGCGATAAAGTCAAATCGGCGTTAAACATTCTTTTTGATTTTTTTTCGTCATTATCCGCTTTAAATATCGGCTCCATATATTTTATTGCGTTTGTCACTCCGACATAATTCAAAACATTTATAGTCGCTATATTTAAAGAAACGGCTAAAGCGTATCTTAAACTTACATCTCCTTTAAAATTTGCAGAATAATTTTTTGGAATCCATGAATTTCCATCCTCAAAAACGAAACCTATTGGAGCATCGCTCACTATCGTTGAAGGACTATAATTTGTAATATCCATAGACGCCGCATATACGAAAGGCTTAAACGCACTTCCCGCCTGCCTTCTTGCTTGAGTTACTCTATTTAATTGATTTCTTGGAGTAAAACCCGAACCGCCAACCATAGAAACTATATAACCATTTTTCGGATTTATAGAAACCAAAGCGCCCTCTATTTGTCTTGAAAGTTCCGCTTCGTCCGCTTTCATAACTTCCATTATTACATCGTTTACATTTTCCATGCCGAACATATCGGAAAGCAAAGCCAAAGGACTCGAAACATTTTTATTCAAAGCGTCTCTAACCGCAATATTAAATTTATTATAAGCCAAATCTTCAGGCAAAGCGACTATTAAAGAAAGCATTTCTAATTTATTTAAAAGAGTTCTATCATAAACCGAACTTATATCTAAAGAACCGCCTTCGTATTTTATATTATAATTTCTTAAAGCTTCGGTTAATAATTTTTGAGCGGCTTCTTGTTTTTCAATATCTATAGTCGTGTATATTTTTAATCCTTCTTCTTTTAAAGTTTTTTCGTCATATCTTTCGACTAATATTCTTCTAACATATTCCGTAACATAAGGCGCTCTGTCCATAGACGCGCTATAGGCGGTAGTTCCTCTTCTTCCAATTTTGCCCGTATATGATTCCCAAAATTCTTTATATGCAATATCGCCTTCCGCTTGAGTTATAAATTTCATATCGTTCATTCTTTTAAGCACGACTTTATGCCTTTGCATCGATATATTCGGATTATTAATCGGAGAGTAAGTATTTGGAGAAGGAGGCAAAGTGGCAAGCATAGCGCATTCAGCCAAATTCAAATCTTGAACATCTTTATTAAAATAAAATCTACTCGCAGCCTGCACTCCGTAAACAGAATGCCCAAAAAATATTTGATTAAAATATAAAGTTACAATTTCTTCTTTTGTTAATCTCTTTTCTATTTGAAAAGTAACCCAAATCTCTCTTAATTTTCTCGTTATCGTTCTTTCTCTAGATTTTAAAACTATTCCTCTTGCGACTTGTTGAGTCAATGTGCTTGCTCCGCGCGGTCTTCTTCCAAGCATCATATTTCCTATAGTTCCTCTAAATATTCCTATAATATCAATTCCCGCATGTTTCATAAAATTATTATCTTCCATAGAAATTATGGCTTCTATTAAATGAGGCGGCAAATCTTTATAATTTACTAAAGCTCTCTGTTCGGTAAAAAATTCCGAAATAACTTCGCCTTTTATATCGTAAATTTTTGTTGGAATTGTCGGTTGATATAATTCTATAGCCTCTATATCGGGTTGAGCGACAATATCCGCTATAAGAAACGAAAATATTATAGTATTTAATAAAAAAATTATCGCTATCGTTATTATATAAAACTTTTTAAACTGCTTTATATTTAAATTATTATATTTTTGCCATATATTTTTAAGAAATTTCAATTTTTATTTCCTAACTATTTAGTTTTTTAACCATTATAAAATAATTTTTCAATTAATCAATATATAAAAAATCCCCTACAAAACTATCGAGCGATAATTTCATAGGGTTTTAAAAGTAATGGGTTTGTATATATATCTTTTTTTAAGAGAGCATCAATGATGCTTACTAATATATAAAACAATTTATAAACGAAATAGTAAAAAATTATTCCGTTAAATCAAATAATAATATTTGATTATCGGCGGTTTTTATACATAAATTATAATTATCAAACGATATATATTTAGCCGAATTTAAAAGTTTCATATATTCGTCCTCCGCTTTCATATCTTCTTCGGGTCCCGCCATTAAAGTCGACATCCCATGTTGCCCTATCGTTATTTCGTTATTTTTTAATTCAAACGGTATATTATAAATATTAACTCCCGAATTTCCAACAAAAGAACCGCTTTCTATTGAAATTGTTATTTCCGTTCCTTCAAGCATATTCGACAATCTGAATTTTTTTCCGTTTAATTCGTTAGTATCGATAATATTTTCTCTAAATTTTAATTCCGTAAAATCGGAGGTTAATATTATCAAATTGTTATCTTTCAAAAACATATGTTTAGTATTTTCCAAATATCGGACAAAATTATTTTCAGCATCCATTATGTCTCTCGGTCCCAACATTTTAGTTCTTGTAATGCCTGAAAATTTTACTTCGTCTCCATTTTTGCTATAAGAAGTTCTATAAGTATTTACTCCCGCGAAACCGAATACTTGATTATTTGCATCATAGAAAGAAATATTAATATTGTAATCGGCAAACATATTGTAAAGAGTAAAAGATTTTCCGATTAATTCGCTTTCGTTTAATTCGGATATAGTTAAACCTTCCTCTTCCAAATTTAATTTTTTGCTTGATTTTGAATTTTCATTTGAGCATGAAATTATTAGCAGAAATGAAATGCATATAATTATTTTAATCGCTTTTTTTGTCGTCCAAGTTTTTTGTTTTGTCATTTTTCTAATCCTTTTTTTTATTAATTAATTTTTATTGAAGTAGTATAATATAAAAAATAAAATTTGTCAAAGGTAGTGATTTAAATTTGGCAGTAATAATTTTTATTCTTTAATCAGATAAAAAAGGCGTCCTAACTAAATAGAACGCCTTCCCTTATTACTAAATTATAAATTTTCTAATTTTACAAATCTATCCTCTTAATTTTTATGTCCA
>OLHA01001081.1_pt1 | contig 15158 bp, 10 predicted proteins | sample 1605961 | NCBI WGS metagenome assembly OLHA01 (sample SAMN03283288) | human gut metagenome | biome: human-associated habitat; material: feces | host: Homo sapiens | place: Peru | collected 2012
CCGCAATCCTGCGGCCTAATAAAACGCTTTTAAGCGTTTTATTAAAAACTCGTATTAGCCGATGGTGAAGGGGAGCTTGGCAAGCTGCATCCCTTCGATGTACAAATCCAGCACATAGCTTCCGGCCTGATCGGGCACCTTGGGCAGGGTCAGTTCGCCGGTCTGACTGCTGCCGCCGTTCCAGATGTTCTTCCAGTAAAGCTTCTGGGTGGAGGTGTAGTCCGAGAGCACATTGCCGTAGCTGTCCCGGATGGCGTAGAGAACCTCCACCTCCGTGCCCGGCAGGTAGAAGGATTCCGTGCTGCGCAAGGCGACGGAAATGCTGTCGCCCAGGGAGAAACTGGTGGCAAAGTCGGCAGAGTCGATATTCTCGGCGTGCCAGGTGCCCTCCGGAGTCACCAGCAGGTCTGCCTGAAGGGAATGAACCGAGAAGCCGAACTGATCAAAATCCGCAACTGCCGGACAGGTGTAGGTCTGGGTTCCGCCCAGCACAGAGGTGCCGTTGGCGGCTTGCAGAGTCAGAGAATACTTGGCGCCGGGAATCCGGGGGGTGATGTCCGCCGTGGCCTTGTCCGACTTTACAACACTCTGACCGCCGCCGTCGATGGTGTACAGAAGAAGCCAGCCGCCCTTAGGCGCGTTTCCGGCAAACTCCCAGGAGGCCGTAAGCTTCCGGGCATCGGTATCCTGAACGGTGAGGCTTTCAACCCGGATGGGGTTGACGGTGATGCCGGTTCTCACAGGCTTGGTCATGCCGGAGGCAACAATCTCCAGGGTATAGCTGCTGGATGGATCCATGCCCACGAAGGTCGCATGGGTATCCGTGACGGTCTGCCGCTCGTCATAGCCCTTGTCGCCGTAGCAGCGCACATTCCAGCTGTCCACCACCACATCGCCGGGAGCGTCCCAGGTCAGGGTAATCTCGCTGTCGCTATTGGCAGATACCCGCAGGTTGTCCGCCAGAATCAGGCGGGAGCCCATAAGCTGAATGGATTTCTGACCGCCCAGGGTCAGGGCGTTTCCGGCATCCAGGGTGAAGGTGTACATTTTGCCGACGGTAAGATTGGTAATCTCCACAGAGTGCCCCTCGAAGGTGATTTCCTTGGCTTCCTCTCCCTCGGCTTCATAGTGAACCGTCCAGCGGCTGGGCTCATCGCCCTCCACGGTGAAGTTCAGAACCACGGAACCGTCCTTGGTGCCGCCTACGGAGGTGAAGGAGAGAATATTGGTGGTGGCATCGGTGGTGAACACATCGGAGGTTTTGCCGGTAAGCTTATGGAAGCCGCTGACATCCAGCTGGATGGTATAGACGGTGCTGGGACTCAGGTCGGAGAAGATGGCGGTGCCGCCGCTCAGGGGCTGGCGGCTGCTGTTGCCGTGGCTGTCGGAGCAGGTCACGGTGAGCATGGAGTCCTTGATCTGGGAGTCCACCGTCACGGTGAGCTGATCCCGGGTGCCGCTGATGAGAATCTTCTCGATGGCCTGGAGGTAGATGTTCTGATAGTACCAGAAGCCGGCGAGGCCTGCCATAGACAGAGCCAGCAGGAAGGTCAGAGTGCCGATGAGCTTCTTGGCTCTGCGCTTATATTTGGAATCGGCGTATTTCTTTTCTGCTTTTTTGGCGGGAGCTTTCGGTGTATTCTCAGGCATCAGAGGATCCCGGGGGATATTTTCATCATCCAGAAGCTCGGTATCGTCCTTGGCAAAGGCGAAGGGGTCGGTGGTTTCCCCGGTTTCCGGCAAAACCACGCCCTTCGGAGCCTCATGGTGAATCAAATCCTCGGCCTTGTCCAGAATGCCGGGGAAATCGTCTTTAGGCGGCTGGGCAGGGGCGGAGGGCTCTTCCGCTTCCGGTTCTTCCATCAATCCTTCCAGAGAATCCACATCCAGCTTCATGACCGCATCATAGGTCAAAGGCTGATCAGGGGGCAAAATCGGCTGGGGTTCTTCCGGAGCGGCAGTCTCCGACTCCGGTTCTGACTCCGGTTCCGGCGCTTCGGCAGACGGGGGTTCTTCCGCAGGTTCCGCTTCCGGCTCCTGGGGTACATCCGCCTCCGTTTCATCTGCGGCGGCCTCAGGCCCGATCTCCGGCTCCTGGGGGATGTCTGCCTGTGCCGGTTCCTCGACGGGAGAATCCGGCTCGGGCTCGGCCGGGGATACTTCCGTGGAGGATTGGTCGGCGGATTCGGCCTCCGGCACGGTGTCTTCCGGCTTGGGGGACTCCGTGACGGTTTCGCCCAGAGCCGCAATGGCCGCATCCTCCAAAGGCGTGTGGGGGGTGATGGGAGTGTCGTTGACGGCATTGCGCTGCATATAGGCTGCCAGAGCCTTGCCCAGGTCGGCGGGACTGCTCCAGCGAGCCTTGGGATCCGGATTCAGGGCCTTCAGGATGATTTCCGCCAGCTCATAGTCCGCATTGATGGGGGAAGGGAAGCCTTCCTCCGGGGTCTTGTCCCGGTGGGGCAGTTGGCCGTCATTATAGAGCTGGTAGAGGATCATGCCCACGGCATAGGTATCCGCGGTGAGATTCAGGGGCTCCATGGGGTCGAAGAGCTCCGGGGGCGTATACCGGCTCTGGTATTTTTTCGGCAGGGTGGTATAGCTCAGCTCGTTCAGAGGGATAAAGCCCAGATCTCCGATGCGGTACTGCTTCTTGTCGGAAACGAAGATATTTCCGGGCTTCAGAGCCACATACAAGGAGCCTGCCTGGCGGCACACCGTCAGGGCGGCGCACAGATCAAGGCCTAAGTTGATGGCCTCCAGGTGCGTGACCGGGCTTTTGCGCAGATGCTTTTCCAGGGTGCGCTTGTAGCTGCCCACCAGGTACACCTGATAGCCCAGCCGCCCCCGGGTAATGGGAACCAGCTGCCAGCCCTCATAGGACAGGAAGCCGTCCAGCTGGGACAGCTTTTTCAGGAATTCCGCTTCCTTCAGAACGCCCTCACTGACCTGACGGTAGTAGTCCATGGCATCCGCCGGATCCTTATAGGCACCGGCCAGAAGCAGCGCGTCCAGCTGGGTCTGGGATGGGGGAATGGTAATGATCTTGACGATATATTTCTTATCTTCCCGAATGGCGGGACAGCAGCTGACGCCGTCGTGTTCGCCCATGGGCTGCCCCATGGTAAAGCCGTCAAGCAAGGGGGAGATGAGAGTGGGTTCGGACATGGTTATCGCCTCCTTCTGGCATCCGGCGACGGAGAGCAATGGGGTTTCCGGGGCGCAGACCACCGGCAGACCCATGTCTGCCCGAGAGCGGATGCTTACCCGTCTATCATAATGGAATTGTCGAAAAAAAGCAATACTTTTGTTGTTGTAATTCCCAGAAATCCGTGGTATAATGTCTGCCAGTATTGACGAAAGACCATTCACAACCGGAGGCATCAGAATGAGTAAGATAATTTGTGACGTTTGCGGCACCTCCTACCCGGATACCGCCGAGTGCTGCCCCATCTGCGGCTGCACCCCTGACATGGCGGGAAAGCTTATGAGTGAGGATCTGCTGGAGGAAACGTCGGAAAGCCAGGAGACTCCCAAGAAGATTTTTGACTTTGACGAAGTGAACGGGGAAGCGGGCGAAGACGAGGAAGCCTACGACGACGGCGACTATGACGACGAGGAAGAGGACGAGGAGGAACCCCAGTCCCAGAACACCCTGGTGGTGATCGTGCTGACGGTGCTCATCGCGGTGCTGCTCATGGCGGCGGGCTTTATCTTTGTCAAGTTCTTCCTGCCGAATATGGGCGGAAAATCCGCGGTAGCTGCCACCGAGACGACGGAAACCACCGTCAGCCAGACCACTGATCTGAGCATCCCCTGTCAGGAACTGTACATCATCAGCGGCAAGACCGTGGAGCTCAGCGAGGAGGGGCAGATGTTCCTGCTCCATGTAAAAGCCAGCCCGGAGAACACCACCGACCCGATTATCTATACCAGCCAGGACGAGGCGATCGCCACCGTCACCGAGGACGGCAAGGTCACCGCGGTTTCCGAGGGCGAGACGGTGATCACCATCCGCTGCGGCGTGAGCACCATGGAGTGCCCGGTGATCGTGAAGTACGTTGAGGAGACAACGGTGCCGCCTACCACTGTGGCAGAAACCGCTCCGGCTGAGACTGTGGCGGCACAGGCGGCAGACACCCAGGAAACCACTCCCAAGGAGACCACCGCTCAGCAGGAGACCACACCTGCCACTTCCGCGCCGGCCAATCAGCAGCTGAAGAATGTTACCCTGAAGCTGAAAAAGACGGACATCCGTCTGGGCGTGTATTACGAATTCAAGCTGCTGCTGGACTGCGATCTGGAGCAGAACGAGGTTCAGTGGAGCTCCGAGCATCCCTATATCGCCTCCGTGGACGAAAACGGTGTGGTCAAGGCCATCAAGGCCGGTACCACCTCCATCACCGCCCAGTACGGCGATCAGAAGGTCACCTGCATGGTTCGGTGCTATTAAAATTATGAAAGAACGGGCAGCTCATCATGAGCTGCCCGTTTGCTATTCGCCCTCAATGTTGGCTTTTCTGCGGAACAAAAAGGAAATGCTCCAAAGGCCTGCCAGGCCTACAGCAGTGTAAACCAGTCTGCTGAACAGAGAACCGGCGCCGCCGAAGAGCCATGCTACCAGGTCAAACTGGAAAATTCCCACCAGCCCCCAGTTGACACAGCCGATAATGGAAAGAATCAGCGCAAGCGTATCCATAAATCCAACCTCCCTTTGGGTGATGTCCATAGAATATGCGGATTTTGAAATTTTATCAGGATTGCGATTGAAAAAACGGGGCGTTTCCGTTATAATGACAGAAAACGGAAAAAGGAAGGTACTTACCATGACCACACTATACGAAGGCGCGTTCGCCAAGGTAAACCTGACGCTGGATGTGCTGGGAAAGCGGGAAGACGGCTACCACGATTTGCAGAGCGTCATGCAGACCATCTCCGTCCGGGACGATGTGGAGATCGACGTGGGCACGGGAAAGCCCTGGGTTCTTACCTGCACCAACCCGGAGATTCCCACGGACGAGAGAAATCTGGCCTGGAAAGCGGCAAAGGTTTTCTGCGAGACCCTGAAGAAAGATCCGGGCGGCCTGGCAATCCGGATTCTCAAGCGGATTCCCTCCGGCGCGGGACTGGGCGGCGGCAGTGCGGATGCGGCGGCGGTGCTCCGGGCTCTGAACCGGTATTATGATGCCCCTCTATCCATTATGGCGCTGGCAGAGCTGGGCGCACTGGTGGGAAGCGATGTGCCCTTCTGCGTACTGGGAGGAACGGCTATGGTGGAGGGCAGAGGCGAGCGGCTGCGGAAGCTGCCGGATATGCCGGATTGTACTTTCGTGATCTGCAAGCCGGATTTCTCCGTGTCTACCCCGGAGCTCTATCAGAAGATCGACACCGTGGCCATCGCCGACCGGCCGGATAACCGGGCCATGGAGGCGGCGATTCTGGCGGGGGATCTGGGCAAGGTTGCGGAAAACGTGTGCAACGTCTTTGACCCCGTTGTGACCTCTGATCATCTGGAACTGAATTACATCAAGTCCGTCTGCCACAGCTATGGGGCTCTTGCCCAGCAGATGACCGGCTCCGGCTCCGCAATTTTTGCGATTATGGACAGCTTCGAATATGCCGCGGTGGTATGCAATATGCTGAAGGAAAACTATCCCCGGGTGTTTATCGGAAAACCCGTATAACTTTGTGAATTGCCGTCCATACTGGGAGTATTTCAGTATGGACGGTGTTTTTTATGAGGCAAATGGGAAAGCGTATTGGAATTTGTCTGCTGCTGGCGGCGGTGTGCTGGACGGTGGGACTGGTTCGGGATCGGGCCTTTCTGAATCGGGAGCTGATAAGGCTTCATGTGGTGGCCAATTCCGACAGCGACGAAGACCAGGCCGTCAAGCTTCGGGTTCGGGACGCGGTGCTCGATAGCATCCGCTCGGATTTGAAGATGGTTGGGGACGTAAACCAGGCCAAAGCCTATCTGAGAGAGAATCTGCCGAAAATCCAGGCGGCTGCCAACCGGACGCTGGAGGCGGCAGGGGTGGATGCCCAGGCGGTGGTGACACTGGAAAAGGAAGCCTTCGACATTCGCAGGTACGATACATTTTCTCTGCCTGCGGGGGTTTATGAATCCCTGCGGATTGTCATTGGCGAGGGAGCCGGTAAGAACTGGTGGTGCGTGGCCTTTCCGGAACTATGCCTCAGCGCCGCCGACACGGACTTCTGTGAGACGGCTCAGGCGGCAGGAATGAACCAGGGGCTTACCGAGAGCCTGACCCAGGAGGACTGTTCCATTCGCTTTTTTCTGCTGGATGCCCTGGGACAGTTGGAAACCAAACTGGAATCCTACCCGTTTTTTGGGACGAATTCTGTAGTATCATAGAGAAAAAAGGAGGCGGGGCATATGGTGCATCTGCTTTTGGGAAAGGATTGGACGGCCAACACCGACGAGATTTACAGACGGATTGCCCAGGACGTTCATAATCGGCAGGGAAACCGGATTCTGATGGTGCCGGAGCTCATCAGCCATGAGGCCGAACGGAACCTGTGCCAGGCGGCGGGGGATACCGCCAGCCGCTATGCGGAGGTGCTGTCCTTTACCCGGCTGTTCCGCCGGGTGTCGGATACCATGGGCAAGGGTGCGGTGGAGTGCCTGGACGGCGGCGGCCGAGTGGTGGCCATGGCAGCGGCGGCAAGACAGCTGAGCAGTAAATTAAAGGCCTACGCGGCGGTGGAGACCAAGCCGGAGTTCCTGACGGGCCTCATTGATGCGATGGACGAGTTCAAACGGTGCTGCATCACCCCGGAAGATCTGATGGAGGCTGCCCGGCAGACGGAAGGATCGTTGGCCCAGAAGCTGGAGGAGCTGTCATTGCTGATGGCAGGATACGACAGCCTTTGCGCCCGGGGAAAGCGGGATCCCAGAGATCAGATGACCTGGCTTTTAGAGCAGCTGGAAGAGGGCACCTTTGCCCAGGAACATGTATTTTACATAGACGGTTTCCCGGATTTTACGAGGCAAAATCTGGCGATTCTGGAATTCCTGATGGAAAACGCAAAGGACGTCACCATCAGCCTGAACTGCGATCAGGTAGACTCCAAGCTGCTGGCCTTTGAGAAGGCCGGGCAGACGGCAAAGCTATTGTACAACGCCGCCAAACGGGCGGGGGTTCCCGTTTCCGTGGAGACTGTCGAACCTCGGCAGGACGGCCTGGGTCCGGTGCGGGAAAGACTGTTTCAGGGAAGCATTCCGGAAGGGAAGGCAAAGGGGAGCCTGGAGGTTGTCCGCCGGGGCAGTGTTTACGCCGAGTGCCTGCTGGCGGCCCACCGGGTGCGAGAGCTGGCGGCAGATGGGGCAAGGTATCGGGACATTGCGGTGGTGTGCACGGATATGGCAGCCTATCAGCCCTTCATGGATCTGGTGTTCCACCGGTTTCACATTCCACTGTACCGTTCGGGCACCGAGGAAATTCTGACCACCGGCGTCATTGCCACGGTGATTTCCGGACTGGAAGCGGCGGTAGGGGGCTTTGAGCTCCGGGATGTGCTGGGGTATCTGCGTGCGCCCTTGTCGCCCCTGGATGTGGATACCTGTGACCAGGTGGAAAACTACGCCGTCACCTGGGCACTGCGGGGAAAGGCCTGGGCGGAAAACTGGACGGGGCATCCGGAGGGCCTTGGCGGCGTGTGGGATGAGGATTCCCAGACTCGGCTGGCGGCTCTGAATGCCGCCCGGGCGCAGACGATTGACCCGCTTATCCGGCTGCGGAATCGATTCCGGGAGGCGGTCAGCCTGAAGCAGCAGGTTTTGGGGCTCTACGAATTTTTGAAGGAAATCCGTCTTGCGGAAAGGCTCACCGATCTTGCCCGGGAGCTGGAGGCAGAGGGGGAGCCCCGGCAGGCTCAGATTTTGAATCAGCTGTGGGAAATTCTGATTTCCGCTCTGGAGCAGATGTACGCGGTGCTGGGAGACACGGCCTGGGAGGCGGAGCATTTTGTGCGGCTTCTGCGGCTGCTGCTGAGCCAGTACGATGTGGGCACTATTCCGCCGGTTTTGGATGCGGTGCAGATGGGCCCGGTGGACGCCATGCGCTGCAACCGGCAGAAGCATCTGATTGTGCTGGGGGCGGAGGAAGGAAAGCTCCCCGGCTACAGCGGCTCCACCGGCGTACTGACGGATCAGGAACGGGTGCAGCTGCGCTCTCTGGGAGTGCCGCTCACCGGCGGCTCCGTAGAGGGCATTCAGGCGGAATTCGCGGAGATTTACGGTGTGTTCTGCGGGGCACGGCAATCCATTCTCGTTAGCTGCGCCGGGGAGCAGCCATCCTTTCTGTATCATCGGCTGGCGAAGCTGGCGGGCGGCGAGACCGAGACAGTGAGCCTTCCGGGCTTTGCCCAGGCGGACGGAACCGAGGCGGGGGCCTATCTTGCCCGGTGGGACGCAAAGAGCCTGGCGGAAAGGCTGGATGTGCTTCCCGGCTATCGGGAGGCGGAGTGCGCAAAGGGCTATACCCTGGGAAGGGTTGTGCGGAACAGCGTGGAGGGGCTCTATGGCAGAACGCTGAATCTGTCCGCCTCTCAGATCGACCGGCAGGCGGAGTGCCGGCTCTCCTATTTCCTGAAATACGGTCTCCGGGCCCGGGAGCGGAAGCAGGCGGCCATCGACCCGGCGGAATTCGGCACCTATGTCCATGCGGTGTTGGAAAATACCGCCCGGTGCGTCCGGGATATGGGGGGATTCCACCAGGTGACCCTGGAAGAAACCATGAAAATTGCCCACGATTTCAGTGAGCGCTATGCCGATGAGCGGTTCCGGCAGCTGGACAGCCAGCGGATGAGCTACCTCTTCCGCCGGAACCTGGAGGAGCTGGACATGGTGGTTCGGGAGCTGTGGGCAGAGCTGAGCCAGTCGGAATTTCAGCCGGAGCAGTTCGAGCTGGGCTTTGGCCGGGGGGAGAAAATGCCTGCCATTGCCATTGAAAATCCGGAAATGAACGCGGTGCTCCGAGGCTTTGTAGATCGGGTGGACGTGTGGGATTCCGGGGCCAGCACCTACTATCTGGTGGTGGACTACAAAACCGGCAAAAAGGATTTTGACTACTGCGACGTGTTCAACGGCGTGGGTCTGCAAATGCTTCTGTACCTCTTTGCTTTGGCAGAGGGCGGCGAAGGGCTGCTGGGCGATCACCCGATTCCAGCGGGGGTGCAGTATTTCCCGGCCAGAGCCCCTTACCTTTCGGCGGAAGGCAGGCTTAACGAGGAGCAGGCGGAAAAGGAACGGGCAGTCCAGTGGAAACGAAAAGGACTGCTTCTGAAGGATGAGGCGGTGCTGAAGGCCATGGAGCCGGGAGAAAATCCCGTAAGACTTTGCTGCACCGTCAAAAAGGACGGAAGCCTGTCCGGCGACATCGCGGACAGAGACCAGCTGAAGCTGCTGAAGAAATTCGTGTTCCGGGTGCTCAGCCGGATGGTGGAGGACATTGCCTCCGGAGATGTGGAGCCCAATCCCTATACCCGGGGCACCAGCCACAACGCCTGTGCCTTCTGCCCCTATGGGGCGGTGTGCCATCAGGCGGATGTGGAGGGCAGACGCAATTACAAGGCCATGACCGCCCAGCGGTTCTGGGAGGAAGTGGAAAAGGAGATGAACACCCATGGCTGAGAAGCTGACACCCCAGCAGGAGCAGGCGGTCACCAATCGGGGCGGGCGGCTGCTGATTTCCGCTGCTGCCGGTTCGGGAAAAACCAAGGTGCTGATCGACCGGCTGATGACCTATCTGACGGATCCCAATGACCCTGCCAATCTGGATGATTTTCTGATGATCACTTACACCAAGGCCGCCGCGGCGGAGCTTCGGGGGAAAATCGCCAAAAAGCTCAGCGAGCGGATTGCCCAGGAGCCGGAGAAGACCCATCTGCAAAAGCAGATGCAGCGGTTGTTTCTGGCGAAAATTTCTACGGTTCATGGCTTCTGCTCGGATATTCTCCGGGAATATGCCTATCGGCTGGACATTCCGGCGGATTTCCGGGTGGCCGATGAAAACGAATGCCGGGAAATCCGGGAGCGGGTGCTGGAGGATTTGCTGGATCGGGCCTACGAAAGCGAGGACGCACCGGAATTCCGGGCGTTTATCGAGTCCCAGGGCCTGGGTCGGGATGACCGGCTGGTGCCGCAGATTATTGAAAAAGTCTATGACAGTGCCCGGTGTCATCTGAACCCCCAGGGCTGGCTGAGGGAATGCCTGGAACTGCTGGAAACCGGAGGAATTCAGGATGCCGGACAGACAATCTGGGGAAAGAGTTTGATGGACGACCTGGACGAATATCTGGACAGCCAGATTTCTGTGTTCCGCCAGTGCATCCGGCAGATGGAGTGCTGCGACGGGCTGGAAAAACCGATTCTCAATTTTCAGGATACCCTTCATCGGCTGGAAAGCTTGAAGGAAAAAACCTCCTGGGACAAGATCGTGACCGGGCGGAATGTGGACTACGGAAGACTGGTATTCCCGAAAAAGAGTGCTGACCCGGAGCTGGCCGAGCGGGTTAAGGCTGCCCGGAATGCCTGCAAGGCGGGACTGGAAAAGAAGCTGCGCAATTTCACCGACGATTCCGCCCAGATTCTTGCCGATCTGCGCCAGTCGGCGGAGGGAGCCCGGGGGCTTGTGTGGTTGGTGGAACAGTTTTCCCAGGACTACCGCCGAGCCAAGAGAAGCCGGAGAATCCTGGATTTCAGCGACTTGGAGCAGTACACCCTGGATTTATTGGTTGGAAAATCCCGTGGAACCCCCACTGCCGCAGCCTCGGAGATTGGCAGTCGGTTCCGGGAAATCCTGGTGGACGAATACCAGGACTCCAACGCGGTGCAGGATGCCATTTTTGACGCACTCAGCCGGAAGCGGCAGAACTGCTTCTTAGTCGGTGACGTGAAGCAGTCTATCTACCAGTTCCGGCTGGCGGATCCGGGAATCTTCCTGGAAAAATACAACCAATACGGAAGTCCGGAGGAGGCTCTGCCCGGAGAGGGACGGAAGGTGCTGCTCAGCCACAATTTCCGTTCCGGCCCGGAGGTGATTGAAGGGGTGAATCAGGTATTCACCGCCTGTATGACCCCGAAGGTGGGCGGTCTGTACTACACCGAAGCGGAAGCTCTTCGGGAGGGCGTGCCCCATGTACGTCTGCCGGATCCCGGAGTGGAGCTCCACGCACTGGAAACGGTCTCCGATACTTACGCCGAGGAGGCGGACTTCGTTGCCGGACGGATTCAGGAAATACTGGGAAACGGCACTCTGATCCGGGAAAAGGACAGTCTGCGGCCGGTGCGGCCTGAGGATATTGTGATTCTCCTGCGCTCTCCGGGCAGCGCCGCCGGATATTTCCAGCGGGCGCTGGAAAACCGGGGCATTCGCTGCACCACAGGGGGCGGAACGGATTTGCTGCAAACCCGGGAGGTGGAGACCCTGCGAAGCCTTTTACAGGCCATTCAGAATCCCAGGCAGGACATCCCACTGCTCAGCGTTCTGGCAAGCCCGGTATTCGGTCTTACCGCAGACGATCTGGCAAAAATCCGGGCAGGGAAGACCAAGGGAAGTTTTTACGATGCCCTGCTGGAAAGCCGGGAGCCAAAGGCGGAGAAATTCCTCCGGGTACTGGAGCTGCTTCGCCGGGAGGCAAGATACAGCACCTTGACGGGACTGCTGGAAAAAACACTGGCGGAAACCCGGCTGGACAGCCTCTTTGCCGCTCTGCCCGGAGGTGAGGCCCGGGCGGAGAATCTGCAAACCTTCTTTCAGTATGCCTGTGACTTTGAAAACGGCACCCACCGATCTTTGGCGGCGTTTCTGGATCACTTGGACAGAATGCAGGAGCGGGGGCTGGTGGTTTCGGGCACGGCGGGGGCAGGCTGCGTCAGCATTATGAGCATTCACAAGTCCAAGGGACTGGAATTTCCGGTGGTGTTCCTGTGCAACCTTTCCCGGCGGTTCAATCAGGAGGATCTGCGGGCGCAAATTCTCTGCGACAAGGAGCTGGGGCTGGGTCTGAGCGCGGTGGATCGGCAGACTCGGGTGCGTTATCCCAGCCTTGCCAAGCGAGCCATTGGAGCCAGAATGGCAGCTCAGAGTATTTCCGAGGAAATGCGGGTGCTCTACGTTGCCATGACCCGAGCCAAGGATCGCCTGGTGATGACCTATGCCTCTCAGACCCTGGAAAAGGATTTGCAGGCCATCGCCCTGCGCCGGGATTTTGACGGCGGGGAGCTTCTGTGCCAGGAGGCGGACTGCATGGGCGACTGGGTGCTGCTGGCGGCAATGGGCAGAATTGAGGCCGGGGCTTTGCACGCCATCGGCGGCAGACCGGAGACTCTGACCCACGGGGAATACCTGTGGCATATTGAGACCCCAAAGCCCCAGGAGGCGCAGCCCCAGGCCTCCGGCGAGGAGCCGAAGGAAACCGCCGCGATACCGGAGAACCTGGAAGGAATCCTCAGATCGGCACTGTCCTACCGGTATGCGCACATTGCCGCAACCGAAACTCCCTCCAAGCAGACGGCCACCGGCCGGAAGGGGCGGCAGAAGGATGCGGAGGCGGCAGAAAGCGCGGGCAACGCAAAGCCGGCAGAGCGCAGCTGGCGGCAGCCGGATTTCCTGTCCCGGCAGGCTTCGGGAAAGACCTACGGCAGTGCCATGCACGCCGCTCTGCAATACATCCGATATGAAGACTGCGGCAGCTCCGAGGCGGTTTCCCGGGAAATTCAAAGGCTGGTGGAGGGAAAATTCCTAACACAGGAGCAGGGGAGCCTGGTTCGCTGTGACCAGCTGGCTCGGTTCTTCCAGTCGGACATCGGAAAGAAACTGCGTTCCGGCACCCGGTACCTGCGGGAATTCAAGTTCTCCATTCTGGATGCCGGGCGGCACTACGGAGAAGGGCTGGAGGACGAGCAGGTGCTTTTACAGGGTGTCGTGGACTGCGCCCTGCTGGAAGAAGACGGCATTACCATCCTGGACTTCAAAACCGACCGGGTCACCGAGGAAACGGTGGTCGCCGCGGCGGACAGGTACCGGCTTCAGGTGGAGACCTATGCGGACGCTCTGACGAGAATTTACGAAATGCCTGTGAAGGCACGGTATCTCTACTTCTTCAGCATCGATAGGTTCGTGGAGGTATAAAGGAGTTTTGCGTGTATTCCAAGACGCATAGAAGCTTTCAGCTCTGGTCCTCCGGAGAAATCTGTGCTGAATATTTATGGAGTGGAGGCCTACACACAGGCTTTCACACCGAGCTTTTTCGCCCACATCCGTCTCGCGCTTGCGGGAGATGCGCAAGCCGCCAATACATCATTGTGCAATTGCCACTGGCAATTGTTAGATTTTGATTCGCTGCGCGGAGCACCACCCCGGAGGGGAAGGCAAAGGAAACGGATTGCCTCACCACTTAAGCGGACTGGTTCGCAACGACAACATATCCTCCGGTCATATTATAGACGAATCCGGGTCACCGAAGGGCGACCCGGATTTTTTGGGGTTAGCGGCTGTTGCGGCTCTGGTTGTTGTTCTGATTCTGATTCTGGTTCTGCTGGTTCTGATTGCTGTTCTGATTCTGCTGATTCTGATTTCGGTTCTGATGATTCATTTCGGATTCCTCCCAAGCATTCATTGCGGCAAAAGCCGCTTTTCCAGTGTTCCCCGGATTTCAGGATTTATCCTTAGGCCGGAACAGAAGACTGGCTGCCAGACCCGCGGTGATGGCGGTGGTAATTCCCCCGGCGGCGGCTTTCAGTCCGCCGGTAAAAATGCCCAGAAAACCGTCCTTATCTACCGCTTCCCGGACGCCTTTGGCAAGGGTGTTTCCGAAGCCGGTTAGGGGCACGGTGGCTCCTGCTCCGGCAAAATCCACGAATTTTGGGTATAGCTGCAAGCCTCCCAGAATAACGCCGGCAACCACATAGGCAACCAGAATCCTTGCAGGAGTCAGCTTGGTTTTGTCAATGAGGATCTGGCCGATCAAGCAAAGAAACCCACCGGCAACGAATGCTTTCAGATACTCCATATTACTGCCCTCCTGAGATAGAAACGGCGTGGCACACGCCGGGAATGGGAAGCCCCTGCTGGGTGGAGGTGGGGGACAGCAGCGCACCGGTGCCGCAGAACAGAATCCGCTTCCACTTGCCGGAATTCAGCTGATTCAGAAGATAGCCGCATAGGGTGATGGCACTGCATCCGCAGCCGGAGCCGCCGGAATGGACATCCTGGGCCTGGTTGTCGAATACGGTGGTTCCGCAGTCCATGAGTTTGCCGCCCAGGGACAGACCCTCCAGCCGGGCTAGCTCCAGCAGAGCCTCCATGCCCACTTGACCCAAGTCGCCGGTGACAATCCGGTCAAAGTCCTCCGGGCCGGTGTGCAGATCGGCAAAATGGGCTTTGATGGTTGCCAGAGCTGCCGGTGCCATGGCACAGCCCATATTGTTGGCGTCCTTCACGCCCAAGTCTGTCACCGTGCCCATCGTGCAGGCGGTGATCGCCGGCCCCTTTCCCTGGCGGCACAGCAGAGCCGCACCGGAACCGGTGACCGTCCACTGGGAGGTGGGGGTTCGCTGACCACCGTAGCCCAGAGGAAACCGGTACTGCCGTTCGCAGGAGGCAAAGTGGGAAGAGGTCATGGCCACCACCTGGTCGGAAAAGCAGCTGCTTACCATCATGGAGGCCAGCAGCAGACTTTCTGCCATTGTGGAGCAGGCACCGTAGAGCCCCAAGTGGGGCACGCCGGTGTTGCGCAGGGTGAAGGAGGAACCGATGCACTGGTTCAGCAAATCCCCGGAAAATACCGCTCCGAAGTCCGAAAGGGTAAGACCAGCCTTGTCCGCCAGTTTCCGCAGAGCCAGCTGCTGCATCTGCTTTTCCGCCTGCTCCCAGGTTTTCTGACCGAAATAGGTATCCCGGCATTTTACGTCAAAGGTGTGCGAGAGCGGCCCTTCCACCTCCTTTTTTCCGGCAACGCTGGCCCAGGCGGTGATGGCCACCGGCTGAGGAAGAAGAAAGCTCTGCCGTCCGCGTCTGTAATCCGTCATACAATCCACCAACTTATTCAGAGTTTCCCTAGTATGCGCGGAAATGGCAATTTGATACTATTTCCTGATTAAAATCTTAATTTTAATCAGGAAGGCATCGCCT
>OLHA01001083.1_pt1 | contig 15114 bp, 10 predicted proteins | sample 1605961 | NCBI WGS metagenome assembly OLHA01 (sample SAMN03283288) | human gut metagenome | biome: human-associated habitat; material: feces | host: Homo sapiens | place: Peru | collected 2012
AATTTATTGAAGAAGCGGTTCCAATGTTCCGCGATCACTTCCACATTCTCCTCTATCACGGCTTCGACCATTTTCAGCTCCGTTGGCTTCAGGCCATTGTTTTCTATCAGACTAACAGGGAATATAGTAAACTTGGCACTGATGTTACCTTTCACAACGTGTACGTGAATAGGCCAGTGATCATTGGCATAGAACATAAATCTGAAGCCAAAGAAGTAGAATATTGTCGGCATCCTCTAATCGTTTTCTCACCGACAAATATAGGTAATAATTTTATAACCTACAAATATATTTCACAAAACAAGGCGGACCTTCGACAAGCTCAGGGACCGCCTTGATTTTGGTCGCTGAGCCTATCGAAGCGACGAGGGAGGCTCAGGGAGACCGTCGGGATATTCAAAGAAAGGTTATTTGATGACACCGAGTTCCTTGCCGACTTTGATGAAGGCGGCGATGGCTTTGTCGAGGTGCTCGCGCTTGTGGGCGGCTGAGAGCTGGACGCGGATGCGGGCCTGGCCCTTAGGGACAACCGGATAGTAGAAGCCGGTCACGAATATTCCTTCCTCGGCCATCTTGGCGGCGAACTTCTGGGACAGAGGAGCATCGTAGAGCATCACGGCGCAGATGGCGCTCTGGGTCGGCTTGATGTCGAAGCCGGCGGCCAACATCTTGTCACGGAAGTAGTTCACGTTCTCCTGCTGGCGGTCGTGAAGCTCGTTGCTTTCCTTGAGCATCTTGAACATCTCGATGCCGGCGGCCACGATCATAGGCGGCAGAGAGTTGGAGAAGAGATACGGACGTGAGCGCTGGCGGAGCATGTCAATGATCTCCTTGCGGCCTGTGGTGAATCCGCCGACGGTGCCACCGAACGCCTTGCCGAGGGTGCCTGTGAATATGTCAATGCGGCCATAGCAGTCATATTGCTCCGCGACTCCGTGGCCGGTCTTGCCGACAACGCCGGCGGAATGGCTCTCATCAACCATCACGAGGGCGTCATACTTCTCGGCCAGCTCGCAAATCTTGTCCATCGGAGCGACGTTGCCATCCATTGAGAAGACTCCATCGGTGCAGATGATGCGGAACCTCTGGGCCTGAGCCTCCTGGAGACAACGCTCAAGGTCGGCCATATCAGCGTTGGCGTAACGGTAACGGACAGCCTTGCAAAGACGCACTCCGTCGATGATGGAGGCGTGGTTCAGGGAATCTGAGATGATGGCGTCGTCAGCCGTGAGCAGAGGCTCGAACACTCCACCGTTGGCATCGAAGCAGGATGCGTAGAGGATGGTGTCCTCTGTGTGGAAGAAGTCGGAGATGGCAGCCTCAAGCTCCTTGTGAAGATCCTGGGTTCCGCAGATGAAACGGACAGAGGACATTCCGAATCCCCTCTCGTCCATAGCCTTCTTGGCCGCCTCGATGAGCCTCGGGGAATCAGCCAAACCTAAATAGTTGTTGGCGCAGAAGTTAAGAGCCTTGCTGCCGTCCTGGAGAGTGATCTCGGCGGATTGTGCGGAGGCGATGTTTCTCTCGTTCTTGTAGAGTCCGGCTTCCTTGATGGAGGCAAGCTCTGCCTGTAGATGTTCCTGGAATTTTCCGTACATATTGATAAAATTTTAAAACGTTTCGATTTCGCACTGACAAATATATTAATTTTTGACAAAATCGATAATATTTTATTATAAATAAGGGCTCTTGTCAGAAAATAATGTAAATTTGCACTTGCTAATTTAGCAATAAACAAGCGATCCGCAATGAAAAATGTACTAGTGATAGGTTCGACCGGACAGATCGGTTCGGAGCTGACAATGAAAATCAGGAATATGTACCCGGATGGCAACGTTGTCGCCGGCTACATCAAAGGCGCTGAGCCAAAGGGTGTTCTGCTTGAGAGCGGTCCCGCCGAGGAGGCTGATGTCTGCAACGGTGAGCAACTTCTGGGCATCGTGAAGAAGTACAACATCGACACAATCTACAATCTCGCCGCCCTGCTCTCGGCTGTCGCGGAAAGGAAGCCGCAGCTGGCATGGCACATCCAGATAGACGGACTCATGAATATTCTTGAGATCGCGAGGGAGAACAATGTCGCTGTGTTCACACCATCCTCGATCGGTTCGTTCGGCCCTGAGACTCCGCATCAGAACACTCCTCAGGACACGCTCCAGAGGCCTCGTTCGATGTACGGCGTGACCAAGGTGGCCACCGAGTTGCTGAGTGACTATTATCACACCAAATACGGTGTGGACACCCGTTCGGTAAGGTTCCCTGGACTTATCTCCAATGTGACACTTCCTGGAGGCGGCACGACAGACTATGCCGTTGAGATCTACTATGCGGCAGTAAAAGGCGAAGAGTTTGTCTGCCCTATCGCGGCCGGGACATTCATGGACATGATGTACATGCCTGACGCGCTGAAGGCCGCCGTGGACATCATGAACGCGGATCCTTCCAAGCTGAAACACCGCAACTCGTTCAACATCGCCTCCATGAGCTTTGATCCGGAGATTATCTACCACAAGATTCAGGAACATATTCCTGGATTCAAGATGCGCTATGAGGTGGATCCGGTACGTCAGGCGATCGCTGACTCTTGGCCGGACAAGATGGATGATTCCTGCGCCCGCGAGGAGTGGGGATGGACACCGTCCTATGATCTGGAGACCATGACCGTGGACATGATCGACGCCCTCAAGAAGAAACTTCTCTAAAAAAGGATTCTATTATAAAGGATCAAGGACTGGCCTTCAGGTCAGTCCTTATTTTTTACCGGCTTTCCGTCCGGCTTTCCGTGCGGCTTTTCTGGCTTTCTGTTTTTCGTAACGAGCCTTGTAGCGTTCAAGCATCCTCTCTTCCTTAGCACGACGTTTCTCCATCGCCTTCAATGTCTTGAGGGTCCTCTGACGCTTCTTCTTCAACGCTTTCTCCTCCTTGGCCTTAGCCTTGGCGGCATCACGGGCGTCAAGTTCAGCCCATCTGGCCTCCTTGGCCGCCTGACGATCTTTTCGCGCCTTCTCTCTCTCAGCCTTTTTGCGTTCTTGCTCAGCCTTCTTTATGGCCGAAGGATCATTAGCCAATGAATCGGCCTTGCTGACCGACAACGAATCTGAAACCACAAGGCTGTCCTTCACGGCAAGACTGTCCTGTCGCGCCAAAGAATCACGGCTGGCAAGGCTGTCTCTCAGAGCCAGACTGTCGGCACGGGCAAGGCTGTCCGCCAAAGCAAGGCTGTCGGCGGCGGCAACGATCCTAAGGCTGTCGGCAATCCTGGCAGCCTCAGCCTTGCGCTCGGCCTCAAGCCTTCTGCGCTCAGCGTTACGGACCCGTTTCAAGGAATCCTGTCTGGCCAGCATCTTATAGACGCTGTTCATGTGGCCCGGGAAGTAGATGTCCGTCTGCGCGAATTCGGCTCTCGGCACATTCTCATAGACTTTCCTCTGGGACTCTCGCGGCTTATATGGCGTGATGTCCTCCGGTCCCTTGGGACGTTTGTCCGGCTGCCAGTCGAATCCCTTCAGAATCTTCTCGTCCTTTTTCATCTGGACGACCGGGTAGGCATCTGTCTTCACGGCATCGAAGTAATTCAAGTCCTGAATATTACCGTCCTTCAATGTCGCGGTCAACATCTTTGACTCGAACTTGTTGACGGTGGCCAGACTTCCGTTCTCCTCGATGTAGAAGACTCCGGACGCGCCACCCATCGAGTCGAACCGCCTCAACGCACCGGTACTGTCAAAGTATGCCATCATCTCTGTTCCACGGATCTGGTCATAGGACAAGGTGTCCTCCTGCACTATTATAAAGGCATTGGACATCAAGCTGGCGCGGTCAATGGACCGGTTCTTGACAACGACGGTTATACTGTCGGCACTGTACTGCCGCTTGATCTCATTCCAGACAATCGGGTTTTCATACAACCTTATCAAAGAGTCAAGATCCGTGTAGGCAAGAGAGTCACATGCGACCTGCATGTCGTTACGGAACACCTTGACGTTACGTATGCCATAGATGAAACTGATCTTCGTGGAATCCTTGGGGGCCAAAGACAAAGAGTCAGTTGGAACATGCAGGGAATCACCCGGCACGGTAAGGGAATCCGTAGGGACGGTCAGGGAATCCGTAGGCACGGTCAGGGAATCCGGTGATTGCGGATTGGTCACTTCGGCAGGCTCAGTGACCGAAACAGGTTCAGTGACCGCGGAAAGGGTCTTCGCCGCCAGACTGTCGCTTGGAACACGTACAGTGTCGGGCGACGTTTTCAGGGTGTCGGGCGACGTTTTCAGGGTGTCCGGCAATTGGAACCGTGGAGGAGCATATTCAATGACATCATCCCATGGAGCGGGAAGGCCTTGACGGCCTTTCGTCACAGGATCGCCGATCATCGCGTCACCTGACAGTTTTCCGAATTTCGAGATCGCCTTTCCTCCTGAATTATCACCTGTCTTTCCAGCCGTTGTTCCCGCCGTCTTTCCTATAGCCGTTCCAGTTGCCTTGCCAGCCGGTTTCCCGGTCGGTTTTCCACCTGGCTTGACAGCGGAGGCGCCTCTGTCGGAGGCTCCGGCGGCGTTAGGGTCTTCCTCTTCCCGCTTCTTGCGGGCCTCTTCGGCCGCGGCCTTGGCTGCCTCGTAGGCCTTGCGACGGTACTCCGTGACAGGATCCACGTTTATCTCTTTCAGACGGCTTGCCGAATTGGAAATCTCCGATGAATCCACATCACATTTCGGTATGGAGCGCAGAATCAATGTGTCCGCACCGATGTAAGCTGTATCTCTCTTTTCCCCTTGCTCGCTGATCGCTATCACAGCCGGCTCACGGGTCAACTTTATGAATGACAAGGAATCTATATACTGCACATAACCGGCCACCGCGGCCACATTGCGAGTCGTGTCAAGCAGTTCCACATGGCCAAACATCTCCACATTGTTCGGAACCCGGTAATATACCAAGGTGTCAGCCCATGCCTCCTGGTTCTCGGTAAGAATATGCACGTTCCTGAAGAACGTGAACTTTTCCAAAGTCCGCTCGTAAAAACCGGCCTGAGAAGAAAGCATGTTGTTGTCCCTCCATGCGTTGGTGCCGGTTCCGAAAGTGGCTACGTTCGTGCCTGTGTTGTAGTCCAGATCATCAGTCTTCACGAATATCGAGTCAGTGTACATGTTGACGTTGTTCGTGAAACTGAACGTCTTGAGCTTGGAATAGTAATGGCCGTCATCGCTCTCGATGATCTGGCCGTCCTTGTCGCGCAAGGCACCGCCGTTCCTGAACACGGCCACACTGTCCTTGGTGTTATAGTCCAGGTCAGTGGTACGCAGGGTGTTCCCGTCCTTGTCCCTAAGCTGGACCAGCGCGCCTCTGAACTGAGCGAGGTTCTGGTCGATGAGATAGTCGAGGCTCTCGCTGCTGAGCACTGTGTTGTTCTGAATGATCTGGACGTTGCCGAAAGCGTTTATAACATTCTGGTTGACATTCCACAAGGCGGTGTCGCAGATCAGAAGAGTTGAATTGTGCTCGAATCTGGCATGTCCCAAAGCCTTCCTGTAGCTCTGGCCATATTCCTCGACCTGCTGAAGCTCATCACATCCCAGCAGGCGCACAAGACTGTCCTTCTGCTCGGTGTTCTGGGCGGAAAGGCCGAACGAAACCAGCAGAAGGATCAATGAATATGCCAGACGTCTCGCAAGCATCAGTCTTCAGAGAACTTTGAAGCCCAACCCGGACGGCGGAACTCGCAGTCCTTGAACATCGGGTCGATGACAATGTGGGTCTCCTTGATCTTGCCGGCGAGGAAGTCATCGATGGCCTTCATCTGCTTGTCTTGACGGACTTGCTCCTGAAGCTGGCTGAAATCCTCCTCAAACGACGCAGTGTGGGCCGGAATGATCTTGTCAACACGGATGATCTTGTAGATGGTCTTTCCAACGACATAGTCCTTGACCTGATCCTGACGGCCATCATTGTCAGTGGACTCCACAGGCTCGGAGATCTCGCCCTCCTTCAAGTCCTTGATGGCCAGATAGTCCTCCGGCTTGAGCTGGTCAATCTCGAAATATGCCGAGCCGGTGTTCGGATCGGACATCTGACCGCCGTTGGTCCTGGTGGCCGGATCCTGTGAGTAGAAGTTCGCCGCCATCTGGAACGTCACGGCGTTATTGTTAATCTCGGTACGGAGGCTGTCCAGAGTCTTGAACGCCTTATCCCTGTCGTCATCAGTGTATTTAGGCTTCATCAGAATGTGGCGGGCGTTGAACATGTCGCCTTTCTTCTCGATGACCTCGATGATGTGGAATCCGTCAGGAGTTTCGACAATCTGCGAGATAACACCCGGCTTCAAAGCCATAGCGGCGTCTGAAAACACAGGCCAGAAGATTGACTTCGAGGCCATTCCAAGCTCGCCACCCTTACGGGCGCTACCCGGATCCTCCGAATATATACGAGCAAGAGTGGAGAACTTCTCTCCGTTGATGATCCTCTCGCGGAGGTCCAGCAACTTCTCGCGCACGGCCATGTTCGCGGCCTCGCGGTCCGGATAACGGCAGATCTGACTGAGCTGGTACTTGATAGGAACTATCGGTAGGTTCTTGGTGTCAACCGTGTCAAGATATTCCTTTACATCATAAGGTGTCATCTCAGGGATCTTCTTCATGATCTCCTGCTGGGCCTGCTGCGTGAGGCTCATGTCCTCGTACTGCTTGCGCCATTCCTGACGGAGGCGGTAGAGAGGCTTGCCGAAATATTCCTCAACCTTGTCCTCGCCGCCGAGGTAGGTCAGCATCCTGTCCGCCTGCTGGGAAAGGCTTCCCTCAACCATGTCCTGATTGACCGTGAGAGAGTCGATCCTGGCCTGCATCAGGAATATCTTCGATTCGAGAATCGATTCCAGCACCTCGCAGCGGACATTCCTGTCTGATGAAAAGCCCTGGGCGCTGCGGTCCTTGACCGCCCCTTCGATGTCGGAGATCATGATCGCCTCGTTGCCGACAACGGCGACGGTCTTGTCAACGTACTTGTATTTCTGGGCAGAAGCCATCGCGCAGGTCGCTGCGAGGGCGAAGATGGTGATTGCTGTTTTCTTTATCATTTCGAATATATTTCAAAATTCTCCTTAACCTTGGCGTCTTCTATCAAGTCCCGTTCCAAACCGGCCAGGAGCTCGTGCTTTCTTCCGCTGATGATGATGTCCTTTATCCTGTCCTCACAATATTCCACCGGAGCGATCTCCCCGGCCCTCCGGTAATCCACTATGAACGCGACAGAGATGTTGGCATCCCCGTCCGGCATCTCTATGAAGTTGCCGCTACGCTGTGAGAGCATCTGAACATAGTCCACACCGAACTCGGCGGCCAGTTTCACCGCGTCTATCCAGCCATTGGAATAGTCATGGTAACGCTGGGTCGAATTGAAGGCGATGCTGTCAGCGGCCACCACGTCCTCAACCTTGTCCGAAGACATCAGCTTCTTGATCTTCTGAAGATTCGGAGAATCTTTCGGAATATTCATAAAACGGGCTTTGAGGATCGGCCGCTCCAGCTTGAAGGACTCTTTGTGGGAGCCATAATATTCATCAATCTGCTTTTTTGAGACGGTGGTGTCGAGGCGCTCGTTGATGTAGCGCTGCTCGTAGCGGTACCGCAGAAGCGACTGGCGGTAGGCCTCAAGCTCCTTCGAGACATCCTTTTCCTCCTTGGAGAGACGCTGCTGGGCTATGTCGAGGAAAGCCTTGTCCTTCACCCACGAGTTGATGTAGAGGTTCGCAAGGTTCACGCTGTCCTCCGGAGACGTGCCCTTGGGGATCACATCGTCCAGTTCCGAGCGATAGAGTTTATGGTCTCCCAGCCTGGCGACAACCTCCCCGTCGTGAATCAGCGAGGATATTGCCTTGCAGGACGGAAGGGCGGCAACGGCGACGGCCATCATGAATATGCGGAACCTCCTGAGCATCATTGATTAGCGGGAATAGTTAGGGGCTTCCTTGGTGATGGTCACATCGTGTGGGTGGCTCTCAAGGAAGCCGGCGTTGGTGATGCGCACGAACTGGGCGTTCCTGAGTTCCTCGACAGTATGCGCTCCGCAGTAGCCCATTCCGGCCCTGAGTCCGCCGACAAGCTGATAGACAACCTCTGAGACGGTCCCCTTGTAAGGCACCTGGGCCACGATTCCTTCTGGTACGAGCTTCTTGATGTCGGACTCCATGTCCTGGAAATACCTGTCCTTCGAGCCTTGCTCCATCGCTTCGAGGGATCCCATTCCGCGGTAGGACTTGAAGCGGCGGCCGTTCATGATGATTGTCTCGCCTGGGGATTCCTCCGTTCCGGCGAGCAGGGAGCCTGCCATGATGGTGCTGGCACCGGCGGCAAGCGCCTTGACGATGTCTCCTGAATATCTTATACCGCCGTCAGCGATCACAGGCACGCCCGTTCCCTTGAGGGCATATGCCGCCTCCATTACGGCTGTGAGCTGCGGCACGCCGATTCCGGCGATGATTCTCGTGGTGCAGATCGAGCCCGGGCCGATTCCGACCTTCACGGCCTTGACTCCGGCATCGGCGAGAGCCTTGGCACCGGCGGCGGTGGCGACGTTTCCGGCTATGATCTGGAAATCCTTATAGGCGTCGCAGGCCTTCTTGATCATCCTGAGCACACCCTCGGAGTGTCCGTGGGCGGTGTCGAGGACGACTGCGTCGGCTCCGGCGTCGATCAGGAGACCGATCCTGTCGAGCGTGTCGGACTTGATTCCGGCTGCCGCGGCGACAAGGAGACGGCCCTTGCTGTCCTTGGAGGCGATAGGGTTGTCCTTGATCTTCATAAGGTCCTTGTAGGTGATCAGGCCGACGAGCTTGCCGTCGTTATCCACAACAGGAAGCTTCTCGACCTTGCTGTGCTGGAGGATCTTCGTGGCGTCGGCCAGGGTGATGCCCTTAGGCGCGGTCACGAGGTTCTCCTTTGTCATAACCTCGGAAATCGGCAGCTGCATATCCTCCTGGAACCTCAGGTCACGGTTAGTGACGATTCCGATGAGGAAGCCGTTGGCGTCCACGACAGGAATGCCGCCGATGTGATGCTTCTTCATCATCGCGAGGGCGTTGCCGACATTCGCGTCCGGGCTGATCGTCACAGGATCGTAGATCATTCCGTTCTCGGCCCTCTTCACGTGACGCACCTGCTCGCACTGCTGCTCGATGGTCATATTCTTGTGAATCACACCGATACCACCGGCCCTCGCCATCGCTATGGCAAGATCGGCTTCTGTGACTGTGTCCATCGCGGCCGACACGATCGGGGTGTGGAGCTTGATGTCAGTCGTGAAATTTGTTGTGACATCCACGTCACGAGGAAGTACATCGGAATGTGCCGGAACCAGCAAAACGTCATCGAAGGTGAGGCCTTCAGGAATCTCTCGGTTTACAAACTTCGCCATTGTAATCAAATAAATTTGACAAATATAAGAATTTTCACGCAATAGTTGGCTTGGCCGGAGGGTTGTTCCAGGGCAACCGCATCAAATTTTAGCATTGAGTAGTATTTCTTTGAGATAATCCTGAGACAATGCTGCTCGGAAAAGTCGTTTCTTGATGCTTCTCTTGTCATTGTGCTGTTTTACAATCTGCAGAGCGAGTTTTCTAACAAGAGAGAGATTTTCGGCTGCATATCCCTTGCGTGCCCTTGATGCATCCTCTTTGAACGTAACATCCAGCATCCAATGCAGGTTGTTCTCAATAGTCCAGTGTCCTCGTGCCAACATATTGTAGTACGCAGCTTTGGGATAGTCTTCGTCGCTTATGTAATACCTTTTCGTTACAGCCGTGCGGTTTCCGTAGTCCACTTTGGATGTTATCTCGACAATGGTCATCAGCCCGTTCCATCTGGTTCGGATTTCCTCGTCCTCGACAGTGTCGGCGGGCAGGATCCTGCATTCCCGCGTCTCAATGCGCCCATGACCGCATTCCATCTGTGATGCGTAGTCTGACGATTTGTTGAAGAGAAAAGCATCCTCTACGGCGTCTTTGAGCGCGGACTGGTTGTCCTTGACCCCCAAGAAGTAGTGCCCCTTTCTCTCGATGATTTTATCCACAATGCTCCGTTGCGTTCCGATGGCATCGATTGACACGACCGCGTCCTCCACATCTATCTTGTCAAGCAGTTGAGGTATTGCCGTTATCTCATTTTCCTTGTCTTTCAAACGGACGTGTCCCACAAACAGCTGGTTCTCACTGACAAATGCGTTCAAGAGGTAGTCTCCGCATGTGCCGTGTGATTTCGGAGAGACACCCCTGAGTTTCTTGCCGTCAAGGACGACCTGCTTCTCCGACAGTGTATCAAGGAACTTCCGTCCATATTCTTTCAGACAGCGCTCAATCTCCGAAGGCTCCACGGCACTCATCAGACGCTCAAACGTGTCGGGGGATGGAGAGTTCAGGCAGCCTTCAAGCAGCCCGAAGTCCCGTGCACGCTCATTAGCGAACTCACTCATGTCTACGTAGTCCTCTCCACCGCAGAGATAGGTAAGGAGCGCGATCGTCAACAAATCCGACAGCAGATACGTACACCGCCCGGTAACGCGGTGGTCTTGGATAGATGAAAAAATCATATTCAACATAGCAGTTCTTGATATTAGTATTAAAGTATAAATATACTAATAATCAATGAATTATGCAATAATTTTCACCTCCGGATTTGCATAAAATTGGATGTATTTCAATCTCCTTAAAGAGACGGTGGTAGAGCCGCAAATACTATAGTCGCACGCTTTTTTTGTTAGCTATTTTGATGCGGTTGCCCTGAGGGTTGTTCTGCCTCTATGGCCTCAAAAAATTCGGCTTCCGGCCCGACAGCCGACCTTCCGGCAAGCGAAAGTTGTGCCAATCGATTAATCAAGGCTTTGAATATAAACGGCCTTGCCACGTGTCCCGTTCCTCAAGACGTTTGTCCAGAAGGCGGAGGATCTCGAAGTTGCGGACGAGTCCCCACGGGGTGTCGTTCACGAAGCGGGGCGGGACCTCGCCGGCGACCCGTTCGATGTAAAGGTCAGGGCGCAGGCGTTCGAGGATGTCGATGACAAAGTCAAGATATTCATCAAGACCGGGGCGGTAGAAGGCTGAGGGGTCGGCGGCATATTCCTTTTCCATCGCTGTGCCTTTGACGATCTGGAGCTGATGGAATTTGACGGAGCGCAGCGGGAGGGAGGAGATGAGGCCGCATTGGTCGAGGAGCATCTCTCTGGTCTCGCCGGGGAGGCCGAGAATGAAGTGGGCTCCGGTGTCGATGCCTCTTTCGGCGGTCATTTCCACGGCTTTGCGGGCGCACTCGAAGCTGTGGCCGCGGTTGATGTGGCGCAGGGTGCTGTCGTGGCAGGACTCGATGCCGTACTCTACCACCACTATGGGGGCGGTGAGGGTATCCGGAACCGGGGCCTGGACAGTCGGTCCCGGAGCCTGAACGTTCGGTCCCTGAGCCTGCCGAAGGGATCTTTGCCACCCTGAAAGGACACGCCCCGACGCCAAGCCAGCCAGATAGTCCAGCTTCTCCTCATCGACGCAATCCGGACGCGTGCCGATCACGATCCCCACCACCTCCGGATGGCTCAGGACCTCCTCATAAAGAGCCTTCAACCGATCCAACGGACCGTATGTGTTTGAATATGCCTGGAAATATGCCAGGTAGTGCCTCGCCCTCGGATATCGCACCTTTTGGAACTCTATTCCTTCGTCAATCTGTGTCAGAAGCGGCTTCCCCGGAGTACTGTAACCAGGATGGAAAGCGGCGTTGTCGCAGTAGGTACACCCTCCCCGCCCCACGGTTCCGTCCCGGTTAGGGCACGAGAACCCTGCGTCCAGAACAAGTTTCTGGAGCCGCTCACCGTACATGCGGCGGTAATAACCCACGAACGAATTGTATCTTTTCCCTTCTGAAAAACCAAACATAATGCAGCCCGACTTCCACCTATTCATCTTTCCATCGCGTCCTCTTCAGTTCCACGCTCAATTGTGATTGCCCTGTTCCGGACATTCGGTTTTCAAAGAAATCCATTAAGGAGAACTCCTGTTCCACGTCCGGATGTGATTGCCCTATCCCCTTTTCCCGACACGTGCCACCGAAAAGTACGACATATTCCTTGCAAAACTAATGAATTGTGAATATTTTTACAAGTTGGATCCGTCATTGGTTCCGGAAAGAGAAGGTTTTTGATTGGTTTGAACCACGAAAGGGCATTTCAAGCAGAACAGTTTATTGATTATAAACAGATGTCGATATGAACATATTCCTGAAAATTTTGTCTTCGGCGGCCGCGGTCGCTCTGTCATTCAATTGTGCCGCCTCAGCGCAGGAAGCCCCTAAGAAATGGGCTGTGGTTGAGTTTTCCGCCAACTTTATGCGCGAGGCACCGGACTACGCCGCCGAGCTTGGAGACCAGGCGTTGATGGGGACGGTGGTCGAGGTCCTGGATAAGTCAAGCTACTGGGTCAAGATAAAGAGTCCGGAGCCTTACACGGCCTGGGTCAACGAGATGGGGCTCGTGCCGATGAGCGAGGAAGAGCTTCAGGACTACCTTGAGGCTCCGAAATACATCTGCACAGCGGCTTTCTCACACATTTACGAGGAGCCTTCGATGGATTCCAGGATTGTCTCCGATTTCGTGCTCGGAGACATCGTGAGAATCATGTACAGTGTCAGGACGCATGCCGGAGGACGTTACAAAGGCTATGAGGAGGGGCAGGCGGTTCTGAAGAAGAAGTTTGTCGGAGTCGTGCTGCCGTCAGGCAAGACCGGTTATGTTCCCGCTAAAGATGTCGCGGTGTTCTACAAATGGGCCAAAGACCGCAAGGACAGAACCACGGCCGGGAATGATTTCAGGCAGGATCTTCTGACCACGGGTTACAGGTTCCTCGGCGTACCGTACATGTGGGGCGGCACGTCCATCAAGAACGTGGACTGCAGCGGATTCACCCGCAGCGTATATTTCGCCAACGGAGTGCTCCTTCCGCGCAACGCCTCCCAACAGGCAAGGATCGGAGAGGATGTGGGAATATTCAAGGACAACGGGGATGTTGACTGGAGCGGTCTGCTTCCTGGCGACCTTCTGTTCTGGGGCAAGGCCGCGACCGACACCACCAGGGAGCGGATCACGCACGTGGGGATGTACATCGGTGACGGCAAGTTCATCCACTCCGCCCAGGTCGTGCGTGTCAACTCATTGGATTCCAGCGCTGCCGATTTCTACAACCGCAAGCCTGTCCGCGCCCGCCGCATCGTCGGCCACATAGACGCTGATGGCTCCGGAATAATCTCCACCTTACGCAGCCCGTTGATTCAGCAAGTTCATCACCTGTTAATCAGCTCGTCTCTAGGCTCGTTGAATTAACAAGCGACATTCAACGGCAATTTCATTTTCCGCAAATCGTGGCAATCTATGCTCAACAGGTCTCATATCTCATCCCAGAATATGTATGGTGGGCGAACTCTTTTTACGATACATATTAATAAATTACGGATTTCTGGTCTCCCCAAATGGATGGCAGGGCTTCATAACGCGCTGACCTTCAAGCCATGGGGCACCACACCCCAAGTTCCAACCAATTATGGACTCCTGGCCTCTTAAAATGACCAGCAGGACTTCAGATCTTTCTAAACGCCAGACAATTAAGTGCACGGCTATCATTTTCTACCGTAGCGCCATCTTGAGTGGAGTACCAAACCAAGTGCTACATAGCGACCTTAGCCGTTTCCAACCAAAAGACCGTAGCGCCATCTTGAGTGGAGTCCCAAACCAAGCCCCAACCGTTGCACTACCTTGAAGGGAGATCCACTCCGAGGAACTTCAGGGCCTGCCACTCATCGGCCATCGTGTCACGGACCAGAATCCGCATAAGGACGTTTTTCTCCTTGATGGGCAGTAGGATGACATCCTTGGCCCTGGTGACGTAGTCATACCTGACAACATAATTCATCATCTGACCGTAGGAGGTGTCCGGATTATGATGCCGTTCCTCCCTGATGTCATATTCACTGCCGGTGTTGGAGTTGATGGCAAGCAACATCTTTTCCGGACTTCCATAATAGGAAGAGAGCCTGTCATATTCAATAACATTATAGGTAATGACAATGAAATCGATAAGTTGGTTTTTCTCTTCGGGTGATAGGCCATCAAACATCCTGTGAAGTTGAGGGTACCTCAGGTAGCTGCCCCGTGAACAACATCCTTCAATCTCCTTGAGGTTTTTACGCATCTTGGTCGAGGCCACTCTACGCGACAGCTTTTCCGAAAACGGATGATCAGAAAACGCGTAGGCCAGAAAGTTCCATCGCCACTTGATCGCCTCCTGATGGATATTCCTCTCAACCGGATTGTTATAAAGGTAGGCAATGCTGGTCCTTATCTTTTTGTTTCCGATTTTCGGAGCGCTTCCGAATGGAGACTGGAACAGATGGCCAATGTTCGGGATCGTGACGCTTACAGAACCGGAAGTGATGTTCCTATCCGACACAAAGCCCTCAGCCCCCCGCTTCAAGTCACCGTAATATTCATAGGAGAACGTCATATTCACCATTCTTTCGAACCCGCTGAGCGTAGGTAAATCCGGAGCCTCAACCAATTGATGAATATGATCGTACATCTCGCACAGACCCAGAACTGTCACTCCATACCGTTTGGCGCAGGTGCAGAACACAGTGAAATAAACCAGACAATCCTCCAGACTGTAAAATATCACAGAACCGTTCTGTGACCGTTGATAAATGTGGTTCGGTGAACCGGACAGAAACTTTCGACGCCTCATAGCCTTCCCCTCTTTAAAAGTTTTACATAGTTAACCCACATCATTCTTTCAGGTGGACTGGTTGATTCCAGACCAGAGAACGATGCTTCACAAATATGGGAAATTAATCTATGATTAGCAAGAGTGTGGACCGTAAAACATCATGGGTTCGTTACTTATAAATTACTGGTAGTCAATTCCAGAGAGCAGAACTTCATAATGCACTGACCTTCAACCTGTGGAACGTCACACACTCTGTTCCAACCAATTATGGATTCCTGGTCTCCTAAAATAGAGGGCAGGATCTCATAAAGTTCTGAGACTCAAGCCGTGGAGCTTCACGTTCTCTGTTCCAACCAATTACGGATTCCTGG
>OLHA01001085.1_pt1 | contig 15098 bp, 9 predicted proteins | sample 1605961 | NCBI WGS metagenome assembly OLHA01 (sample SAMN03283288) | human gut metagenome | biome: human-associated habitat; material: feces | host: Homo sapiens | place: Peru | collected 2012
GTTTTGTTATCAATGTGAACAAACATCAGGGGGAAAGGGATGCACTAAGATGGGGGTATGTGGGAAAACCCCAGAAATAGCAAATCTACAAGATTTATTAATATTTCAGTTAAAAGGAATAAGTTGTTATGCAAATGAACTTATAAAAAAGGGAGAAAATGTTGATAAATCAATAATAGCTTTTATTGAAGATTGTTTATTTACAACATTAACAAATGTTAATTTTGATGCAGATAATCATGTTAAGTTATTAAGAGAATCTCAAAAAATAAAAGATGATTTAAAAAAGAAGGTTGGTAAAATTAAAAATGATACAGCTCATGTAACTTATATATTAAGAGAAAGCAAAGCAGAAATGCTTGAAGATTCAAAAATTGCAGGAATTATGTATGACCAAGAGTTAGATCCTGATATACGTTCATTAAGACAAACAATTGTATATGGATTAAAAGGTATAAGTGCTTATGGACATCAAGCAAGATATTTAGGTTATTACGATGATCAAGTAGATAACTTTTATGTAAGAGCTTTAGAAGCAACAACAGATGATAGTTTATCAGTAGAAGAGTTAATAAGATGGACTATGAGAACTGGTGATATGAGTATTGCTATAATGAAAAAGTTAGATGAAGCAAATAAAAAGATGAGTTTTAAAATAGAAAAACAAAATTTTGAAGAAGATGATGAATATGAAGAAGAACAAGATGAAGATTCAGATTATTTATATTATTATGAGCCAATTAAAGATGTTAGTGAAGATATAAGTATAACTGAATTAGAAAAGATTATAAAAGAAAACTTACCAAGTAAAAACAATCCAAATTATTTTAAAATAATATCACGTATGATGGCTGAAATTCTTAAAGAAATAATGGAATATGAAGAGATTAAATCAGATTCCATTGGAGAAAAAGAAATAATAGAAGAAACTCAAAAATTAATAGATTTAAATAAAAGAAAAATTAATTTTATAAGAAGTACAAAAGAAAAAGAAACAAATGAAGAAGAAGTAAAAGAAAATAATTTATACTTTTTAAAAACAACAAGTGGGAATATTTATTGTTTAAATGATTTAGATAAGATAAAAAATGAGTATTATGAATCATTTGAAGAATTATTTAAATCTATTAAAGACGGAACATTTAAAAGAGCAAAAAGATTAAATTCAAATAATCTTAAAACATCATCATTATCAGAAGTAAGAGGATTTAAAACTAGAGTATTATTTGATAAGTTAGATGAAAATAATTATATTATTATAATGTGTGTTGTAAAAAAATGTAATTATGACAATGGTTATAAAAAATCTCTTGAAACTAGAGGTTTAACATATAGAGCAATGAAACCAAAGATATTAAGTCAAAAAAATTCAGAGGAAAGTAAAACTGAAAATAAAGATATTGAGAAAAAACTTTTCTTAAAACTTGAAAATAGAAGGGGATAATAATGTTGAAGAAAGAATTAATTTTTAAAATAAAAAGAAAAATTATGGAATATGAATCAAAAATGAATTCTTATAAAAAATCAGAACTTGAATATCTAAATAGAGTACCATCAATATATGATTATACAATTAGTTTTAATGATTTTAAAAATTTTGATTTAATATATACAGGAATTATTTTAGGTAATAATTATGATGATTTTGAATCAATTAAGTATTTACCAGAAGATTTAATAGAGGCTTTTAATGATGATAATTTTGAGTTTATAAAAAGAATTTATAGTGCTGAAGAAGGAGATTTTAACGATTTTATAGCATATGAAGTAAATAAATATAAGATGGATGATGATTTGATAGAATCTACAAGATATTTTGAAAAATTTCGTAAAATACTTAAGTTGATAAATGAAAAAGATTTTGAGACAATATCAGATTTTTTTAGGTGTATATATTTTGAAAAAGACTCAAAAGCAAAGTATTTGGAAGATGATTATCCAGATATAGATGTAATTTCAAAAGAGGAAAGAAATTTTATATTAGAAACAGATAATGTTGAAGAATTTTTTGACAGAATTGAGGCAACTAAGAAAGAAATAAAACTAGAAAATAAAAGATTGAATAAATTATATAGTGATAAAATAACAAAATTAAATAGACTTATAAATAATCTAGAAAAAAATACAAATGGGGAAGAAATAACAAATATTGATGAATTATTAGATTATGCTGGTGAAGAATTTAGACATGATATTTTAATTTATATAAAAGAAAATAATAAAACATGTAATGAAAAATTAGAAAGAAAATATTTAAATCTAAAGAAAAATTCAATATCTAAATTTATAAATATTTTTGGAAAGAATAATATTGATTTTATGTTATTTAATGATGCAGAAAAGAAAATTATTATGTCACGTGGTTATGATTTTGTAGAGAGAATAATTAATTTTTTAAATAAAATTGGTTATGAGTTTAAAAATGAAATTTTATTAATTATCGCTGGAACAAACAATGATATATTATCTAGCATAGAAGAATTTATAAAAAAAGATTATATTAATAGTGAGTTTGTAAGAAATAATATTAATGTATTATTGCCATCAAATGATTTAGATGAAGTATCTTATAATCTATTAACTAGAAATATGAATTTACTATTAGATAAAGGTATAAATATTAAAGGTCTTGATTCTGACGGAATGGATTTTTATGTATCAAGTACAGAATTAATAGAAGACAATTTATCTGTTATAGAAGAATCAAAGGTAAATATTAAAACAAGAAATTTAAAAAATTATAACTTCTTAGGTGAAGAAGATTTAAAGGGTAAAATTAATAATCTAAAAGAACTTGGAATAAGTATAAATAGTAATATTGAAGTACTAAATAGTGATATAAATATTATTAAAAGAATAAAATTATGTAATAGTTTAGGTATATCTATTTATGATGAAAATAACAAAATAAAAAAAGATATATTAAATAAAGATTTATTCTTTGTTCCAGATTCAAAAATTGATGAATATGTTAATGAAAAGACTTTAGTTTTAAATTAAAGTCTTTTTTAGTTAAACGAATTAAACTTTTCCTTGCTTTTATTTGTATTATAAAGTAAAATAGAGGTGTTGTAAAAAAATAAGTGTGGTGAAAAATATGTTACAAGTAAATAATTTAAGTTTAAAATTTAATACAAGAGTATTATTTGAAAATGTTAATTTAAAATTTGAAAAAGGAAACTGTTATGGTGTAATAGGCGCAAATGGTGCGGGTAAATCTACATTCTTAAAAGTACTTAGTGGAGAAATAGAGTCAACAACAGGTTCTATTGTTATGTCTAAAGGTGAAAGAATGTCAGTATTAAAACAAGATCATAATGCTTATGATGAATATAAAGTGCTTGATACAGTAATAATGGGTAATACAAAACTTTATAGCATAATGAAAGAAAAAGATGCATTATATTCAAAAGAAGATTTTACAGAATCTGATGGTATAAAAGCAGGTGAGTTAGAAGCAGAATTTGCTGATCTTAACGGATGGAATGCTGAAGGTGATGCTGCTATACTTTTAAGTGGACTTGGAATAGATGTTAGTTATCATGAAAAACTAATGAAAGATTTAAGTGGTGCAGAAAAAGTAAAGGTATTACTAGCATCTGCTCTTTTTGGTGATCCTGATATACTAATACTTGATGAACCAACAAACTATCTTGATATAGAAGCAAAAGTATGGCTTGAAGAATTTTTACTTAACTTTGATAATACAGTAATAGTAGTATCACATGATAGACACTTCTTAAATAAAGTATGTACACATATGCTTGATATAGATTATGGTAAGATTACATTATTTATTGGTAACTACGACTTTTGGTATGAATCAAGTCAGTTAATATTAAAACAAATGAAAGATTCAAATAAAAAGAAAGAAGAAAAAATAAAGGAATTAAAAGACTTTATCGCAAGATTCTCTGCAAATGCATCAAAAAGTAAACAAGCAACAAGTAGAAAAAAATCATTAGAAAAAATTGAACTTGAAGAAATGAAAGCATCTTCTAGAAGATATCCATATATAAATTTTGAAGTAGAAAGACCTCTTGGAAAAGATGTACTTGAGTTAAAAGGAATAAGCAAAACTATTGATGGAGAGGTTGTACTTAAAAATATGAACTTAACTATTAATACAAATGATAAAGTAGGTTTTGTTGGAACTAATGAACTTGCAATAACAACACTTTTTAAAATAATAACAGGTGAATTAGAACCAGATTCTGGTGAAGTAAAATGGGGAACAACAGTAAAATATGATTATTTCCCTAAAAATCATGATAAGTTTTTCGATAATAATTATGATTTAATTGACTGGTTAAGACAATATTCAAAAGAACAAGAAGAACCATTTATTAGAGGATTTTTAGGTAGAATGTTATTTTCTGGTGATGAAGCACTAAAGAAAGTAAAAGTATTATCAGGTGGAGAAAAAGTAAGATGTATGATGAGTAAACTTATGCTTAGTGGAGCAAATGTTCTTGTTATGGATGATCCAACTAACCATTTAGATATTGAGTCAATAACATCACTTAATAAAGGTATGGAAAACTTTAAGGGAGCGCTTTTATTCTCATCACATGACCATGAGCTTTTATCAACAGTTGCAAATAGAATTATAGAATTTAAAGAAGACGGAAAATATGTTGATAAAATGATGAATTATGATGAATATTTAGAATCTGTTAAGTAGGTGAATTATGGAAAGAGAAAACTTATTTAATCTTTACGTAGAAGCATATTTTGGAGTAAGAGAAATGGATGAATATGATTTAAAAGAATATGTTCTTAAAGATATTGAGAACTATATAAAAGATTTTGTATATACAAATGATATAGATATAAATTATGCCAAGGAAAATGCTGAAAGAATAAAAGATGAAGTAAATATAAAAACTAAATTACAATCTAGTTTAATACTCTTAAATAAAATGAATGCACCAGAAGAACTTATATTACTTGTTAGAAAAAAGATAAAAGGATTAAATGATTAAAAAGGAAAATTAAATTTTTCTTTTTTTGTATATTGACTAAAAGATTTCTATAATATATCATATAAAGTCAAGAGGTGGAAATATATGAAAATAGAAATGATGGAGTTTTTATCGGATAAAATAACAGATATAAATTTATTAAAAAAGTTAATATTAACTTTAGATAAAATGTCTTCAAACAATTTAAAGAGATTTCTTGATGAATTAAAAAGGTCTGATTATAACGAATATATATGCAAAATGATGATTGATTTAAATGAAGGAAAAGAAATAACAAAAGAACAAAAGAATATAATAGAAAAATTAAAAAATTATGACTATAATGAAAATGTATACAATATAGCTATAAATAATGATGTACTAAAGTCGAAAACGATAGAAGAAAAAATAAAATTAATAGAAGAATTAAAAAAATGCAATTATAGTTATACTGCATATGACATAGCAGTTGATGAAGATGTATTAGAAACAAGAACAACAGAAGAACAAATAAGGTTAATGGAAGAATTAGAAAAATGTGATTATAATTCTGCTACATACCGCATCGCAATGTATAGTGATGTATTAGAAACAAGAACAACAGATGAACAAATAAAACTAATGGAAGAACTAGAGAATTGTGATCCTTTTGAAGATGTACTTGATATAGCTTTAGATAATAATATATTAAGAAAAAGAACAAATGAAGAACAAATAAGATTAATGGAAGAGTATAAAAAATGTGATTATGATAAAAAAGCATATATAATAGTTAGAGATACATATGTATTGAACGAAAGAACAACAGATGAACAAATAAGATTGATTGAAGCAATAAAAAAATATGATTATAATTTGTGCGCATTTAAAATAGCTACAGATGAAAATGTATTAAGTACAAGAACATTAGAAGAACAAATAAAATTAATGGAAGAACTAAAGAATTGTGATTATAATAAAAATGTACTTGATACAGCTATAGACAGAGATGTGTTGAGAAAAAAATCATTAGAAAAACAAATAAAGTTAATGAAAAAGATTTATCTAGAAGAATTAGAAAAGCAAAAGACAACAATACATAGTAAAAATATGAGAAAAATTTCAAATGTAACAGAATTTAAAATGTATTTAAATGAATTAAAGCAAGAATTAGGAAAAGATACGGATGTAAAGTCAGATACTGTTGTACTTAAATTTACTCCAGATAAAAAGAAGAAAAGAAAAGAAAATTAAATTTTTCTTTCTTTTTTTCTTTATAGAAACTAAAAAAATTGATATAATGAATATGGAAGTAAGGGTGGTAATAATGGATAGTAAATTAGAATTATTTTTAAGTAAAATAAATTTACCAAAAGAAGATTATAATTATTTTAATGAAGGTAAAATTTTAAAAATAAAATCAACAAAAGATAAATTAAACTGGGATTTTATAATTGAAACTAAAGAATTATTACCAATAAAAATCTTAGAATATTTAGATGAAAACATAAAAAAAGGTTTTCCTAATCTAAATACAGTAACATATGAAATAGTACCTAAAACAGTTAATAAGTCATTAATAAATAGTTATTTTAATTATATAATTAATAAACTATCTTTAGGTAAAGCAGTTTCAATGATTTTTTATGGAAAAGAAATAAAGGCTACTACTAATGGAATGGTTATAACAGCATCAAATAAAGCAGAAGAAAATATGATAAATAGTAGATTAAATGAAATAATTAATACATATCATAAAATTGGTTTTGGAAGTCTAAATTTAAAAATAGAATTATTAGATGGCGGAAATGAATTAAAAGAAGAAATAAAAAAAGAATTAGAAGAAGAAGTAAAAGAAGCAAGCAAAGAAGCTACTGAATTTTTAAACAAACCAAAAGAAAGACCAAGAGAAAGAATGCAAATGGTATCTACTAAGAAAGATCCAGAAAGTAGTGCGATTATAGGATTTGAAAATATGAGTGATCCAGTTTCTGTACAAACTATAACTGGTGAAATGAATGATGTAACAATTGAAGGATATATATTTGGTAAAGAATTATTTGAGTCAACAAAAAGTGTATTTAAGATTATAACTTTAAAAGTATCAGATTTATCAGATAGTATTCTAGTAAAAATATTCTTTAGAAATGAAGAAGATTTTAACAGAGTAAATGGTGAACTAAATGAAAATTCTTGGTATAAAATAAATGGTAGAGTATCATTTGATACATTCGCAAATGATTATGTGTTAAGTGCTAGAAATATTGTTCCTATTGAAAGTAAATTTAAAGAAGAAAAAGATACTGAAGAAGAAAAAAGAGTAGAACTACATGCTCATACTATTATGAGTCAAATGGATGGAGTAGTTTCAGTAGAAGACTTAATAAAACAAGCAAAAAAATGGGGACATAGAGGAATAGCTGTTACAGACCATGATGGAGTACAAGCATTCCCAAATGCATTTAACTTAGTAAGAGGAATGAATAAAGATTTAAAAGAAGGAGAAGAACCTTTTAAAGTAATATATGGATGCGAACTTGTTATGGTTGATGACAATATTGATATTGTAATAAGACCAACAGATGAAGGAATATTAGATGCAACATATGTAGTATTCGACCTTGAAACAACAGGTTTTAATGCCGGTGGTGCAGACTCAATTATTGAAATAGGTGCGACTAAAATAAGAAATGGTGAAATACTAGATTCATTTGATGAACTTATTGATCCAAAAAGAAAATTACCACAAAAGATAATTGATGTAACACATATTACTGATGATATGCTCGTTGGTAAAATGAATGAAGAAGAAGGCGTAAAGAAATTTATTGAATGGATAGGCGGAGAAAATGTTCCTATGGTTGCTCACAATGCAAAATTCGACGTATCATTCATTGAAATGGCATATAAAAAATATGATTTAGGAGAATTTAAAAATCCGGTAATAGATACACTTGAACTTTCTCGTGCACTTGATAATACAGAAGCAAGACATAGTTTATCAGCAATTACAAAAAGATATGGAGTTGTATTTGATGAAGATGCACACCATAGAGCAAACTATGATGCTGAAGGAACAGCTTTAGTACTTCATAAAATGCTTAAAAAAATGTATGATCAAAACTTTAGAAAAATAAGTGAATTAAATAATTTAGTACCAAAGGATGAAATACATAAATATGGTAAAACACATGATATAAATATACTTACATTAACGAGAGAAGGATTAAAAAATCTATTTACAATCGTTTCTTATGCAAATACTAAATATTTATATAAAACACCTAGAATACTTAGAAGTGAAATAGAAAAATATAGAAAAGGTTTATTAATAGGTAGTGGATGTTACCAAAGTGAAGTATTTACTAGTGCTAGTACAAAAAGTGATGAAGAACTTGCTAATATAATTAAATTTTATGATTATGTTGAAGTACAACCAGTAGATGAATACTGTCATTTAGTACCATCTGTATTTGAAAATGAAGCACAACTTATTCAAAATATAGAAAAAATAGTTAGAGTTACAGAAGAAGCAGGTAAGATAATTGTCGCAACAGGAGATGTACACCACTTAAAGAAAGAAGATAAGATTTATAGAGAAATAATAATAAATCAAAATGTACCAGGTAGAGGAAGACATCCACTTATTAGAAATAGTAAAGGTGGACAAATACCGTCACAACATTTTAGAACAACAAATGAAATGCTTGAAAACTTTGAATTCTTAGGTAAAGAAAAGGCAAAAGAATTAGTAATAACAAATCCAAATAAAATACTTGATATGACGGAAGTATTTGATGTAATAATTCAAACAGGAGGAGTACCTTTTTCACCAAGAGTAAAAGCAGATGATGGTAAAACTTATCTTGATTGCCCTAGAGTAGTTACAGACCTTGTATATGAAAAAGCAAATGATTGGTATGGTGATCCACTTCCATATAATATTGAATCAAGACTAGGTACAGAACTTTATGGTGATATAGTTTTAACAAGTGTAAAATATTATCTTGATAAAAGTTTAAGTGATGAAGAAAAAGAAATTGAATCATTTAAACAGTTACATGATGTTATTGTAAAAGGTTCGGATTCTGTTAAAGATTTAGTTAGAAAGTATTTAGTAGATACTAGTGAAGAAGAATTAACTGGTGATGAACTAGAAAAGAAACTAAAGAAAAGTCTAGGTGGAGTAATAGGTGCTGGATTCGATCCTATTTACTTGATTGCGCAAAGACTGGTTAAAAAATCAAATAATGATGGATTCTTAGTTGGTTCAAGAGGATCGGTTGGATCTAGTTTCGTCGCAACAATGATGGGAATAACAGAAGTAAATCCACTTGCGGCTCACTATAGATGTCCAAAATGTAAACATAGTATATTTGAAGAAGATGGAAAAGCATTAGGTGCGACTTATTCAAGTGGTTTTGATTTACCTAACAAAAATTGTCCAAAATGTGGTACTTTGATGCTTAAAGATGGACAAGATATTCCATTTGCTACATTCCTTGGATTTAATGCAGATAAAGTTCCAGATATAGATCTTAACTTTTCAGATTTAAACCAAGCAGCAATCCACGAATATACAAAGGTATTATTTGGTGTTGATAATGTTTATAGAGCAGGAACAATAGGTACTGTCGCAGAAAAAACTGCATATGGTTATACAAAAGGATTCTTTGAAGATAAAGGTATAGAAAAAAGATCAATAGAAATAGAAAGACTTTCAAAAGGATGTACAGGTGTTAAAAGAACTACAGGACAACATCCAGGTGGAATAGTAGTTATACCAGATTACATGGATGTATTTGATTTTACACCATTCCAGTTTCCAGCTGATGATCCAAATTCTGCATGGAGAACAACACACTTTGATTATCATAAAATTGAAGATGATGTATTAAAACTAGACATATTAGGTCACTCAGATCCAACACAACTTCGTATGATACAAGATATGACAGGGACAGATGTTACAGAAGTTCCATTAGATGATAAAGAAACAATGGGAATATTCTTGTCACCTGCGCCACTTGGTGTAACAAAAGATCAAATAATGTGTAATACAGGTACTCTTGGTATACCAGAATTTGGTACAAAATTTACAGTACAAATGGTTGAAGATACTAAACCAAAAACATTTGCCGAATTAATTAAAATATCTGGTTTATCACATGGTACCGATGTTTGGCTAGGTAATGCACAAGATTTAATAAAAAATAATATTGTACCATTCTCTGAAGTAATAGGATGTCGTGATGATATAATGGTATATCTAATGTATAATGGTCTTAAACCTATTACAGCTTTTAAAATAATGGAGTTTGTAAGAAAAGGTAGAGCAAGTAAACCAAAAGATCATGACCAATGGGTTGAATATGAACAAATATTAAAAGATGCTGGAATAAAAGATTGGTTTATTGAATCATGTCATAAAATAAAATACATGTTCCCAAAAGCCCATGCCGCAGCATATGTAACAAGTGCATTTAGGGTTGCTTGGTATAAAGTTCATATGCCAGTATATTACTATGCATCTTGGCTTTCATGTAAAGCAACAGATGTTGATATTATTTCTATGATAAAAGGTTATGACGCTATTAAAGATAAACTTACAGAAATAACTAATAAAGGAAGAGATGCATCTAATAAAGAATTAGGTACATATGAATCACTTCATTTATGTTTAGAAGCAGCAGCTAGAGGTATAAAATTCTTAAATGTTGATTTATATAAAAGTGCTGCAACTACTTTTGGAGCAGCTAGTGAAACAGAAGTAATTCCTCCATTTAATGCAATTGAAGGACTTGGTGATACAGTTGCTAATAACATAGTTGAAGAAAGAGAAAAAGGTCCATTTATATCAATTGAGGAATTCCAGATAAGATGTAAAGTATCAGGTACTTTAATAGATAAAATGAGATTAATGGGTATATTTGGTGATATGCCTGAAACAAGTCAGCTTAGTTTATTTTAGAAAAAATTGGATGATTAAGTCCAATTTTTTTATGTTTATATGAAATATCAATCAAAATAATAAATTATTTATTATTGACATTTGTATATTTTATGATAATATATTTGGTAATAAAGAAGGGAGAAAATAGTATGATTGGAATTAATGATATTCTAGAAAAAGTCATTTTTGGAGAGCCATTAACTGAAGAAGATAGATTTAAAATATTGCGTTCAAAAAGAATTGAGCCTAAAGTAGTAGAATATTTAATGGAAAAATTAAATAATTTATATATTGAAGTTTTAGGAGATTATAAGGGTTCTTTATTTGAGTTAATGCCTGTTGGAAAACTTGAAGGATGGTGTTGGCAGACTACAGAATCCGCAATAGTATTTTTAAATGATGATGATTATATCGAAAGAGGAGATTTAAAATTCGATGAAACAACTCCAAAATATTATCATTCATGGATGTGTTTTAAATATGATGATGTAGAATATGTTTTAGATCCTTGTTTAAATTTATTATGTAAAAAAGATGATTATTCTAAAATATTTGAAGTTGATGTTAAAGGAAGGGTGTCTGCTAAAGATGTAAGGGAAGAATTAATAAGACAAATAACTACTCCAAAAAAGGAGGATAATTCTAGAGCACATAAAAGTTTTGAAAGATTTTTAAAACAGCAACTTGGTGATTCTTATGAAAAATATAAAGAAAAGAAGCAAAATGAGGTAACTGTTCATGGCCCTGAGAATGTAAATACACCATTATATAGAAATGGTGCTGGATACAATGCAGAATTTACAGATGGAAAAATAAAAAAATTAACAGTTCATTATTACAATATAGAAGGTTAATAATATCTATGAATATAAACATCATAGATATTTTTATTTACAAATAATTATTCTTACATTATAACAAACTCATGTTATGTCCTAATATTAAGTATATAAGAAAACATGAGTAAAAATTTTATATGAGATAATTAAAAGAATGGCAATAAAATTGACATATTACTAAGATGGTGTTAATATATCTTAAAATTTTAAGGGGGGATTTATTATGGCAAAGGTTAGTGTTATTGTTCCTGTATATAATGGAAAAAAATATATTAATAAATGTGTAAATAGTATTTTAAGACAAACGTTTAAAGATATAGAAATAATCTTAGTAGATGATGGTTCAACTGATAACACATTGGATATATTAAGAGAGTATGAAAAGAAATTCCCAAATGTTAAAGTAATACCAAGCATAAATCTTGGTGCAGGTGGTGCAAGAAATATAGGACTAGATGCATCACAGAGTGAATATATATTGTTTGTTGATGCAGATGATTTTTTAAGAGAAGATATGATAGAAGTTTTATATAAAAATGCTGTTTCAAATGATGCGGATATTGCAAGATGTGGAAGATGCACATATTTTGAAAATATAAAGTTAGATTCATATAATTCAAACTATTATAATGAAGATAAAAAAATAATAAATCCCAAAAAAGAAAAAGATTATGTGTTTAATGAAATGCCAACTGTTTGGAATAAACTTATTAGAAAAGATTTATTTGATGACATTAGATTTAGAGAACATTTAAAATGGGAAGATGGTCCAGTTATTAGAGCAATAACAGCAAAAGCAAATAAGATTGTATTTTTATATGATAGAATGTATATGTATAGGATAAATTTAAATAATACAACAATTAGAGATTTTTTTTACCCAACAGAAAAAATATTAGATGTATTTACTGGACTTGATGATTTAAAGTACAATTTTAAAAAGATAGGTTTATATAGTGAATTTGAACAAATAATCCATGATGACGCAGTAATTGCTTCATTATTAAGAGTGAAAAATGCAGGACTATGGTTTAAATTACCAAAAGAAGATAGAATAAAACTTACAAATGCACTTGTTAATATAATAGAAGTTAAATATGGTGATTGGAAAAATAATCCTCCATATTTAGATTATAAAAATAGAGATAAGTTTTTTTATGCAACTATGACTTATATAGAAGATAAAGTTTTGGATTCTTCACTAAGAAAAGAAAATAATTTAGAAAAAATATATAGTAATGTTAATCATATATTTGGAAAATAGTAAAATATAATATTTTGTAAAATTATGTTGTTTGCAAAAATAAAATATTGTGTTATAATATTTTTAGTTTAAAAGTTGTGATGAGGAAGTAGTAATATAATTAATATTTTTTAAGAGAGTTAGCGTATGGTGAGAAGCTAATAAAATATATTATATGAATTCACCCTCTGAATGTATAATGAAAAGTTATAACGTTTATCTAGCGTTAATAGATTAAAGAGCATAGAAATATCTATGAAGTAAGGTGGTACCGCGAAAAATCGTCCTTACATCATAGATATTTTTTTTGGAGGTAAATATGAAAAAGAGGTTTATATTTGATCTTGATGGAACACTTCTTCATGGTGATTATATCTCAGAGAGGGATTATTTTAGAAGTGTACTAAATAAAGAAGACGCAGAAAAATTTCTTTTGTTGTACTTTGAAAAATTATGTGAATATGAAAGTCTTCATCAAAAGTATGATTATAGTAGTTTAAGCAAATTTTTAAGTGAAAAAACAGGTGTAAATATTACGAGTGAAATTGTAGAAGGTTGGATTAAAGTTAATTCAAAAATGGATGATAAATTACTTGAAGAAACCAAAAGCATGCTTGAATATTTAAAAAGTAAGGACAAAAGTTTAGCAGTACTTACAAACTGGTTTAAAGATGAACAAGAATCTAGACTTAAAAATGCTGGAATATTTGAATTCTTTGATGATGTTTATACGGGTGATACTTTTCTTAAACCAAATAAAGAAAGTTATATAACCGCATGTGGTGACTTTTGTATAGATGAATGTATAATGATAGGAGATTCAATAGAAAAAGATGTAATTGGTCCAAATAAATTTGGAATAGATTCAATTTATTATAATCCTGAAAATAAGGAATATGATAAGAGTAAGATATTAAGTATAAATAGTTTTGATAAGATAAAGGAGATGTTTTAAAATGAATAAAGAAGAAATGATTGAAGAAATCAAAAAAATGACAGTTGTTGAATTAGCTGATTTAGTAAAAGCTATCGAAGAAGAATTTGGAGTATCTGCAGCAGCAGTTGCAGCACCAGCAGCAGGAGCAGCAGGAGCTGCAGCTGAAGAAAAATCATCTTTCAATGTAGTATTAAAAGATGCTGGAGCAAACAAAATACAAGTTATCAAAGTTGTTAGAGATGCAACAGGATTAGGATTAAAAGAAGCTAAAGACTTAGTTGATGGAGCACCTAAAGCTGTTAAAGAAGGAGCTAACAAAGACGAAGCTGAAGAATTAAAAGCTAAATTTGAAGCTGTTGGAGCAGTTGTTGAATTACAATAATTTTAAATTTATTTAATAATTACATCAAAGTATTAAAAATAAGTTTAATACTTTGATGTATTTTTTGCTTTTCAATGCATAACATTCAGTAATAGTGTTTTATTTTAATATTATGTATTGAAAAACAAAAATAATAACTTATTATAATACAAATTAAAAATAATAAAAGTATAAATTGAACAAGCGGTCAAACCGTATAAATAGCGTATACCAAGGCTTTACAATTCTTTTAATAATTGGTATTGACTTTAATTATTTAAAGTAATAAAATAAATGAATAATATATACAGTATGTATGGAGGAAATTATGAAAATATTATTTGATGCTATGGGTGGAGATAATGCACCAGATGCAAATATAACTGGCGCTGTAAATGCAATAGAAAAAATTAATGCAGAAATAATTTTAATTGGAAATGAAAAAATATTAAATGAACGTATAAAAGAGTTATATGGTAAAGAAAATATAAATGAATTATCTGATAGAATAAAAATCGTTAATGCTGAAGAAGAAATTACAATGGAAGATAGTCCAACAAAAGCAATAAAAACAAAGAAAAATTCATCAATGGTTGTTGGATTTAATATGCTTAAAAATGGAGAGGGCGATGTATTTTTATCAGCAGGAAATTCTGGAGCGTTATTAGCTGGAGCAACTTTATTAGTAGGAAGAATAAAAGGTATTGATAGACCAGCTCTTGCAGCAATGTTACCAGCTTTTGAAGGTAGATTTTTATTAATGGATGCTGGAGCAAATACAAATTGTAAAACAATTAATATATTACAATTTGCTCAAATGGC
>OLHA01001086.1_pt1 | contig 15097 bp, 14 predicted proteins | sample 1605961 | NCBI WGS metagenome assembly OLHA01 (sample SAMN03283288) | human gut metagenome | biome: human-associated habitat; material: feces | host: Homo sapiens | place: Peru | collected 2012
GGCGGCTTTACCGCCGATGATAACGGTCAGATCCGTTTTGGCCTGAACGCGGTGAAAAACGTAGGCCGCAACCTCATCGAGAACGCAGTCACCGAGCGCAGGGAAAAGCCCTATACCAGCCTTTACGATTTCTGCAAGCGGATGCACGGCAGCGAGCTGAACCGCCGCTCGGTGGAAAGCCTGATCAAAGCCGGTGCCTTTGACTGCTTTGGTTCCAACCGCCACAGTATGGTGGAAGCGGTAGAGGGCATTCTCAAGAGCATCGAGACCGACTCCCGCCGCAATCTGGAAGGACAGCTGGATCTGTTCTCCGTGATGAGCGGGGAAGCGCAGAATAGCCCGCAAGAGGATGTCTACGAAATTCGCCCCTTAGCAGAGTACACCCCTGCCGAGCTGCTGCAGCAGGAAAAAGAGGTCAGCGGTCTGTACCTGTCCGGCCATCCGCTGGATGCTTACCGGGAAAAGTCTGCCTGTATCGGCTCTCACACCATCAAAGACCTCACCGGCGAGGATGCCCATGTGCAGGACGGCGAAAAGGTGCGCATCGTGTGTGCAGTGGTCAAAAACCGCATGATGACGACCAAATCCAACAGCATGATGGCATTTACCAGCGTGGAGGATCTGACTGGCACCATGGAAGTGATCGTGTTCCCCAAGGTGCTGGACCGTTTCCGGGATGCCATTCAGGAAAACGCTGTTGTGGTCATAGACGGCCGGCTCTCCGTGCGGGAGGATGAAGCTTCCAAGCTGCTGGCAGACAGCATTCTGCCCATCGACAGCTACGACCCGACCCGCTTGGATAAAGGCCGCCCGGACCCTGTCAAAACAGCTGCCCGGCGGGTATTCATCCGTCTGCCGTCCCGCAGCTGCCCCCAGTATGATAAGGTGGTGAACCTGCTGGAGATCTTTGATGGTGATATTCCGGTGATCCTGTATCTGGAAGATACCAAGCAGAAGCTGGCCGCACCGCGCCGGCTTTACACCTCCGGGCATCCGCTTTTCTTCAAAGAGCTGGAGCGGCTGCTGGGTGCAGAAAATGTTGCAACAAAATAACATATTTGTGCACGAATGGCACCGCATGGGGCGATTCTAAATTTAGCACACAGCGAAAAAATCAAAAATAACGCGATATATCGCCGTTATATTGCACTGCATGGAATTGCATAAAGTCTCAAAACCCTATTGAAATTTGTCTGGATGGTGTGCTATAATCATTAAAGGCGAATCAAAGCTGTTGCAAAGCAACCGGCCTGTTTCGGGAAGAAGAGGTTACAGGCAAAAGGGTAAATGAAGAACTGAACTGTAAATTGGAGGGAATCTCTCGTATGGAAAAGCAAATCAAAACGATTGGCGTGCTTACAAGCGGTGGTGATGCTCCCGGCATGAACGCTGCTGTGCGCGCTGTGGTACGCACCGGCCTGCACAAGGGCTTCCGTATGATCGGCATTCAGCGCGGCTACAACGGCCTGCTGAACGGCGAGTGCTTTGAAATGAACCTGCGCAGTGTTTCCAACATCATCCAGGCCGGCGGCACCATCCTGTACACCGCCCGCTGCCTGGAGTTCAAGACCAAAGAGGGCCAGGACAAGGGCGCTGCCAAGTGCCGCGAACTCGGCATTGATGCGCTGGTCGTCATCGGCGGCGACGGCTCCTACCGTGGTGCCCGTGAGCTGGCACACCGCGGCATCCCGATGATCGGCCTGCCCGGCACCATCGACAATGATATTGCCTGCACCGATTACACCATCGGCTACGATACCGCGATGAACACCGCTCTGGAAATGATCGACAAACTGCGCGACACCACCCAGAGCCACGACCGCTGCAGCGTCGTCGAGGTCATGGGCCGCAATGCTGGTTACATCGCTCTGAACGTCGCCATCGCCTCTGGTGCAATGGCGGTCCTGCTGCCGGAGAAGGAATTCGACATGCAGCACGACATCCTCGATAAGATCACCGAGACGCAGCGCACCGGCAAGCGCCACTTCATCGTCATCGTTGCCGAGGGCATTGGCCACTCGCAGGAGATCGCCAACGAGATCCAGGCCCGCACCGGCATTGATACCCGCGCCACCATCCTGGGCCACGTCCAGCGCGGCGGCTCGCCCACTCTGCGCGACCGCGTAAACGCTTCCGCCATGGGCTACCACGCTGTCTGCCTGCTGGAAGAGGGAAAGTACAACCGCATCGTCGGCATGAAGGGAGAGCACCTCGTGGATTACCCCGTCGATGAGGCTCTTGAAATGACCAAGACCCTCGACCCGGTGCTGATCGACGTTTGTAACACGATCTCTATCTAAGAAATAGACGCGTAGTTGCGAAAAATTAACGGTATACAAAATGGACAGAATGTAGGAATAATCGAGACATTCGTACACATTTTATATCTTCTACACCATCAACAAGGAAGCCCCTGTTGAATGCGAGCGAGTTCACTGTAGGTGCTTGATTCCAACAGCTTTCACTAAGTTAAAAAGCGGGAATGAATCGGAATAGTCCGGTTCATTCCCGCTTTTTTGTTTGGACGGCTTGTCTATGATTCTGGTTGCTAAGCTGCAATTTAGAATGATACCAGTGTGTAATTATTAAGAGCAAAAAAAGGTGTCCACCGGAACAGCAAAAAGCTGCTGAATCCGGAGAACGCCATTTGTGCTTCGACGGTGACGCATAAAGTCATCTGCTACAGGACGAGTCAAAATGCGAAACTGCCGGACGGAGAACGAAGACCGGGCGAAACTTGAACGTGGAGAAAGTACTAATTTTCCTGAATGTCTCGGTAATTTGCATTTTTATAGATGTCGCGAACAGGACTTAGGGGCGCGACGGTGAAAGTAAAAGTGTTGCCAGACGAATCGGTCAGAATCATATATATACTGTCGATACGAATCGTTTCGTCCCAGCCGCCATCGTAGTTAAAATGAACCGTGAGTCCCTTTGTTTTTGAACCACCTGTGATATGTCCAACATAAGCAGACTTAGAGTCATTTCCGTATGTGAAGTAGCGTACGATTTTGTCTGTGTAACTGATAAGGCAGTAATTAGTATAATCGGATGTTTTTAGAGCATAAGCTGCGTCATAATTAGTATTCTGATGTGAGGGCGTATAATTCAGAGAAGGTTCAGGTTTGGATGGCTCAGAAGAAGTAGAGCTCGAACTCGATGCAGGAGTTTTTCCTTCGGAATGAACACCACTAGTAGAAATACTGGACGTGGTGCTTAGAGAACGGAAATCGTAGAATGTCTGGACCGAGTCGAGGTCTGAGAATGCAGCTTTTACGGTGGAGGTAGAGAAGAAGTATGCGCCATCATCTCCATATTTTACGGACAAGCCGGAAGAGAAATTATTACTGTGAAGATCAAAGCTTGTTGTTCCGTAATCAAGCAGAACACCCGCGTTGAAATCGTCCGATGGCAGAGTGAGCAGGCAAGCGGATGACACATACGTATTGATTTGACATGCAACACCGTTTTTTATATCCAGAAGCCAGTAATGATGGCTGTTGGAAGCACCGTTGTGTAAGAACACATATTCGTAAGAAAAACTCTTGATAACCGATTTTGTTGTTACAAAATCTTCCATGTCTTCTGAGGAGGAAGACGCGGACTCGGAAGCGTTGCTCGTAATACTTTGCGTCTCCTGTGTGATAACCTCCTGCACCTTGCTCATAGCAGAATCAACCGTATCCTGTGCCTTCTGGGCGACAGCATCCTTTACCTCTTCAACTTTACTAGATGCACTGCTGATAAACGAATGATACGAGATCACGATGGGAACATCTGCCGGATACCAGGCGTCTTCGTCGAAAGAGGGCGCTCCATCAACAGTTACTTCGATGATATCATTTTCTGTTTCCAAAAAGCCGAAGATCAGATCTTCAGCAGGGGAAAGGGTGATATTGGTAAACCCTGCATCCTTGAGCTCCTTATAGGTGTTGCGATAATCTCCGGTAAAGGACGTATCGTCCGGGAAACGGAGTTCGCCCATGGCCATATGGGAAGATGCAGCGGCTTCGGCTTGTGCAGCTTTTTTCCGTGCATCGTTACGACTTGCCCCAGAGGCCAAAGAAATTAAAAGCGCGACTGCAACAAGCCCTGCAATGGACTCTTCCTTGTGGTGTTTCACAAATTTGGCACACCATGCAAAAGCTGAGGTAGAAGCTGCTTTGAATGCTTCTGCTTGCTCCCGGTTCTTTAACTCCTGAATGCGGGCAGCTTCGGCAGCTTCTTCGGCTTCGCGTGCCTCCTGCGCTTCTTTTTCTTGCTTTTTACGGCGATAATTTTCAAACGGTGAAGCAAAAATATCAACAATCCGATGAATAGATTCGGCATTCTTGATTTTTGCGTCGTCTACAATATGTTCTGTATGTACAGTACGGTGATCTGTGAGATCAATGCGGGCACCGCAGAACTCGCAGAACATGAACTCGCGGTCGTCATCGGAAACTTTAAGATTGGCTCCGCAATTCGGACATTTACAAGCGCGCATTTGAATTCCTCCTGATATCGTTAATTTCGACAAAATGATTATATCAGCTTATAAGAGTCCTGTAAAGCAAAATGAATTATGAGTTACCGTAGTAAAAAGGAAAAAATATAAATAAAGGAGAACCCATGAACATTACAGTTTATCTTGGAGCAAACGAAGGAAACACCCCGGCATTGAAAGCGGCCGTGCAGGAGCTTGGGCGCTGGATTGGGGAGAGCGGGAATGCGCTGATCTACGGCGGGTCCCGAAGCGGCCTGATGGGTGCACTGGCGGACAGTGTGTTGGCTGCGGGCGGAGAGGTGACCGGCGTAGAGCCGGAGTTCTTTGTCAAAGGGGAACTTCAACACGATGGCCTCACGGAGCTGATCGTCACAAAGGATATGACCGAACGGAAGACGAAGATGATCGAGCTGGGCGATGCGTTCATTGCGTTTCCCGGCGGGACAGGTACGCTGGAAGAGATCGCAGAGGTGATGTCCAAAGTCTCGCTGAAGCATCTAGATGCGCCCTGCATTCTGTACGACCTGGATGGCTATTATACCGGCCTGCGAATGCTGCTGGGCCACATGATCGAAACGGGCCTGTCGTCTGAAGAACGGCAGAAAGGAATCTATTTTGCAAAAGATCTCGCGGAGATCAAGTCGATTTTGAACCGTTGATTTCACAAAACGAACCGGATTGAAATAACGAAGATGCGATTGAAAATGAGAATATAAAACAAAGAGTAAATCACAAGAAAACGGTATGCAACAAAATTTCATCTGCATCAAAAACGCATAAAATGAAAAGAATACGAATTGTATAGCTTGTTTGAGTGGCACATTTCTACAGCGAAAATTGACTCGAATGCAGCGTCGTTTTATGCTATAATAGCCCATAGAAAAGGAGCGTGGAGTATTTGGAACTGGAGCAAGCGCAGAAGCGCGTGGAAGAACTGCGCGCGGTGATCGAAAAAAACAACCGCCTTTATTACGATCAGGATGCCCCCGAACTGGAGGATTTTGAATACGATGCCCTGACACGGGAGCTGAAAGAATTGGAAGCACAGTTCCCGCAGCTGGTCACACCCAACTCACCGACGCAGCATGTCGGCGGGACCCCCAGCGGACGGTTTGCCAAGGTCACACACGCGGTCAAAATGGAAAGTCTGTTGGATGCGTTTTCGTTTGACGAACTGCGCGACTTTGACCGCCGGGTGCGTGAAGCAGGTGTCGAACCGGAATACGTGGTGGAGATCAAGATCGATGGCCTTTCGTGCAGCCTGGAATACGAAAACGGTACGCTGGTGCGGGCTTCCACCCGCGGCGACGGTGTGGTCGGCGAAGACGTGACGGCCAATGTCAAAGCCATCCGGAAGATCCCCAAACAGCTGAAGGATGCACCGGAGTTTCTGGAAGTGCGCGGTGAGGTGTATATGCCGCATGAAGCGTTCCAGCACCTTTGCGCCGAGCAGGAATTGCAGGGAGCGGCCCCCTTTAAGAATCCGCGCAACGCAGCCGCCGGTTCGCTGCGCCAGAAGGATTCGAAAATCACCGGGAGCCGTGGGCTGTCGATCTTTATCTTCAATGTGCAGCAGATCCGCGGCAAGGAACTGACCACCCATGCAGAGAGTCTGGACTACCTCAAGAGCCTGGGTCTGCCGGTCTCGCCGCGCTATCACGTGGTGCACAACATCGAAGACGCCATTGCTGAGATCGAGCAGATCGGCCAGAACCGTTCGAAGCTCGATTTTGATATGGACGGTGCCGTCATCAAAGTAAATGCTTTTGCACAGCGCGATTTGATGGGTTCGACCAACAAATTCCCGCGCTGGGCCATTGCGTTCAAGTACCCGCCGGAGGTCAAGGAGACGACGCTGCGCAGCATCGAAGTAGCCGTTGGCCGCACAGGCGTTCTGACCCCGACGGCCTGCTTTGACCCGGTCTTTCTGGCGGGGACTACCGTAGCGCGTGCGACGCTCCACAACGAGGACTTCATCCGTCAGTTCGGCCTCTGCATCGGGGATACCATTCAGGTGCGCAAAGCCGGTGATATCATTCCGGAGGTCATCGGTGTGACCCGCCATGAGGAAGGCGCACAGCCCTATGAGATGCCCACAGTCTGCCCGTCCTGCGGCGCACCGGTTGTGCATCTGGAAGATGAGGCGGCACTGCGCTGTGTCAACCCGGAGTGCCCGGCACAGGCACTCCGCAACATCATCCATTTTGCTTCCCGCGATGCCATGGACATCGACGGCCTCGGTACGGCGGTTGCAACGCAGCTGGTGGATAAGGGGCTGGTGCACTCGGCGGCTGACCTTTACACCCTCACGCTGGAGCAGCTGCTGACGCTGGAAAAATTCAAGGAAAAGAGTGCGACCAATCTGCTGCAAGCCATCGCGCACTCCAGGGAAAACAATCTGGACAAGCTGCTGTTTGGCTTTGGCATCCGGAACATCGGCGATAAGGCTGCGGCTCTGCTGGCGGAACATTTCGGTTCGCTGGAAGCCATCCGGGAGGCGACCGAGGAGCAGATCAGCGAGATCGATGGCTTTGGCGGTGTGATGGCCCAGAGCGTGACCGAGTTCTTTGCAAAAGACGGCACGACCGACCTTGTCCATCGTCTGGCGGATGCCGGATTGAATATGCAGTGGAAGGGAGAGCCCAAGGGCGACAAACTTGCCGGAAAAACGCTGGTCGTGACCGGCACACTGGAGACCCTTTCCCGCAATGAGGCGGAAGCGCTGATCGTAAAGAACGGCGGCAAGGCCAGCGGTTCCGTCTCGAAAAAGACGGCCTATGTGGTGGCCGGAACGGCGGCAGGCTCGAAGCTGACCAAGGCACAGGCCCTTGGTGTGCCGGTGCTGACCGAAGCAGAGTTCCTCGCCCTGTTGAACGAGGAACCAAAGCCGGAAGCCTGAATCTTTCCGGAGTCCTGAATAAAAGAAGAATCCCATCAAACGCCCGTACAGTGGAACACGCTGTGCGGGCGTTTGTGCTGCCCGGTTCTATCTTCCGCCCGGCTGCATACAGTGATGACAAGAGACGCGGAAGGAGAATGCAGGATGGACGAGTATTATCAGGTGGTTCAATCGCTGCCGAGCTGGCTGGCCCGGCCGCTTCTGGACATGCCGTCGGCCCTTGCGCCCGATGTGCAGGAGCTTCGGCTGCGGGTGGGCTGTGCGCCAGCGTTCACGATGCGCGGGGCAGTCTGCACACCGCAGGAAACAGCGCGGGAGCTTGCCTCCTTGCAGCGGATGCTTCTGACGCCGCAGCAGATGGAGGAGATCTTGTTCACACTGTGCGGCGGGTCGGTCCACACGCATCAGACGGAGATCGCGCAGGGGTATGTGACGGGTCCCTCCGGGTGCCGGGCGGGCCTTGGTGGGCGCTTTCTGCAAAACCCGGAACAGGGCGTCGTTTTGCAGGAACTGACCTCCGTCAACCTGCGCATTGCGCGGGAGAAAACCATCCCGCTCCCAGAGGAACTGTGTGCAGCCTTGCAGACGCATTTCATCGGGATGCTTCTCGTAGGCGAGCCGGGCAGCGGCAAAACGACGCTTCTGCGCAGCATGGCGCGGGAGCTTGTCTGCCAGAAAAAGCTGGTCTCGGTCATCGACGAGCGGCGGGAGCTGTTTTCGGGCAGCTCCCGGCGGAAGTCCCCCGGTGAAGCGCTGGATGTGATCTCCGGTATCCCGAAGGGACAGGCTGTGCAGATGGCACTGCGGACACTCTCGCCGCAGATCCTTTTGTTGGACGAGCTGGGCGGTCTGGATGAGGTGACAGCGCTCGAACAGGGGCTTTTCAGCGGAGTGGACTTTATCGCAACGCTCCATGCAGCGTCCCCGGAAGAAGCGGTCGGACGCCCCCAGGTGCAGGCGTTGCAGGCGCGTGGCGCACTCCATGTGCTGGTCTGGCTCAAAGGGCGGGCGGAGCCGGGGCAGGTGCGGGAGGTGCGGTTTTTATGAGCAGTCTCTTTTTGCACGGCATCGGGGCGGTCTGCCTGGTATTCTGCGGCTGGTGCGTTGGCGATGGGGTCTGCATCCGTGCAGAGGAACATCGGCAGGCACTGCAAAAGACCATTGCCCTACTGGAACGCATCCGCCGGGAGATCGAATTCCGGCGCACGGATCTGAGAGCTTTGCTTTGTGCTATGCAGCGGGAGGGCCTTGTGGGGCAGACAGAGCATTCGCTGCAAACGCTGGCACCCGATCCGGCACTGACACGGCGGGAGCAGATCACATTCCGGGCGTGCATGGCAGGGCTGGGCCGTGCAGAAGCAGCGCAGGAATGCCGGCAGCTTGCATTTTACATCCAGCAGTTCGAGGCGTTTCAGACAGAGCTTGCACCGCAGCTGCGGCAAACGAACGAGCTTTCGCATAAGCTTGGCCTTGCGCTGGGGCTGGCGGCTGCAATTTTGCTGATTTGAGCGGAGAGGATGAAAAAGATGGAGATCGATCTGATCTTTAAGATCGCGGCCATTGGCATCATCGTAGCGGTGCTGAACCAATTGCTGATCCGCTCCGGGCGGGAGGATCAGGCGATGATGACGACACTGGCAGGGCTGGTCGTGGTCCTGTCCATTCTGGTGAAACAGATCAGCGCCCTGTTCGTGACCATCAAATCCCTGTTCGCACTATGAGTGCGGCGGCAGCGGCCTTTGGCCTGGCGCTTGTGGCAGCATTGCTTTATACGGTGCTCAGGCGCAGTGTCCCATCCTACGCGCTGCTGCTTTCGCTGGGGGCTGCACTGGTGCTTCTGGTGCGGGTCGGGTCTGCGTTCCGGGCGGCGCTCCTCGGTATCGTCCGCCTGGGGGAGCAGACGAACGGCGCAGCCTTTTCGTGCCTGATGAAGAGCGCGGTCGTTCTGCTTCTGACGGACTATACCCATACCCTCTGCGAAGAAGCCGGAGCGGAATCGCTGGCGTGGTGTGTCGGGCTGGCCGGCCGCTGTCTGGTGCTTGCGGCAGCGTGGCCGCTGCTGGAAGAGATTTTACAGCGAATCGGGAGTATGACGGGATGAACAACTGGGATATGCGCCTTCCGGGCGCGGAGATGTGGGGGCCTTATCTGGAACAAAGCCCGGTATCGCCTGCGGCATTCGCAGAAAACCCCTGGGAGGCGCTGCGCAGTTTTCTGCCGGAGTCCCTGCCCTCGGCTCTGCATACCGCTGCAAGCGGATATGCGGCGGTTCTGACCTTTCTGGTGCTGGGTGCTGTCATCGCACTGCTGTTGGGCGGCCATGCGGATGGAACACTGCTGGACCTCGTCTGCGCAGGGGGCTGCGGGGTCCTGCTATGGGAAAAGCTCGTGGAACTTTCCGAAACGCTCTGCACCCAGATCGAAAGCTGGAACCGGTTTCTTCTGGGTTTTCTGCCAGTGTATGCAGGGGTCCTGACCCTGGGCGGCGAGAGCGTGGCAGGCGCTTCGGCAGGCGGTTTTCTTCTGACGCTGCTGTGTGCTCTGGCGCAGGGGCTCACGGTGCTGGTGCCGCCGCTGCTCCAATGCTATCTGGCCTTGAGCATGGCCTGCTGCATCTGTGCGGAAACCGGGCTGGGGAGCTTTTGCAAGGCGGTTGGCCGTGTGCTGGAAAAGCTGCTGGGGTGGGCGGGCAAACTTCTGGTTGCTCTTTTGGGTCTGGAGCGCATCTCAACGCTGCAGCTGGACCGTGCGGCCCTTCGCACCGGGCAGCTTCTGACAGGGACGGTGCCGATCATCGGGGAGACGCTGCGCGATGCCTCGGAGACGGTGCTGTCGAGCCTTCAGCTTTTGAAAAGCGGGCTGGGGCTGGCTGCGCTGTTGACCATTGCAGCAGAATTCGTGCCGGTCTATCTGGGAATGCTTATCCAGCTGGGCCTGCTTTCCGGATGCGGACTTCTATGCGGAATGATGGACAGTGAGCGCTGCCAGAACCTTCTGGAATGTTTTGCAGAGGCGCTTCGCTGTATGATGGCGGTGACGGCGCTGTTTGCGGGGCTTGCCATTGCAGGCACGGCACTGCTCTTTGTGGTAGGGGGTGGATGAAGTGCAGAACATCAAAGCGGCGGTGGCAGTTTTCTGCACGGCGTGTATCTGCGCGGAGCTGACCGCACAGCTCACTGGGCAGGGGTGGGCCCGGCGCAGCATAAAAGCGGTGGCTGGGTTATATATTTTAGCAGTGGTCCTCTGTGTGCTTCCGCAGGCAAAAGGGGAGTGGAAGGCGTTCGCTCTCCCGGCGGCGTCTTCGGTGGAGCTGGGAACACAGAAGGAGACCGTGCTTCGTGCGGCGGCGTCTCAGCTGGAAGAAACTTTGGAAGCTCGCTGCCGTGAGGAGCTGGGCGCGGTGGTCACCATCCGCATCGAGCTGGAAGAGACAGCGGAGGGCGTACAGGTCCATTCCCTGACGGTGACGCCGACGGGAGAGGCGGAAGAAACGCGGGACGCGGTAGAGGAACTTCTTCAACATACGCTGGGCGTATCGCCTGTATGGAACGTACCCGGCGGGGAGAATACGCCATGAAACAGCGGGGAGAAGGAACGACATTTGATTTCCGGGCACTGCTGGAAAAGCAGAACCGCACCCGACTGGCCGTGGTGCTGGGCGGCGCGGCGATGCTGTTGCTGCTGCTCTCCGAACTGCTGCCCGCAACGCCGCCTGCGGAACCATCCGCAGCGTCGGATTCCCAGGCGTCAGCCTACCGGGAGCAGCTGGAAGCACAGCTCCAGGACCTGATCGGGCAGATCGATGGGGCCGGGGCCACGACCGTGATGGTGACACTGGAAACCGGGGAGGAGACCGTCTATGCAACGGACACGCAGTCGGGACAGACCCAAAGCCAGGAAACGCATGTGCTGTTGGATGACGGCACGGCTCTGGCGCAGACGGTCTATTATCCGCAGGTGTGCGGGGTCGCGGTCGTCTGTGACGGCGGGGGAGATGTCCGGGTCGCTGCACGGATCACCGAGCTTGTGCGGGCATTGCTGGATATTTCGTCTACCCGGATCTGTGTAGAACAGCGTCGGCCCTGACCGGCCGTTTCCGAACCATTCAGTCGCAGAGACAAGGAGGAACATTTCCATGAGAGCTATTTCCAAGAACACCCGAAAAGTGACGGCGCTTACCCTGGCGGCGGCTCTGGTCGTTGCGGTCTATCTGAACTGGCAGTATGCGCGGGCGGGCGTCACGCTGGAGGAAAATGCCGTCCAGGTCGCGGCAGGAGCAGACACGGCGGACGAAGCCTCCGCGCCCATTCTGGACGGCCTGATGACCGAGGCGGAAGCCGTTTCCAGCGCCAACAAGAATTATGGAGAAGCACAGCTCGTCAGCGTAGCGAATCACAGCGGTTCCAAGTTCTTTGAGGAGGCCCGGCTCAAGCGGACCAAGGCGCACGACGAAGCAATGGACGCCGTGCAGAAGGCATTGAAATCGTCGTCGCTCTCCGCAGAAGAGAAAAAGAGCTACACCCAGCAGTTGACCGGCAATCTGGAAGACCTCCATGCAGAAAATGAGATCGAAACGATGGTCAAGGCCAAAGGCTTTGCAGACTGTCTCTGCTTTTTGCAGTCCGGCCGGGCAGACCTGACGGTGATGACCTCCGGCGACGCACTGACGGCAGCGCAGGTAGCGCAGATCCGGGATATCGTCCTGAGCAAAAGCAGTGTGACGGCGCAGAACATCACCATCGTAGAGGTAAAATAAGAGAGCGGTTGCGGGGGCCAACCGGATGTGGTAATATAAAGAGGAACAAACAAAGCGGGCCTGCCGCCCGGCGGGCCCCACAGGAGCGTCTATGAAAGAACCAAAACTGAAGACCGTTTACGTCTGTTCCAACTGCGGGGAGACCAGCCCGCGCTGGATGGGCCGCTGCCCCAGCTGCGGCAGCTGGAACACCATGAACGAAGATGTGGTCGCAGAGGCCCCCAAGGCGGGGCTTACCGGCGGAAAAGCCGCTGCCCCTGCCCGGCAGGAGGGAGTGACCTCGCTGACGGCGAAGCGCCTGTCGGAGATCAGCACGACCGAGGAGAAAAGCCGCATTCTGACCGGCATCTCCGAACTGGACCGTGTGCTGGGCGGCGGCATCGTGTTGGGCGGTGTGGTCCTGCTCAGCGGTGAGCCGGGCGTGGGAAAATCCACCATGCTGCTGCAGCTTTGTGGTGCCATCTCCAACCAGCACACGGTTTTGTATATTACGGGGGAAGAGTCGGTGCGGCAGGTCAAGCTGCGTGCCGCGCGGCTCAAGATCCCGCAGGAGAACATCTATCTGGTGGCTGAAAACGACGTGGACGAGATCTGCGGCCTGATCGAGAAGGAAAAGCCAGACCTTGTGGTCATCGACTCCATCCAGACCATGCGCTGCATGGACATCTCCTCTTCGTCCGGCACGGTCAGCCAGGTGAAGGAAAGCGCGGCCCGGCTGCTGGCAGTGGCCAAAAAGCAGGAGATCCCGATGTTCATCGTGGGGCATGTCAACAAGGATGGTGCCATTGCCGGCCCCAAGGTCATGGAACACATCGTGGATACGGTGCTATACTTTGAGGGCGACAAAATGCTGCCTTACCGCATCCTGCGGGCGGCCAAAAACCGCTATGGCTCCACGAATGAGCTGGGCATGTTCGATATGACGGGGCAGGGGCTGGAAGAGATCGAAAACCCCTCGCAGATGCTTCTGGAAGGGCGTCCGCTCGGCGTTTCCGGCAACTGCGTTGCCTGTACGATGGAGGGCAGCCGCCCCATTCTGAGCGAGATTCAGGCGCTTGCGACGAAAACGAATTTCCCGGCACCGCGCCGCGCCTGCAGCGGCTACGATTACAACCGCATGAACCTTCTCATTGCGGTCCTTGAAAAACGCGCCGGGTATTTCTTCGGCAACCTGGATGTGTATATCAACATCGTCAGCGGCATCACGCTGCGGGATACGGCCTGCGACCTGGCGGTCTGCCTCAGCATGGTCTCATCGCTGCTGGACTGCCCGGTCAGCGACAAATTAATCGCCATCGGTGAAGTCGGTCTGGGCGGCGAGGTGCGCAGTGTGCCCAACCTGGAACAGCGTCTGCGGGAGGCGGAACGGATCGGTTTTGAACGTGCCGTCGTGCCGAAGCACAGCCTCGCGCATCTGAACCCGGCGGATTATCCGGGCATGAAGCTCGTAGGGGCGGCTTATATCTCGGATGCGATCCATGCTTTGAAAAACGACCGCCTTTAATGGAAATGATAAGGAAACGATATGTCCATCTATCTTGATGAAAAGAATCCCAGCAAGCACAAACCGTTCGATGATGCTTCGGCGGACATTGTGGAGTATGTGCGTTATCTGGAAGTGATCGCAGGCAAAAGCGCGAACACAGCGTTCAGCTATTACTGCGATCTGCGCGGCTTCAGCCGCTTTATGAAGCGCCGCAGGGGCCTTGTGGCAGAGGATGCGGAACTGAAAGAGATCGACCCCAAAGGGCTCGACACCGCATTCTGGGGCAGCGTGACAAAAGAGGACGTTTACGAATATCTGTATTTCCTGAACCGTGAATGCGGAAACAAAAAGTCCTCCACCGCCCGGCGGCTGGCCAGCCTGCATGGGTTTTATGACTATCTGGTCAATCAGGTCAACCGCCTTTCGCAGGACCCGACGGCTTCCATCAAACCGCCCAAGCAGGATAAAGTCCTGCCCAAATACCTGACGGCGGAGCAATCCATGCAGCTGCTGGAAAGCACCCAGCATCAGAGCGATTTCCCGGAGCGGGATTACTGCATGGTCGTGCTGTTTTTGAACTGCGGGATGCGACTTTCGGAGCTTGTCGGCATAAATCTGACGGACATCGATCCGCAGATGCGTTCGCTCCGTGTTATCGGAAAGGGAAATAAGGAGCGCATTGTTTATCTGAACGACGCCTGCCGGGTCGCGATAAGAGAGTATATTCCCGTCCGCGCACGAGACGGAAAGGAGATAAAGGATAAAAATGCGCTGTTTCTTTCGCGCCTGCATAAAAGGATAAGCGTAAAGACGGTGCAATGGTTGGTTTACAAATATCTCGGCGAGGCGGGACTTGAAAACAAGCATTATTCAACTCATAAGCTACGCCATACGGCGGCAACGCTGATGTATCAGGAGGGCGGGGTAGATGTGCTTGCGTTAAAAGAGATCCTCGGTCACGAGCAGCTCAATACAACGCAGATATATACGCATATAAGCAACGCTTCGCTTGAAGAAGCCGTCAGCGCAAACCCCCTTGCAAAGATGAAGCATAAAAAATAAAGCAGACCCGAGGAGGGTCTGCTTTTTCCTTGCGCAAATAAATTGTTAAAGTTTTCGCATTTTATATCGATAAAGACGGGATGACGGGACGGGAGACCCGTCCCCTACGATATGTTTCAACCCGTTTTTTAAGGCTCCCTCTCAGAGGGAGCTGTCGCAAAGCGACTGAGGGAGTTTTTGACGCACTCCTTCCACCGCGTTGCGGTCCCCCTTCCTCGAGGAGGGAGACTAAAAGAAATGCTAAATCGATAACCGAAAAATCTTTTGCTTACATATCGATAAAGGCGGATGTTCGGGAGGGATTTGCAAGGGTGCGAAGCACCATTGCAGGCGTCGCCGAGACGGGAGGGATTTGCAAGGGTGCGAAGCACCATTGCAGGCGTCGCCGAGACGGGTGGGCGGAAATAC
>OLHA01001092.1_pt1 | contig 15051 bp, 10 predicted proteins | sample 1605961 | NCBI WGS metagenome assembly OLHA01 (sample SAMN03283288) | human gut metagenome | biome: human-associated habitat; material: feces | host: Homo sapiens | place: Peru | collected 2012
ACCGTTCCTTCGCGCAAACTTTACTTAAATTATTTATAATGCGTTTGCCCTGCTTCCGTTATTTATTTACATTGAAGAATTTCATTTTATACATTAAAATAAGACGCTATGGGTGGAAAAACTGAAAAAAAAACTTCGGCAGTAAAAAAATCATCTGCAAAAAATTCAAAGGCATCTAAGCCAGAGCCAAAACAAAAAATTTCAAAGACAGCGACAAAGACTGCAAAAAAAACAACAGCAGTAAAAAAATCCGCTGCAAAAGAAAAAGTTCCCGTAAAGAAAATTCCTGCATTAAAAAAATCAGAAATAAAAAAAGAGACAAATGTTGTTTCAAAAACTCCTGACGTTTCCGTTGTAAAAGCCTCCGCAAGGCCAGTTGCCTTAAAAAGCAAAGACTACGGCGATGATAAGATTATTCACCTTGATGCGCTTGAACATATCCGCTTGCGTTCTGGAATGTACATTGGACGTTTGGGTGATGGTTCAAACCAGAACGATGGAATTTATATTTTGCTGAAGGAAGTTGTTGACAATGCCGTTGATGAATTTATCATGGGCTTTGGCAAAAAAATTGAAATCGAAGTAAAAGACAGCCGTGTAAAAGTCCGCGACTATGGACGTGGAATTCCGCTTGGAAAAGTTGTTGAATGCGTTTCAGAAATCAATACCGGCGCAAAATACAATGACGATGTTTTCCAGTTTTCAGTTGGAATGAACGGAGTCGGAACAAAAGCCGTAAACGCACTTTCTTCTTATTTCCGCGTAGTTTCTGTTCGTGCAGGTCAATGCGCGGAAGCTGTTTTTGAGCAGGGAAAACTTGTAAGCCAGCGTTCTGGAAATTTAAAGCAAAAGCAGCCGGACGGAACTTATTTTGAATTTGTTCCCGACGAAGCGATTTTTGGAAAATACAATTTCAACATGGAATTTGTTGAAAAAAGAATTTGGAATTATGCTTATTTAAATGCAGGTCTTACTTTAAAGCTTAACGGCAAGGAATATAAAAGCGACAATGGACTTTTCGATTTGCTTAATAAGGAGATTGAAGGAACTTCGCTTTATGCAATAGGAAGCTATCAGGGCGATCGGTTGAAGTTTGCTTTTACACATACAAATAGCTACGGTGAAAATTATTTTTCATTTGTAAACGGTCAGTACACTGCGGACGGCGGAACTCATCTTGCGGCTTTTAAAGAAGGATTTGTAAAAGGAATAAATGATTTTTACGGAACTTCATATAAAAGCGAAGACATACGCGAAGGAATGGCGGCTGCGGTTCTTGTAAAGGTCAAGGATCCTGTTTTTGAAAGCCAGACAAAGAACAAGCTTGGCAACACAGATATTCGCCAGTGGATTGTTTCAGAGACACAGAGCGGACTTGATGACTGGCTGCACCACAATCCTGAGGCTGCAAAAAAAATTCAGGAAAAAATTCAGGCGAACGAAAAACTCCGTACAGAACTTAGCGCGGTAAAAAAAGAGGCCAAAGAAGCCGCAAGAAAAATCAGCATAAGAATTCCTAAATTGAAAGATTGCCGTTTTCATATTCAGGATGGTGCAAAAGGCGAAAACAGCATGATTTTTATAACCGAGGGAGATTCTGCTTCCGGCACGATGACGCATTCACGCAATGCTGATTATCAGGCGATTTTTAGTTTGCGTGGAAAGCCTGAAAATATGTACGGAAAAAAACAAAGTGAGATTTATAAAAACGACGAGCTTTACCAGCTGATGATGGCGCTTGGAATTGAGCAGGATGTTGAGAATTTAAAATATTCAAAAATCGTAATTGCAACCGATGCCGATAACGATGGATTCCATATTAGAAATCTTGTAATGACATTTTTCCTTGGATATTTTGAGGAGCTTGTAACTTCCGGCAGAATTTTTATTTTGGAAACTCCGCTTTTTCGTGTAAGAAATAAAAAAGAAAATATTTACTGCTACAGCGAGGAGGAGCGCGACAAGGCTCAGAAAAAACTTGGCTCTTCTGCGGAAACAACACGGTTCAAAGGACTTGGAGAAATCAGCCCTTCAGAATTTAAAGACTTTATTTCGCCGGAAACAATTCATCTTACACCTGTTGAAATAAGCCAGCTTAAAATGGTACCAAAACTTCTTTCATTCTATATGGGAAAAAACACGCCTGAGCGAAGGGCTTTTATTGAAAAACATTTGCTTAGCAATGCTGACATTGATGCATAAGGATTTTTAAATGGCATTTGTAAAAAATTTATTTGACAAGAATTTTATAGAATATGCAAGTTACGTTATCCGCGACCGTGCGATTCCAGATTTGGAAGACGGACTGAAGCCTGTTCAGCGCAGAATAATGCATACGCTTTTCAATATTGACGACGGAAGAATGCACAAGGTTGCAAGTGTTGTAGGCGACTGCATGAAATTTCATCCGCATGGAGACGCTTCAATTGGAGCCGCGCTAGTTGTTCTTGCAAACAAAGAAATTTTTATTCAGCGCCAGGGAAACTTCGGGAACCTTTACACTGGCGACACCGCTTCCGCCTCCCGTTATATAGAATGCTGCGTTCATCCTCTGGCGAAAAAATTCTTGTACAATCCGAATATTACAGAATATGTTCCAAGCTACGATGGACGAAGCAAAGAGCCTGTTGCTTTTCGTGCGAAAATTCCAGTTGTTCTTCTTGGCGGCGCGGAAGGAATTGCAGTCGGAATGTCCACAAAAATTCTTCCGTACAATATTAAAGAAGTTCTTGATGCCGAAATAAAAGCCTTGCGTGGCGAGCCGTTTGAAATCTATCCTGATTCTCCGACTGGCGGTTTGATGGATGTAAGTAATTACAATGATGGAAACGGAAAAATAATTACACGCGCAAAATTCGATTTGAGCGATGAAAAGAAGATTGTTATAACGGAACTTCCGCTTGAGACAACTTCCAAAGATTTGCTTGATTCAATTGATGCGGCTTATAAAGCTGGAAAAATAAAAATAAGTTCGGTTGAAGATTTTACAACTGACCACTGCAATATTGAAATAAAACTTCCTCGTGGCGTTTATTCCAAAGATGTGGAAAAAGCTTTGTATGCGTACACTTCTTGCGAAAAATCAATTGCCTGCCAGATGCTTGTTATAAAAGACAATATGCCTGTGGCAATGACAGCTACGGAAATTATAAAATATTACGCAAAAAAACTTACCGGCATTATAAAAGACGAGCTTGAATTTGAACGCGGCTCTCTGACAGAAGAACTTCATCAGCGCACGCTTGAGCGGATTTTTATTGAAGAGCGAATTTATAAATCTATTGAGCAAATGAAAACCGCCGAATCTGTAAACAAAGCTGTTAAAGATGGATTTGTTCCTTTTAAAGATGAGCTTATAAGAGATGTTACGGACGAAGATGTTGAAAAGCTTTTAAAAATTCCAATCAGGCGGATTTCACTTTTTGACATAAATAAAAACCGCGATCAGGTAAAGGCTATCAATGAGCGGTTAAAAGAAATTGCGCGTCGGCTAAAACATTTGACTGATTGCGCTGTTGAATATCTTGACGGAATTCTTGATGAGCTTAAAAAATTTTCCGCGCTGGATCCAAAGCAGGATCACACAGCGATAAGTCCTGCGCTTCTTGAACGCCAGACAAAAATAACTTCATTTTCTGCAGTCGATGTAAAGCAAATTGTCCAGCGTGATACTCCGTTACGATATGATGAAAAAGGCTACCTTGGAACTTCTGTTAATGGAGGAAGGGAAATTTTAAAAGTTACGCCTTTTGACAGAATTCTTATTGTGCGCAAGAGCGGACTTTGGAGCGTTTGCGATGTGCCAGACAAGCTTTTTGTTGATTCAGGAATTTGGTTTTGCAATTATGCGGACAAGGACATTATCAGCAAAATTCTCTTTACAATAATTTACCGCGATCCTAAAACAAAATACTGCTTTATAAAACGCTGCCGAATTTCCGGTTGGATTATGAACCGCGACTATAATTTTGTGCCAGACGGAATGGAAGTGCTTCACGTTGATACAAGAGCTAAATTTAAATTCTCTTTGAATTACACTAAAAAGCCTCGTGTGAAAATCACAGTCCAAGAATTTAAAGCGCAGGATTTTGAAGAAAAAGGCTTGAAGACTAACGGAATCCGGCTTGAGTCCAAAGAAGTTGATTCTATAAAAGTTGAAGATTCAGGTTTGCAGACAAAACTTGATTTATAAATTATAAAACAGGAATAAAAAATTGGATAAAGAAAAATTAAAAAATCCTGAGTATAAAAGAATGTATCAGGTTTTAAGGGAGCGGTTGGCAAAAAATATTGCGCGTTCAGTTTTGCTGCTTTTGCTTTTTAATGTAATGCTGTCTTTTTTGCTTACAAGCGGATTTTCTCCTGCAATGCTTTTTAACGGCTCTGCTGCCGGGTATGCAATTTCGTTTGTTTTTACTTCTTTGATACTTATTGTTGTTTTTACTCTTGCTTATGGAATTGTCGCTGATTTTACCAATGTTGTCCTTGGCAAAAGGAATTCTCCGGGAGGAATCTTTTCTGGATTCTTTGAAAAATCAAAGCGCATATTTTACGCTTCTGTTTTTTTTACACTTGTTGTATTTTTGGTAGCGTGTATTTCTGCCGCATTGATTTTTGTTTTTAAAGAAAAAATTATTTCTTGCTCAAGTTTTTTTTCTCAGGCATTTTCAAATGAAAACTTAAACCAGCTTGATTCTGAAAAAATTGCAAAAGCTTTTACAGTTGCTCTTTTTTATACAGTGATTTTCTTTTTTGTTTTTGTTTTTTGCTTTCTTCCGTTTATTTTTGTTTGGAATGCGTTTCTTGAAAATAAAAAAATCAATTTAAAGGATGCAATTAAAAAAAGCCTTTTTATTATCCGTGGAAGATATTTTCATTATATGGGCTTTGTGATTTTTGTCTGCTTGAAAAATTTTGCGGTTTTGTTTGCTGCGGTTTTTCTTAATGCAGTTCTTTCTGGAAAAAATAATTTTATTTCTCTTTTGCTTGGATTTTATGCGTTCCTTCAATATTACACAATTCTTGCAAAAGTTTATTATTGTATTCCAATTTATTATTTTTCATTTTTGAGCGTTAATGGAATGATTGGCGGAGATAAAAATGAAGGTTCTTCTTGAAGAATCAAAAGCTGAGATTGTCATAAAAAATTCCCGCTTCATTTCAGAAGTTTTTCCAGTTGAAACTCAAGCGCAGGCAAGAGAAAAACTTCACGAAGTTAAGCAAAAATATTTTGACGCGACTCATGTAGTTCACGCTTTTTCTGTCGGCTTAAAATCTGAAACTTTTGGAATGAGCGATGATGGCGAGCCAAGCGGAACAGCAGGGCGTCCTGTCCTTGATGTTTTAAAAGGAAGCGGAATTACAAATATCTTGCTTACGGTAACAAGGTATTTCGGTGGAACACTTTTAGGAACAGGCGGACTTGTCCATGCTTACAGTGAAAGCGCAAAAAAAGTTCTTTCCGTTTGCAAGGCGGAACCTTATGTTGAAAAATCTTCATTTTCGTTTTCGTGCGGCTATGATTTGTATCAAACTGTAAAACACTTATTTGAAGGCTTTAATATTTCAAATCTGACTGAAAACTTTGGAACTGACATTTCTGTCAAAGGTGAAATTTTTCTATCTGAAAAAAATACATTTCTTGAGCAAATAAAAAATATTTCAAAAGGAACAGTAAAATGCATTTGATTTTTATTCGTCATGGAGATCCTGATTATTCAATTGATTCTGTTACAGAAAAAGGAAAATGTGAAATAGAACTTTTGGGCAAGCGCATTTCAAAATTGAATGCTACAGAATTTTTTGTTTCTCCGATGGGACGCGCTCAGGCTACGGCAAAAGCCTGCTTGGAAAATATCCATGCAGATTTTTCAAAGCAGCCTATGAAAGTTTCAACATTGCCTTGGCTTAGAGAATTTAGTTACGACATAAAAGATTTAAAAACCGGCGAAAACAGAATTGCATGGGACTGGCTTCCGCGCGATTATTTTGGCGAAAAAAAATACAAAGACGTTCAAAGTTTTTTTAAGACAAAATCAATGAAAAGTGGAAACATAGAATTTCATTACAAGGAAGTTTGCCATGGGCTTGATGAGATTTTGGCATCTTATGACTACAACCGCATTGATTCAAAAATTCCTTTGTACAATTGCTTGCCGCATATTTCAAAAGAAGAATCTTTGATTGATACGCACCTTGAACCTGAGCAAAAAGATTTGGATGAAAAAAATCTTGTTTTTGTTTGTCATCTGGGCGTGATGTTTGTTATGCTAAGCCATCTTACAGGTATTAGTCCTGTTCAGCTTTGGCAAGGATTTTTTGTTGCTCCAAGCTCTGTTACAATTGTTGGCGCTGAAGAAAGAGTTCCAGGAGAAGCTGTTTTTAGAATTCAGCAGATGGGAGACGTGAGCCATTTAATCGGTGCAAATGAAAAAGTTTCTGCGTCCGGATTTTTTGGAAACTGCCTTTCTATTTAAGGCAACTTTTATTTTATGGAAAATTGAATTTTTTATTGATTCTATTTATACTTGCTTTATGAATTATAATTCAATGACTTATGAAGAGCTTGAGCTTCCGAAGAAAGGCGACAGAGTTGTTGTGGGACTTTCTGGTGGCGTTGACTCTACAATGACTGCAATGCTCTTAAAAGAAAAAGGATGCGATGTAACTTGTGTAACAATGTCTTTGTGGCAAGAGGCTGATTTAAATCTGCCTGACGATTATAAAATTCCAGATAGCTGCTACAGTCCTAAGGAAGTTGAAGACATAGAAGAAAACAGAAAGTTTTGCGCAGAGCAAGGCATTCCGTATGTCGTTGTTGACGTTAAAGAAAAATATCAGCAGGAAGTAATAGAATATTTCAAGCGCGAATATAGAAACGGCCGCACACCGAATCCGTGCATAAGATGCAACCGCTTTATAAAATTTGGCGCGATGCTTTCCGGCTTAAAAGACTTGGGAATTGAATACGATTATTTTTGCACAGGTCATTATGCAAAAGCCGTGCGCGGAACAGAGCCGCTTTTTTTAGTTTATGGAGAAAACTCTTCAAAAGATGAAAGGGGAAAATGCCGTCCAGTTCAAATTCACACTGCGCTTGATATTACAAAAGACCAGGCTTATTTTTTGTACAGAATTCCGAGTGCGATTTTAGAGAAAGTCCGTTTTCCGCTTGCAAGTTTCAGCAAAAAAGAAATTTTTAAAATGGCTCGTGAACGTGGACTAAAGGCTGCTGAAAAAGAAGAAAGTCAGGATTTTATTCCGGCTCCAATGCTAGAATATATGTTCAAGGACAAGCCTTCTGTGCCGGGAGACTTTATTGATTTGGACGGAAAAGTTCTTGGCCGCCACAAAGGAATTGAGCATTATACAATCGGGCAGAGAAGAGGACTGGGAGTGAGCGCGCCTTATCCTCTTTACGTTGCAGAAATTGACAAGGAGAAAAATCTGGTTGTCCTTGGAAAAGACAGCGACTTGTTTTGTTCAGGTCTCATTGCGGATGATTTGGTTTGGCCTGCCGACTACGATCCTTGCTGCGAATTTGATGCGATGGTAAAAATCCGCCTTGCTTCAAAGCCTGTAAAAGCCCATGTTGTGCCGTATCAGCCGTTGGAAAATGAAGAGTTTTGCGGCAAATCTTACAAGGTTGTGTTTGACGAGCCGCAGCGGGCAGTTGCTCCAGGCCAGTCCGTTGTTTTTTATAAAGACGGAATAACACTTGGCGGCGGAATTATTTCAAAGGCAATCAAAGCCTAGTAAATGTCCAGTTTGTAGGAAATTGTTGAGGCTGAATTCAGAATGTTGACAATTGTAATTGTCAGCGTGCAAGAGCCTTTGTTCAGCTGAACAATTCCTGCCAATTGCTTTGTGTCGTCTGGATAAATTTCTCTAACGCTGTAAGACTCATTTCCTTTTACGCAAAGTTTTCCGGCACTTTCTTTTAAAACATCATAAGAAATATTTTCTACAGTCGCTCCGTTTACAGCTGTGATTATTTTGTACGGAACTGCAACATTTTGTCGTGTTCTGTAGACGTAATATTTTCCTGCCGGCAATCTTCGTTCGTTCAAAAGATTGTGCGAGACTCCGTTTTTGTCTTTTAAAGTTATTGTTCCCATTGCAAGCGGAAGTTCTCTTCCTGCGCGCGGCATAAGAATCCTTGGATTTACAGCGGAACTGTTTTTTGAATCAAAGACTTTAAATTCAAGGCAGCTTTGTTCTTCCTGCCAGCCTGTGTTTCCGCTTGTTCCAAGATATTCTCCAGATTCAACAAATTGCTTTTCTTCTATTTCTTTTGAAATTGAACTGTCGTCAAGATTTGCGTAAACTGTTGAAAGTCCGTCTTCATGCGAAATAATTACGGAGTTTCCCAAAGCGGATTCAAACCAGCCAAAATCGTCGCTATGGTCTGAAATTATGGCGGTTATTCTTCCTTTGTCTGCTGCCTTGACTTCTGAAGGATCTTTAAAAATCAGCGAGGAATTTATTGTGCCTCCGCGGAGCTGTCCGAAATATGAATAGAATGAATCTGAATTAGTTTCTTTTTGAGGCCAGTCGAAGGAAAATCCGCAGAAACTGAAAAATGCGCAGGTTAAAGTTAAAATTAGTTTTTTCATTTTTTTCTCCGCAAGAAATATTTAAGTTCAATTTCAAGCACTATGGTTTTATGTCATTATCGGACTTGACCCGATAATCCTGTTAGACAGTTATTTTTTTGAAATTGAAATTTTAGAAATTTTTGTGTTTCGTCCAATGAAAATAGAATTTTCATAAGTCTGAATAAATGAGCATTCGCCTTCAAAACTGAACGATGCCATTGGATAAATAAAAGATTCAAGAATTGTTACCGTGTATTTTTCCTCGTCTTTGCTAAGAACAAAAACAAGCTCATTGTCATCGGAAAATTCTATTTGGGAAATTTTTCCTTTGATTGGAATTTTCTTGCTTGTAGATTTTTTTGTATTGACGATTCCAAGAAAATCTTTTCCGTTGAAATAAACGTAATCAGAATTGTTGTTGAATTTTACAAGCGTCTGGCGTGAAATGGAATTTTCAAGATACTCATGGAAAATTACTTTTGAATGTCCGCCGTTTTTTTCCGCGACAATAAATCTTTGCTGGTCTTGTCCTGAAACGCAGGCGATTCTGTTTCCGTTCTCAGAAATTGCAACTCCAAGAATCACATCGCAATTGCTTCCGCCCGGCGCAAACTTCTGGTCAATTTTTCCGTCAGGCAAAAAAGAAATGACAGTTCCGTCTGCATATCCTGCGGCAGTTCCATTTTTGCTTGATGAAAACGCGGTGATTGGCGAATAATGCTCGTAGTTCCATTCACGCTTTCCTTCTGAATCGCATTTTACAAAAGCAGTTCCGCCCGGCTGCATTACAAAGATTCTGTCTTGGTCAAAAAAGGGAAATCCGGCTTCGTTGATTGTTCCTGCCAAAGTTCCGTCCGCGAAAAAAAAGTCAGTCTTTGTGCCGCTTACCCCGAATGTTGCGTACCATTTTTCTGAAATTGTTGATTTAAAAGGAAATGTTATTGCTGAAACAATTTTTCCGTCAGGGGTAAAATATCCTATGTTCTGTGAAAGTTTAAATGGAATTTTTTTTGTGTTATTTGAATTTTCTTGAATATGTGAAATGTCCTCTGTCCATTCCGGCGTAAAATGAATTTCATGACCCATTGGCTGCACTGAAAAAATAATGTACAAAACGCAAAATATAACGGCTATAGGAATAAGCAGATTCTTTTTTTTCTTATTAAAATTCATAATAGGCTATTTTATAGAAAGGAATGATAATTTTCAATGCCATTGGAAGTTTGTAAATGAGCCATTTTGTTTGTAAACAGATTGCGCAATAAAAAGTTAAAAAAAATGCCTCTAAATGCTGACAATTAGAATATTTTGAATCATAATTATAAGGACTGTTGTTTTACGGTGCAGATTATCTGGTCAAGCCGGATAATGACAAGGTGATAGCATTTACTGACAAAAAAACTGTCATTCCCGCGCAGCGATACGGGAATCCCTGACAAAGGAGGAACATTATGAAAAAACTGATTTTTTCTATTTTACCAGCATTTTTATTCGCATTTATTTCATGCATGAACATGAGCTCCGGCTCTGGCGAAAACGGCTCTGTCCGTGTTGCCCTGCCGGGAAGTTCTCGTGCCGCCTATAACAAGGACGATGCCGACAAATTTATTGTGCGCCTCTATAATGACAACTTTGACCAAACAGAAGAAGGTTCTCTGGGGGGGGGTAATAGAGTTTGGCGAGCTTGAGCCGGGAACTTATATAGCAGAGGCTGAAGCCTGGAACACAGCAGAAAATCTTCTTGAAGGAAGCGGAAGTGCAGAAATCAAAGTAAAAGCCGGCGAAACCACAGATTGCACAATAAAAATGATTCTTGAGGGCGTTTTCTATTCAAAGTATATGGTCTTTTCTGACTATTCCGGAAATATGTACGCCTACGATTATTCAAGTTGTGCCGAAAAAAAGAAATGGGCGCTTTCAAGCAGTGTTGTATCTTATTCCAATTTTGCAGAAACCAATAATGGAATTTATTATATGTATATTGGGAAAAATGAGTCTGGTACATACTATGATCCTGTAATAAGGTCATTTGCCGATACTGATAAAAAAAATTATACATTACCTAATAATAGTTCAGATTATTTTGATGCATATTATGACAGCACGACAGATATTTATTGGGTTGCGTATGCTTATTGGTCAGATTCAGCAAAGAAACTGTATTTATGTAAAAAAACAGATAAATATGCCGAAATTATAAAAAGTGGTGTTACTTTCCCTTTTTCTTCTGCGTGTATTGCAACGCAAGGAGAAAATTTTTATTATTCATTTAACAGCAGCGATGCTACTAATCAGTGCCCAGATTCAATTGGCTATGCAACATTTGACTACACAACAAGAGACGGCTCTGCAAATCCAATAACAACAAAAACTTTGGCTGATTTTGACGTTTCTGGCACAATAACAGACATGGCGGTTCTTGAAGACGGAAGAGTAGCTGTATTGGTTTGTGATACAAGCTCTTACTCTAGTTATGACAGCAATAATCAAACCGTTATATATAATTATAATGTTGCAAATAACAGCACAGTTACTAGCCGCGGTGCGCTGCTCATTTTGTCTTCGGACTTGTCATTAATAAAAACACTTGGCTGGTCAGGTGAAAGAACAATCAGCGCAACTGGCTCAAGTTCCGGCTACAATGTACAATTGAATAAAATCACAGCAAACATTCCAAAATATGAAGAACGTAACTCGCACTTTTACGGACCAATGCGCATTGTTGCTGTCCGCCCAAAAGAGCTTGTAATTGCAGACTGCGGCGCAAACTTTGTCCTTCCAGATTACAATGAAAAGAAAAACGGAAAAATGTTTGCCCACAACAGGCTTATGACCGTAAACCTGCGCAATTTTGCCATAAGCTGCAAAAAAGAATTCACTGAAGACGAAATAAAATTCCAAAATTTGGCAGTCAGTGGCAGTTTGACAGTTGTTAGTTCTGGCACAGACGGCTGGTCAGACGGAAGCGAAAAATAAAGCAACTATATTGCCCGAACATAGTTACTATATTTGCTCAACGGACTGGGTACGTTTTTTATCGTTGTTTTGACATTTCAGTACTTTCTGTCATAAAAACAAAAGGAATACTTCCTAAGACCCGTAGCGATACTTCCTAAGAGGCTGAGTAATACTTCCTAAGACCCTGAGGAATACTCTCTAAGGGCCTTAGGAATACTTACTTCAGGTCTTAGGGATATTCACTCCAGGTCTTAGGAATACTCACTTCAGGAGTTAGGAAGTATTCCTTCAGCGGCAATGTTTTCCTCCCTCCAAAAGTTCCACTTTACGCAAGGTTGTTTTTTTCGTAAAATAGCGTTCTATGGAATTTACTCAAGAGAAAATCGACTCGTTGACAGTCAATGAAGTTGAAATTATGAAAAAAATCGCTGAGGAGCTGAATATAAAAGTTCCTCAGGTAAGCGCGGTCATCAGCCTTGTTCAGGAAGGATGTACTATTCCTTTTATTGCACGTTATCGCAAAGAAAAGCACGGCTCTCTTGATGAGCTTCAGGTGCGTGAATGCGACCACTTGTTTACTTCCTATAAAAATCTGGAAGAACGCCGCCTTGAAATTGTAAAAGGCATATTTAACCAGAACAAACTCACTGAATCTTTGTACAATGCCGCAATGGGAGCCAAAACTCTTTCTGAGCTTGAAGACTTGTGGGCGCCATTTAAAAAGAAGAAAAAGACACGCGGAATGGTTGCGCAGGAAAAAGGACTTGAGCCTTTGGCAGATGCCATGTATGACCTTGATGACGCTGCTCTTCTTGAAAAGGCAAAGGAATTCATAAAGACAGATAACGAGGATTCGGCTTTAAATGTTGAAACTTCGGAAGATGCTATTGCCGGCGCAAAGGATATTGTTGCCGAGCGTGTTGCTCAGGATTCCAAGAACCGCGAAACAGTCCATTCGCTTTATATGAAAACCGGCTCAATTGTCACAAAAGGAATTGTTCCAGACGGACAGGATGCTGAAACTGTTGAAAAAACTTCTACATATAAAATGTACTGGGATTACAGCGAACCGTTGAATCAGGTTAAGCCGCATAGAATTCTTGCAATCAACCGTGCAGAACGTGAAGGTGCACTTGAAGTTACAATTTCTGTTGATGTTGACGAGGCTGTAAAAGTTATTCAGAAAAAATACACAATTAACAACAAGGCTTTTTCTGAAGCTATTGAAGACGGAGTTGTGCGCCTTTTAAGCCCTGCTGTTGTGCGTGAAATCCGAAGCGATGAAACTGATGAAGCTGACGAGCATGGAATTGGAATTTTCAGTGAAAACTTAAAGAACCTCCTTATGACTCAGCCTATAAAAGGTAGCCGCGTTCTTGGTGTTGACCCTGGAATCCGCACTGGAACAAAATGCGCCGCCCTTGATGAAACTGGAAAATATCTGGGCTACTTTTTGATTAAGCAGGTTGCAGATCCAGAAGGCTCATATAAAGCAATCAATGATGCGATTGACAAGTACGATATTCAGGTTGTCGCAGTCGGAAACGGAACAGGAAGCCAGGAAGTTCAGGCGATTGTAAGCAAGGTAATCAGCGAAAATTATTCTGATGTTATGTATACTGTTGTTGATGAGTCCGGAGCCTCTGTTTATTCTGCAAGCGACATTGCCCGCGAGGAATTCCCGGAACTTGACCTTACAATCCGCGGCGCAATTTCAATGGGAAGAAGATTGCAGGATCCTCTTGCCGAGCTTGTAAAAATCGACCCGAAGGCAATCGGTGTTGGACTTTACCAGCACGATGTAAACCAGAAAAAACTTTCGGATACTTTGGATGAAGTAGTTGGCTCTGTTGTAAATCAGGTTGGCGTGAACTTGAACACTGCGAGCGCAAGCCTTTTAAAATATGTTTCTGGAATCAACAGTTCTCTTGCAAAAAAAATTGTTGCCTACCGTGATACAAACGGAAAAATAATAAGCCGCGAGGATTTGAAAAAAGTTTCGGGGCTTGGACCAAAGGCATTTGAGCAGTGCGCGGGATTCTTGAAAATTCCAGAAAGTTCAAATCCGCTTGATAACACTTGGGTTCACCCGGAAAACTACGAAGTTGCAAAAGAAGTTCTTCCGCTTGTTCAGAAAAAAGAAAAGATTTCCGCAGAGCTGAAAAAGCAGCTGGAAGAAAAATACAGTGTCGGAGAAACTACAATTAACGATATTGTTGAAGAGCTTGCAAAACCTAACCGTGATCCGCGCGACGGCTATCCTGCTCCAATCATGCAGAAAGGCGTTTTAAACTTTGAAGACCTCAAGGTTGGAATGAAAGTTACCGGCAAGATTAAAAATGTTGTTGACTTTGGCGCGTTTGTAGATATCGGTTTGCATGAAACTGGACTTATTCACATTTCTGAGCTTAGCGACAGTTTTGTTTCTGATCCAATGGACGTAATCAAGGTTGGCGATGTAAAGGAATTTACAATAATCGATTTGGACACAGACCGAAAAAGAATCAGCCTTTCATTAAAATCTGATGCTGCAAGCCGTCCTGCTGGAGGAGTTTCTTCTGGTGCAAAGAAAAAAGTTGTGGTTGTGAAAAAACATTCAGCTTCTGGGGAAAAGACTTCGTTCGATAAGAATAGAAAGCCTCGCCATGAAAAGCAGAATTTTGGCAGCGACGACGGAATGTACTATAATCCATTTGCGGCATTGCTCAAGAAGTAAAAAATGCTAAAAGCCTAAAAGCTTGTGCTTTGTAATGTGCATTTTTGGAACAAGTTTTTCAGGCTGACTGTAATAACAATTTGCCTTGGCTACTTTTTTAGGCGGCGGGGCAAATTGTTATTAAAAACAGATATTGCTATTGACACTCGCTGTTATTTTTCATATTATATAAGAACATATTACGACGCTGGGTAGAGCAGTTGGCAGCTCGTCGGGCTCATAACCCGGAGGCCGTTGGTTCAAGTCCAACCCCAGCTATAAGAAACTTCAGATTCGCTCTGAAGTTTTTTTTTGTTTTAAATCCATCTGTTGGACTTGAAGCGAAACTTGCGCCGACCAAATGGGAGGAAGAGCAGACAGGAAGTCTGCGTAAGCAAGTGAAGCCGGGCTGGAATATTGACGCAGGACGCGGAAATATGGAAGCCAAGTCCAACCCCAGCTATAAAAAAGGCTGTCCTTATGAAGTGTTGGATAACTTCTGACAGCCCCGCAATGTCAGTTGAAGAAGTAAAACAGATTATCTGGCGGTACGCCTTCGTCTATTACAACAGACAGCGTGTAACAACAGTAAATCAGGCGGCTGGCCTCCTTCAATCTACAGGGAAAAAACAACAGCAATAAAAGCTGCTGCTTAAATAAATTTAGGGTATTTTGGGACTGAACTATTATTGACTATTTCATTTCGGAATTTTTTAACTTCATAAAATATATCTTGAAACGAGTTTAGAATGACAGATTTATTCAGTATAGCGGTAATGCGGAATTTATTGCAAAATATCT
>OLHA01001094.1_pt1 | contig 15043 bp, 18 predicted proteins | sample 1605961 | NCBI WGS metagenome assembly OLHA01 (sample SAMN03283288) | human gut metagenome | biome: human-associated habitat; material: feces | host: Homo sapiens | place: Peru | collected 2012
TATGATGATGGTGGACGGGGTAAAAATCAAATCCCCGTCCTCTTTAACGTGGGGACAAAAGGATATATCTGCTTCTGATGCCGGAAGAACCGATGATACGATCATGCACAAGAACACTGTCGGAAAGAAAGTTGTTCTGAAATTGGCATGGAATGGCATGGATCCAGATGAAACAAGCACTATTCTGAATGCGTTTGATCCAGAATATTTCAACGTAACGTATCACGATCCTAAAAAGAACAAAGTGATTACAAAAGAGTTTTACTCCGGTGACAAAGAAGCAAAGTATTACTGTTGGACAGTAGGAAACAAGTTGTTTGAAAGCATTTCATTTAACATCATAGAAAGGTAGCAGCATGAGAAAAGTTACATCTGATTTCAAAAACCAAATTGAAAGAGATAATAGAAATTACTATGAGTGGGTGGATATTACTTTAAAGGATGGAACTGTACTCGACCTGACGAATAAGAATATCTGGAATTCCGGTATAAAAATCGAAGATGCGGTTTCAGATACTTCTGAATTCCAGATAGGAACAGCGATCATCAACAAAGCTACCGTGACGCTCAACAACATCTATGATGATTTCACGAAATATGATTTCAATGAAGCGAAAATAGTAATCTATATCGGATATAACATTGCAACGACAACCGTGGAAGAATCATGGCGAGATATCAATGGAGAACAGATTCTTGATGTCAACGGAAATGGAATTGTTTTGCTTCACAACGGAACATTCCTTGAAAAAGTGAAAATGTTTACCGGAACAGTTGTTGATTCGCCGTACCAGAATAGTTCACTTATTACCTTGACCTGCGAAGACAATATGCTTCTGTTCGATCGTGACTATTCAGAAAGTAAGCTGATTTACCCGGCAACGCGCGCTCAGATTCTAAGAGATGCTTGTGAAGTGTGTGGTGTTAGCTTAGAAACACTTACTTTTGACAACTCAGATTACATTGTAAATACCAGACCGTCTGATGAAAAACTGACTTTCCGTCAGGTGATCGCGTGGACGGCACAACTTGGCGGTCAGTTCTTACGGTGTAATTCTGATGGAAAATTGTGTTGTGGATGGTATAATCTGAAAAACTATGAAGCAGATACGGTAAATGAAGAATACTTTGACGTAATCGCTTCAAACAGTTCTGTTACCGTGAACAGTGAAGATGTAATTATTACCGGAATACATGTAACGGCATATCAAGAGAATCAGAGCGAAGAGGAAGCAGCTGACACATCTTTATATGGAAAAACAGGTTATGTTATTGCGATTGCTGATAACAAACTGATTGAAAAAGGGACAGCTAGTACTGTAGCAGCTATGATCGGAGAACGAGTGACAGGTATGCGGTTTCGACCGTTCTCAGCCAGTACACTGAATAATCCGACATATGAGGCCGGAGATATCTGCATCATAAAAGACAGAAAAGGTGTCTCCTACAAGTCTTTCCTTACTTCCAGTACATTTCAAGTTGGAAAGTATCATACGGTACAGTGTGGGGCGAAAAGCGCAGCTAAAAACAGCTCCAAACAATATTCGGTATTCTCTCAAGCTCAGGTTGAAAACAGAAAAAATTTCCAACGCGAGAAAACAGAAAGAGAAAAAGCGGTAGAGGAATTTAACAAAGCGTTGGACAGTGCATCTGGTATGTTTCCTACCGAAGTGAAGCAGGAAGATGGAAGCACAATTCTATATGTTCACGATAAAAAAACACTGAAAGACTCAAAAAACGTTTTCAAAATAACGAGTGATGCAGTCGGATTCTCTACGGACGGTGGAAAAACTTATCCGTTTGGATTTACGATTAATGGAGATTTTCTTACAAGAATACTGTACGCTATAGGAATTAATGCGGATTATATCAACACCGGCGCGATCACGGTAAAAGATTCGGACGGAAATATAATTTTCCAGGCAGACATTGCAAACAAGCGTGTCATCATATCTGGCGATTATGTGCAAATCGGTGGGAAGACAGCTACTGATGCAATCAACTCTGCGAACAACACAGCCAGTAACGCACTGACAGCGGCGCAAAATGCCCGCAATATGACGTTACAGCTGTCTAATGATTATTATTCTGTCAACGTAGATTCAAACGGAAAATACAGTGAATTTCCAACGGACGTGACCACGAAAGCGCAAGTCATGTATGGCGCAAATGACATCACATCAGAATGTACGTTCTCGATTACAAAGTCTGATAACATTTCCGGGACGTGGGACAGTGCAAAACATCAGTATACGGTTACTGCTTTAACAGCTGATACAGGATGGGTAAATATTCAGGCAATATATCTGAGTAAGCTGACCGTCGCAAAACAGTTCACGGTTGCGAAATTATATGCTGGAGCTAAAGGTGTCGATGGAAACGACGGTAAGACTTCCTACGTCCATACGGCCTATGCGAATATCACATATATATGTGAAGAGAATAGTTTCTTTACCCTTACGAGTACAACAGTATGTCGATATGGAAAAAAAGATAAATGGGTATATAAGACTCTTGAAGCTGGTACATATACTGCTAATTCGACACTGTTTGGTAGGGATCCGGTTAATGGAGTAGTTAAAGAAGTTAATAAAATTACCGATTTCTCCATCACAGACAGTAACGGAAGAGCCTACATGGGTCAATATACAGATTTTGAGCAAGATGGAAGCGATGACATATCTAAATATGTTTGGGTAAAGGTACAGGGAGAAAAAGGCAATCCCGGAAAAAATGGAGAAAAGGGAACGCCCGGAAGAACTTATTTCATCGAACTTTCCTCAAGAGTTTTGAAACGTAGCAAAGACAACACGATTGCACCGAATTTCTTCACCATCAAAGGATTTTATCGTGATGGAAATTCTACTACCCGAGTGGCGTACAACGGTCGATTCACCATCGAAGAAACAAACGATGGAAATACATGGAAACGAGTATACACATCATCGGCAGATGAGTCTTCTGTCACCCATTCACTATATACTGCCATTGCAACTGGTACAGGAACGAACAGCGTAATCGGTGACGGAAAAGGAAACGCAATCGGATTTCCTAGAGATACCATAGCGGTACGATGCACGATGTATGCTTCCGGTGGCACTACCACAACACTTGACGTACAGGATTGCGCGATTCTGGTCGATGTGGATGCGTTGACACAGGAAGAAATATTCAATGCATTGACTAATAATGGTGAAGTTAAAGGCATTTACAAGGAAGGTAATCAGCTGTATATATCGTTTACTTACGCAAAAGGTGGTGCACTGACTCTTGGTGGAAAAGGAAACGGAAATGGTTTACTAAAGATATTTGATGATAGAAGTGCCATAACAGCAATGATGAACAATGAAGGCCTGTGTTTTGGTTCATTCCTAGACTCATCGGAAGGCAGAACAGAGTTGCCAACATTTGATAGTAATGCGGTGAAAATACTAATTAAAAATGGGATATTTCAGAGTGAAGATCCACATTTTTATGGCAAAATATACATGAACCGACTCGGAAATACAAAATATCAATATCATGAAGATTATCCGATGTTTCATGACACCAGCCAAACAACTAGAAGAGCATCGCTTCTAATTGGAGTAGATCCGAGTAATAAAGCCGATTGTGAAAAATACGGTCTTCTAAAAACGTTCTCTGTAACCGCTGGAGAAATAGTTATCAGGGCGCGTGAAGGAGATAGTAATAGTGGCCATGTTTGGATTTACGGGCAAACCAGAGCCGACTCAATTGACTGTGGTGGGAGCATCACCGCTGGGAGCGCTAAAATCAGAAATACCTTGGAGACATATCAGCTAAACACGACTGGAAGCAAGAAAAGAGTAGTGCAGACAGAAGATTATGGTAGAAGGTCTTTATATTGTTACGAAATGCCAACACCGATGTTTGGCGACATAGGAGAAGCAATTACAGATGAATACGGATTATGTTACGTCTATATTGATGATATTTTTGAAAAAACGGTAAACACCGAAATTGAATATCAAGTATTTCTGCAAAAAGAAGGAGAAGGGGATGTCTGGGTAGAAAAAAAGGAAAAAACGCATTTTATTGTTAAAGGAACTTCTAATTTGAAATTTTCTTGGGAATTAAAAATAAAACAAAGGGATTTTGAATTAGAAAGGCTTGAATTGTCAAATCCGGACGAAAAAGAATTTGATGATATCGACTACGAGACACAAGGTCAAAACATTTTCAAAGAATATCTAAGAGAATCGGAGGAATTATAGATGAAAATCGTAACATCATTCACACATTTGAAAACAGGTGAAGGAGATAGAATCGCATATACATATTCAGAAATAGCCGGTGACGGTACGTTGGTATCTCAGAACAACAAAGGGAACTTTATTGTAATTAGCGAGGAAATGCTAGGACATATAGATGCTATTAAAAAGTATATCCAGAAAACATTCCTTGATCAGTAAGTGAGGTGACAAAATATGAGCATGTTAAGTGTCTTAATCAAAGACCTTGTTGAGAAAACAACACTTGGAGATGATACATATCTAGTTGCCGGAACCACGGATGCGAACAAGATTACATTCCTGAATCTTGTAAATGCGATTAAAAAGAAACTTGGCGCGGCTGCGCAGAAGAGTGTAGCGAACAATCTAACAACAGCAACGGCGGGAACTTCAGTGCTCGATGCGTATCAGGGGAAATTACTGAGCGGTAAGATAGATTCACTAAACTCCACTTTAACTGGTGCAATAAGCACAAAAACATATTCAATGACGTTAACGGCGAACAACTATGTGCCACCATTTAGTATGTTTGGTGAGGGTATAATTCCAGATGCAGACATAAAGAAATATGGTTTTCCTATTGCAATCTGTGCAATTCAAAAATCATCTGCACCAGGAGCTGCTGCACTTAGATGGAATACCGGTAGATCAGCTTGGCAATATTTAGCGTGTTCTAATATGGCAGAGACTGATGTTAATATTATATTTATGAAGTTAAACTAAGAAAAACATCTTACTTCCGAATACACTTATATTAGCTGGCATGGAATTAGAAACTTTTAAGTTGACGCTTCCATCTGTACCAATTTCCAAGTAAAAGGATTCATACAGATATTCAACAATGCTCTGTTTTGGTCTTGCTTTTTCTGGAAGAATGCCTAATCGATAACCGCCCCAGTTCGGAAATGTAGTAGTAGTTTTTCCCTCTATTCGTACTTCACAGATAAAAGAGTTGTAAAAACATTTGGCACTAACCCCTGCATTGCTACCTAAGTTAGCACTGAGTGTAGCCAAAGTGGAGTATAGTTCATAAAAATATGTGGATATCATCCAGAAAATGTTACGATGGTAACAAAAACAGGAGGTATCTGCTATGGACATACGAAATGAGCATATCAATGCAATAAAAAGTTACATCCAATCCACATTTCTAAAAGACTGACAGTAAGGAGGACTAAGCATGGCAATCACATGGAAAGACTATCTGGAAAAATCGAAACCTTCCGACACAGATGAACTGATGGCACTGGACACTACGGCGAGTGCAAATAAACGAGTAAAATTCTCAGGAATCTGGAACTGGATCGTGGACAAGATGACTACGGCAGTTATGTCAAAATTGGAGACACAGAACAAGACTCTGATAGGGGCAGTTAATGAATTACATAGTAAGAGCAACCACAATATTCCACGTCTTGTTCCGAAAGATATTACGTCTTATTACAAAGATGGAACACTTTGGAAACGTATTGGCGGTACTGGCGGATATTCGTTATATCAGGATATTTATGTAGGAGATTATTTTCAGATGTCTCGTGTGATTTCTGCGAAAAATCCTGATTCCACACAACAGTTAAACGGAACTGATTGGGTAACAATCGCATCTATTGGCGGTTTGGCACATAACGGTGACAATATAGACTTAACACCAAATCACCTTGTTATGGTTCCTGGAAAAGGATTTGGCGGTACACAGCACTTTGGAAGAAGTCGCATGAATCCAACAAATACAACTGTTGGTGGTTATAAAGCGTCTGAAATGAACACAACTGTACTAGGCGCTGTTGCCACAAGCGGTTCAACGGCTGCTGATGCAACTATAAACCAGCAGTTATATGCGGAGTTCGGAACACACTTAAAAACTACAAGAGAACTCGTAACGAATAAAATCAATGCCACTGGCACAAACAGATACGGAACGACTAGTGGGTGCGCAAACGGATGGGAATGGATTGATGCACAGGCAATTCTTATGAGCGAAGTTGAGGTATACGGTTCCGCGGTTTGGTCATCAGCTGGATTCGATACTGGAAATGCAAATCATCAATTTGAATTGTTTGTGAATTCTAAATCTGCGATTAACAATCGAACAGCCTGGTGGTGGCTAAAAGACATAGCGTCTGCGTCTGAGTTCTGCAATTGCAACAACAATGGGAATTCCAACTACAACGATGCCAGTAATGCGAACAACTATGTTCGCCCTCGATTTGAATGACACGCTATTATCACCATATGTGAACGCGTGTTTTACGAAGGAAGTGTTGTCCATCCAGTAATGGTAAATAGATCACACGATGCTGCTGGATATGTCTAAAAGCTATAAACGTGTGACTTTATAAAGGAATGATTGCATGAAAGATAGTGGGTATGAAATTTTGCTTGACATAAATGTACTGTATAATGCTTTTAAAAAATGTAAGAAAAACGTTGACTGGAAGCATTCGATACAGAAATACGAATCAAACATACTTCAAAACCTAAATGCGTTGCAAAAACAATTAAATGACAGGAGTTACATTCCTGATAATTATGTTGAATTTAATGTGTCCGAGCGTGGTAAAACAAGACATATCAAGTCACCAAGTATCAGGGATAAAATATTACAAAGGGCGGTCTGCGACAATATTTTAGAACCAATTCTTTATAAGAAACTAATATATAATAATGGTGCATCAATTAAGAATAAAGGCGTTGAGTTCACTAGGCAGCATCTAGCAAAGCATTTGAGAAGATACTATATGGAGAATGGAAATGACGGGTATATTTTAACATGTGATTTCCGGAAATTCTTCGAAAGTATACCCCACAGCAAATTAATTTCATCTTTGCAAAAGTATATACCAGATGAAGACACAATGAATCTTTTGAGAACTATTATATATTCGTATAATGACGATGGTGTTGGTATTGGTATCGGTTCGCAAGTGTCACAGATATTTGGAGTGTTTTATCCGACTCCAATCGATATATATTGTACTGTTGTAGAGAGTAATAAATATTACGCAAGACATATGGATGATTTTTATGTCATACATCACGATAAAGAATATTTAAAACAATTATTGCCGAAGATACGAACAATATCTGATGAACTTGGATTAAAACTCAACGAAAAGAAAACACAGATATGCAAATTGAGTAAAGGGTTTGTGTTTTTAAAACAGTTCATATACATGACAGATACAGGTAGGATTGTACGTAGACCGGTAAAAGAAAATATAATCCGTGAAAGGCGAAAACTAAAATCTTTTCACAAAAAGTTGCAACGTGGAGAAATGACCACGAAGTACATAGCTGAACATTATAAATCATGGCGAGGTACTACGAAAAAGTATGCCAAGCCTTATACAATTAAGAATATGGATACACTATATGCGTCCTTGTTCGGAAAGGAAGAATAATATGGACGAAAATGTTAAGAGATTAGAGTTAGAGTCAGAACTCAGAGAACTTAAGTCAGAGTTGCAGGCTAATACATCAAGTATCGGCGACTGGAAGATTGTCAAAGCATTGGAATATCAGCTGGCAGGTAAAGAAATTCCTTATGACATAATGGAACTCAACACAAATAGGCAGGCTATTAGAGATAGGATCAATGCTATAGAAACTGAATTAGATAAGATGAAATGATACTTATTTAATCTGTAAAATGATGGGGACAGAACGGCATCGCTTGCAGGAATCCCAGAAGAGAAAAAATAGTAGAAAGGGAGAGCATCGGCTATCCTTTTTGAGTACGGAAAGGAGAAATTATGGCAAAAGTAATTTTTAATGATTGGATTCGTGTAGCGTATCAGGAATACAGAAAAGCTGGTATGACACCAGAGGGTGCAGCTGGTATGCTAGGAAACCAGTATGCGGAGTCGGCTGGATTTCTGGCGAACCGATTGGAGTTCTTGTGCGTGAAACGGTACAAGGAAAAGGGTAAGGCGTACACAGATGACAGCTATACACAGGCTGTGGACTCTGGCAAGATTTCCCGGGCAGAATTCATTTCCCCGCTGGAAAGACACTACGGCTACGGATTATCACAGTGGACAACCTCTGACCGGAAAGCAGGACTGTATGATCTGGCAAAGAAAAAAGGCGTGTCTATCGGAGATCCTGCTATGCAGATTGAATACACCGTGACGGAACTGAAAAAGAAATTTCCGACTACATTCAAATATCTATGTTCGGTAACTGACACAAAAAAAGCATCTGACTATGTTTTGGAACACTATGAATCTCCAAAAAACTGGCAAAATCTTAGCACAACCAGAGCGGACTACGCAAAACAGATCTATAGCGAAATGCAGAAAGGAAGCACTATGGGAATTGATAACATTATCGCAAAAGAACGGGAATACGGCAATATGCCATATATGGAAACTGGAAAGAACCACCAGAAGTTTTCGACAATTGTAACAGAAGTGGGTCTGGCAGGATGCCAGGATCAGCCGTGGTGTGCTACCTATCAGTTTGCGATGGAAGTGGAAGAGTTTGGAAAAGCGGAAGCATTGAAACACTGGAATATGACAGAAAAAAACTACTGCGGATACAGCTGTTTTTCAACAGAAGCCATGTTCCGGGCAGCTGGAAAACTGGGAAGCACTCCAAAAATCGGTGCGTTAGTAATCTTCCGTCAGTCCCACATGGGAAGAGTACTCAGTATCGACAGCAAAAACAAGACCTTCGAGTGTGGCGAGGGTAACACAAGTAACAAGAAATATGAAAGAAACGGTGATTCTTGCGCTGTTAAGACTTATTCTTGGACAGATAGCAAAATCAAATCGTTCTGCTATATTGACTATGGCACTGAAAAAGAAACCGAACCGGCTCAGCCAACAGTGAAACCGGTGACGAAACCAGACACGCCCGTGAAAACTCTTGGAAATGTCGGAAAAGGTCAGAAGTGGCTGAACACTAACTACGGAAGTACTCTGAAAAAATACATGAAAGAAATTCTGGATGTGGATGACAGCCTGGATGTGGATGACAACTACGGGAAAAAGAGCAGAGCTGCAGCTGTGTGTGTCTGGAAAGACCTGTGTAACCGAAAATACAAAACAAAGCTGGATCCGTCAAACAGTAATTTCCTGTCTTCCTGCAAGAAAGCGGCGAAAAAGGTAATTATCAAAAAAGGAGCATCCGGCACGTTCGTATACCTGATCGAATTCATCTTGTCCGCGAAAGGTTACTATACCGGAGCGATGGATGCCAGTTTCGGATCCGGTCTGCAGGCTGCGGTCAAGGCGTTCCAGAAAGCGGTTGGCTTAAAAGCTGATGGCGTTGTCGGAGCTGAGACTTGGTATAAGCTGTTTAATTAATAAAAAAAGAAAAGAGGACGATGTTTCCCGGCACCGTCCTCTATAAAAGGGGAATTAATCCTTGATCGAATTAACCGCAATTATCATATCATAAAATCGTATATTATACAAATCTTATTTTCTTTTTGCAGTTCCTACCATAGTATATCCATTTTGATTACCGGAAGCTGCATCTTTACCTTTCTCAAGAGCAGCGGAAAGGGAATTTATATCTGGTAAAATCTGGCTAGTTCCTACCAACTCCCCTCGTTCGTGTTCCATAAGATAGTTGTCAAGAACCAACCTGCAGACATTTACTCTTGATTTCATCGTGCAATGATTGTGTGCTGTCAGCATGTTTAACTGTTCATGCCATGAAGAACCAGTATTTCCAAACATGCAGTAGGCCAGTTGAAGAAAATCTCTTTCGGAAAACTGAGTGTTTATATACATGGTAATACATTTCTTGACCGTGTCCAGATCAGATTTATCAATTGCCATGGTAAAATCCTTATATTTGTACTCTAATATGTAACTATCCATATTTAATCCTAATGTATCAAACCACTTTTCTAATGTTCGGTATCCTGGTTCACTGATGCCGGATTCCCAGTTTTGAATGGTATTTACGGACTTATGTAATGCCTGAGCCATATAACGTTGCGTTTTTCCAGCATCATTTCTCGACTTTGCCAGCATATTCCCGAATATTTGCGACTTTTCCGCTTCTGATAACATAGAAAATTCCCCCCTTTTTATCAAAAACAGACTGAAAAAATTATGTGTGTAATCAACAAAATTTCACCAAATACATATTTGAAATACAGATGTATAATATCTACATCATTAAAAGATGGAGGTAGACAATATGCAGGAGTACTTAACACAGACGATAAGAGATTTCTTTAAATTACGCCCGATAATTGGTGAGAAAGAGTACACTATTCAGATTAGTGCATATCTCCAAACTTTTATACCTAGAGATAAAAATAGTGCATTTAACATTATTCCATTGCAAATGTACCAAAGTGCAACAGAACTGGCAAGAGATATCTGCAAAGTTCTTGAAAAAACGTTCGACAAACCGGAACAAAACCGGAAAGAAACAGTATAGTATTGACAAAATAGAACACACGTTCTATAATTTTCTGTATCGCTACTGAGTGTCGTGTTAAATTTTGGGAGGGATTTGTGTGGATGAGAACAACAAGGAAGAGTATTACAAATGCGGAATACTAGAAGCTATAGAAGCAATGAAAAGTGAAAAGTATTTAGAAATGGTTCTTCGGTTTGCGAGAGCATGTTTTCACGAAGAAAAGGAAAAGGAGGCATAAGCCTCCTTTTTTAATGTCTGGCAATGAATGCTTCGAAAAAATCTGAAAAAATTCTTTGCCTTTTAGCATCCAGATTGTAATAGCCAATTGCCATTCTTTGGAATACCGGATCATCAGCCAACTTAGCAATCACTTTGAAAAATTCTTCTGACTTATTGTAAATATCCTTATCTTCCAACAAATCAGATTTTAAAATTCCGAAATAATCAGCTATTGCTTGGATCTTACCAGTTTTTGGAAGTATCTTCCCTGTACACCAATTATTAAATGTTGTCGGTGAAAAACCAATTGCTTCTGCTACTTCTTTTTGTGCTTTCCCACTGTTTGCAATGTAGTAGTTAAGGTTTTTCGCGAAGATCCTTATCTGTTCCTCTTCTGTCATTTTCTAGTTCCTCCTTTCGAAAATTATAATAACATATAATCCTAAAAAATTCAATAGAAATCCTAAAAAATTAAATTTATATATTGACAATCCTAAAAAATAGGATTAGAATACAATTACAAAATACAGGAAAGGAGAGAAAACAGGATGTTTGAAACAAAGATTCCAAGAATTTCAATCGCAGCTTGCAGAGTAAACGCAAAGATGAATCAGAGAGAATTCGCTGATAAAATAGGCATTTCACTGGCTACAGTGACAAACTGGGAGCTTGGAAAAACAGAACCGGATCTCAGTCAACTGAGAGCAATTAGTGAACTTTCCGGAATCCCTATGGATTTTATTTTTGTGGAAAGAGAATCCTAAAAAATAGGATTTTAAAATTCGATAGGAAAGGAGAATGCATGAACAAAATTCAAATTTTCAACAATGAAGAGTTCGGAAACATACGGACAGTAAACATTGATGGAGAACCGTGGTTTGTTGGCAAGGATGTGGCAAATGCACTTGGGTATACAAATCCGCAAAAAGCAGTTCGTGACCACATATCTGTAGAAGATAGAGGGGTGAACGAAATGGACACCCCTTCAGGAAAACAGAATTTGACAATTATTAACGAATCCGGTTTATATGCTTTGATTTTTGGAAGCAAGTTAGAATCTGCACAACGGTTTAAACATTGGGTTACTTCTGATGTACTTCCAGCAATCAGGAAGACCGGTGGTTACCAGCCAGTACCACAAGGGAAAGAGCTTCTTGCTTTGGCAGTTTTAGAAGCGCAGAAGACCATAGAAGCACAGAATTACAAAATCAGGGAAATGCAGCCGAAAGCAATTTTCGCTGATGCTGTATCTGCTAGTGAAACATCAATCCTTGTCGGTGACTTGGCAAAGCTGATTTGTCAGAACGGTTACCAGATCGGACAAAAACGGTTGTTCGAATGGCTGAGGCAGAATGGTTATCTGATGAAATGTGGTTCTTCAAGAAACATGCCAACACAAAGATATCTTGAACAGGGATTGTTTGAGGTGAAAGAAAGCAACGTACAGAATCCGGATGGATCTATCAGAATCACACGGACGACCAAAATCACAGGTCGTGGACAGCTGTACTTTGTGAATAAATTTTTAAGGAGGAAAGAAGAATGAGAAAATTTAAAGTTGGGGAAGAAGTAACCGTTAGAACATGGGAAGATATGAAAAAACAGTATGGTGTGAAAAACATCTCACCAGAAATGCCGAAAGACTCATTTTTCGGATTTGCTTTGAACGAAATGCTTTCCATGGAGATTATTTTAGTGCCGAAAAAAGCGATAGTTGATGTTATGAAACCTTTCTGTGGAAGAAAAATGAGAATCTCTTCTAATCCGGAACCGAATATCTACGAGTTGAATGGGGCAAAACTTTTCAAATGGCCAGCAGAAGCATTTGAAGAATTTTGGAAAGAGGAAGAAGAACCGGAAAGCACGGAAGTAGAAAAAGAAAAAGTGGATATGCCGAAGCTGGAAAACGGTATGGTGGTTGAATTAAGGAATGGAAAACGGTTTTTAATTGTTGAATTCTCCGGAAAACAATTTTTACTTTCCAATAAATGGTGGTGCGACCTTAATGATATGAATTTTAAAACAGGAAAAAACAGTATTGATTCAACGTTCGATATTGTAAAAGTAATCAAACCGCATTGCCCTAATGCCCTGAAAGCTATAAAACGATCAGAGCGTATCATCTGGGAGGCTGAATGAGTCCGGGGAAACGGCTGACACTGGAACAAAAGAAATGCGTGTCAGCACATTACCTGAATCCAAAAGAATGGATGCTGAAAGAAGAGACAGAGTTTTATTTGAAAATCATTCACAAAATCACTAGATACGTAAAGATTATAGATAAATTCAGGAGGTAACATGAGAGGTTTAAATACGGATCAGAAAATGATCGTTTCCACAGCAAATATGAATCCTGAAGAATGGAGAGCAGTTCATCAGGATGCATTGTATCTCCATTTAATAAGAAGAGATGGCACGAAAAGAGCCATTCTGACAAATAAAGGGGAGGTTGTGGCACTTGTATGAATTAGACAACGACTGGGGATAGGATGACGAAGAAGAAAGAATCTACTGCGATAGTTGCGGTGAAGAAATTCACCCGGGGAATGTATATTACGAGATCAACAACGAAAAGTTGTGTCCGGAGTGTATGAGAGATGGATATAGGAGGTTGGCTTAAATGAAAGTTGAAATTGTAATGGTGTTTGGAAAGACAGAATCGCAATATGGAACATACGATTTTAACACAGATGCAGAAAAAAACAGGGTTAATGAACTGGCAATCAAAATCGGTGAGGAAAGAGAGTGCCAGACATTTGTAAGGGAGTTGTGATATGGCAGGAGTAAAGATACCACAAAGTGAGTACCGGTCCCATCCGGCAATCAGCAAATCAGACCTGTTCAAAATCACAAAGTCGCCATTGCATTTTAAATGGGCGATGGAAAATGAAGAAGACAAGACACCAGCACTCGTGTTTGGTAGCGCGTGTCACAAATATGTTCTCGAAAAAGAGGATTTTGACAAAGAATTTGCTGTGATGCCGGATATCAACCGGCGGACGAAAGTGGGAAGAGAAGAATATGAAGCATTTCTGGAAGTGAATGACGGGAAAGATGTAATCTCACCGGATGATTTTGAAAAAATTGTTACAATGGCAGCAGTTGTCCATGAAAACAAGTTTGCTGACAGGCTGTTACAGGGTGAACACGAAAACTCTTTTTTTTGGACGGATGAAGCAACGGGAGAAGAGTGCAAGTGCCGTCCAGACGATATCGTAGTGATCGGAGATCAACACATTTTGGTTGATTACAAGACTACAGACAATGCAGAAACAGAAGCATTCCGGTCATCAGCGATTAAATATGGATATGACTTACAGGCAGGTATGTACCTTGAGGGGTACAAAGCAAACACCGGTCAGGATGCAATTTTCCTGTTTATCGCACAAGAAAAGAAAGAGCCGTATGCAATCAACATTTTGCAAGCGGACGAATTCATGGTGAAAGAGGGAAAACAGTTATTCCATGACCTGATGGACATTTACCATGAGTGCAAGGTAACAGACAACTGGTATGGCTACATGGGTGAATCTGGAGATATTCAGAATCTCGGATTACCGAAGTGGTTACAGAAAGAATTTGAGTAGGAGGAAAGAAAATGGCAAACGAAATTGTTGAATTCAACAAAATGACACCGGTATATGGAGATGTAAACCAGGGATCTGTGGCTATCGAATCAAGCCGGGCAATTACAGAAGCACAAGGAAAACTGTTATTGGCAAAACAGTTTCCACGAAACTATACAGCTTGTTATGCAGCTGCAATTCAGGCTTGTCAGAGAAAAGGATTTGCTGAGAAAGCATTTTTTAGTTACCCGAGAGGAAAAGAAACAGTAAACGGAGTAACCATCAGATTTGCTGAAGAGATGAGTCGCTGCTACGGTAACATGGACTATGGAATTAAGGAACTGTCTCACGAAGAAGGAAGATCTGAAATGCAAGCATATGCATGGGATCTGGAAACAAATACGGTTTCAAGTCAGATCTTTACAGTTGAACATGTGAGAGAAACAAAATACGGAACCAACAAACTGACATCACAGAGAGATATCTATGAAAAGACAGCAAACGAGGGTGCGAGAAGACTTCGAAGCAGAATTTTGGCTATTCTTCCACCAGATTTGGTTGAAGACTGCATCAAAGAGTGCAAGAAAACGCTTGCCGGTGGAAATGACATGCCACTTGCAG
>OLHA01001095.1_pt1 | contig 15035 bp, 10 predicted proteins | sample 1605961 | NCBI WGS metagenome assembly OLHA01 (sample SAMN03283288) | human gut metagenome | biome: human-associated habitat; material: feces | host: Homo sapiens | place: Peru | collected 2012
GTATGTGTGCAACATACTCCTGTGTGTAGTCAGAATCTTCTCTAAGATCTTTAATTCTGCGAATGTAATCCAATAAGATATCCTCCGATTGAATAATTTCTTTGTTAATTATACTAAGTAAAAATCTTTACTATTGATTTTAGTAAATATGTGTACTAAAATAAATGCAGTTACATATCGTAAAAATTTAATATGAGGAGGAACTTTATATGAGTGAAAAGCGATTAAATGTTTTATCATCAGCTGTAGTATTGACAAAAGAAATGGATGCTTATAACTCTTTAAGAAACAAATTTTTGCAATTATCTAAAGAAGCAGAGGTTAAGGTATCAGAAAGTTATGATAAGAGTGTAAAGTCATATAAGGATTTACAGTTATCAGCACAGTATATGCTGGACAGATTGTTTAAGGAGTACTTGCAGATAGGGGCTATACATCTTATTTCATATGGAATATATGATGTAGATGAAGAGGTGCTTAGGGAAGAATATGGCAAAGATTTTGATATCACTTATAAAAATACAATATTGAATATTATAAGGGAAATTAATGCAATAGATGCAGATGTTGCACAGGGCAAAGCTGATAGAAAAGAAATGGTGGCAGATGCCGGAAATACATTTCAAACATTAGGCTTTTACAGACAAACAGGAGATGTGAAAAAAGATTTAGGCAATGTTGTTCAAGCCGAAACAGAAACAATGGCAATGAATGCTGTGGTGGCAGGAGGGGCAGCATTATTATCGGCAGGATTAGGTGCACTGGACAAGAAAGCAGCCGAATCTGAAAAAGAAGATATTTTTTCAAGAGTAAGTACTAAAAATTCATTGGTGCGTGCAATGGGAAAAGATGTATATCAGCTTCATAAGACAATTGCAAGAATAATAAATGACAGGATGGATAAGACATTTACATATCCGTCAGATGAAGAACTTGAAGAGATTGAACCAGAGATAAGGAATGCTATTGCTGGTAATTTTGATCATGATGAGAGTAATCCTGATCTGGAGTTAAAGCAGATTATTAAGATTCTTACATTGAATCCATATGAGACAAGAGTATATTCTTACATAATGAAAAAACATAATGGCTTAACAGACGAATTAAATAATACAGTCAATTATCTGAATATTGATAAACAGGATTTGGCTGATAGTTACCTTAGGTCTATGTATAATATGAACGAATATACTACATATGAGAGTATTGTTCCATTTGAAGAACAGATAAGAGCTGAAATGAAACCATTTGATGTTACTGAATGTAAGTATTTGTCTGAGGTGGATGATTATAAAGAATCACTTTATACAAAGAGAAGAACATTTAATGCATATGTGTATGATACTATTGATGATAGGGATAAGGCTGAAGAACAGTTTACTACATTCTTTGATGAACCTGTAAAAGATATGGATATGGATGATTTGGTAGAGAAATATTATGAAACATTACCATCTACAGTATATCAGAAGAATAGAGAAGATTTGCAGTTGCTTATTATGAGTCAGCTTACAGGATACATTGACGGATTTCAGGATTCAGAAACTATTGATTCATATATTGTTACTGCCGAAGGTAAGATGAGAGAATATGGATATGAAACACTGTCTTTATTAGATGCACTTACTAAAAAGAGAAAAAAGCTTTGTCGTAAGGAAAATGTGATGAAAGCAGTTGGTTCAGCAAAAGATTCTGTCAAGAATTTTGGAAAGAATCTTATGGGTAAAGTACCATTTGAGAAGAATACAGCTATAGAAGAAACAAATGAAGAAGTTAATACAGCGGAAAATGTAAAGCCTAAAGCAGCAGGGTTCTTTGATGGTACAAAGAAAATGTTTGCAGGAGCAACAGATAAGGTAAAGAATACAGTTTCTGGAACTTCAGAAGAAAGTGAATTTAAAACTTGTCCACAATGTGGAGCTACTATAAAGAGCAAAGCAAAGTTTTGCGGAACATGTGGATATAAATTCTAGGAGGTTGCATAATGAAATATTGTGAAAATTGTGGAGCAGAGCTTGAAGATAGTGCTGTGTTCTGCGAAGAATGTGGTGCAAGAGTTGAGACTGTGCCACAAGAAAAAGCAGTAGATTCAGAGCAAAGCAAGGAAGCAGAAAAACAGGATAATACTGTAATTGATGATGCTGTAAATGATACATCAGGTAAGCCAGTTGGAAAAGGGAAAAGTATGATACCTATATTATGTGGGGCTATTGGTGTACTTATCATTGTTGTTATTGTTATAATTATAGTGACAGTGACAAGCAGGAAATCAAATAATGATGATAATAATGCCAAGAATGACTTGGAAACAGTCGTAGCAACTGAGTCAGTAGACGAAACTGTAAAATCAACAGAGGCTACAACACAAGCTAATAACTGGAAAAAACAGTATATAGAATATTTAAAAAATGTTGATTCTAAAAATTATGGTGGATGTGAATATATTTACATGAATAATGATGATATTCCAGAACTGATGATATTAGGAAGCAATACTGCCGCAGGAAATATTCTTGTTACATCTGATAATACTACAATTGATTCAAAAATTATTGCTTCAGGGAAAATGTATTATGCAGAAAAGAGTAATGAACTTTACATTGAAAGTGGACGACAGGGTGTATATGCTTACACAATATATAAGATAAGTGATGGAAAGATTCAGGAAGAGGAAGTCAATTCCCATGATACTAGCGGAAAAACAGCATTTGTATATAACAGACCGAAGACAATACAGCAGATTATAGATGATTTGTCTGGTGAAACGGCAAATACAACTACGGAAACTCTTTCAGCCGCTTCGACAACTAAAAAGGCTATAGAAGGTTCTTGGACAAGTTATACAGGAAATGACCCAAGTATGGAATATTCATCAAAATATACATTAGTATTTAACAGTGATGGCACAGTTTCTTGTAAAGGATATAAGAATAATCATAGTGGTAATTATGAAGTTGAGTCAGATGGAACTATTGTTTGTTCATTTACAAAATGTATTGATAGCTTTCCACCAAATGGACCAACTGAAATACAAGGTTATACAGCCAAATTTGTATTGAATTCAGATGGAACATTAACTAGTCCAACAGGAAGTAATGGAACAACCAATTGGGGTAAAAATACAATTTGGACGAAAGTTGAATAATGTTGTGATTAAGTTCTCCCTCTATCTCGATTCTGAGATAGAGGGATTTTTCTTCCTATACATTTGCAAAATTACGGATTTCAAGTTATAATACATAGTAGTATTTTCGTGGTTTACAATGATTAATAGGAGATATCGCTTATGAAGATATTCTATGGACTTATTATGGTACTGATTATCATGATGATTGGTGCCTGTGCGATTAAAGCAAGAAAAAAGAATGGTCAGCTGGCTAATATTGTGTTTCTGTATGAACTTGGAGCATTTGCTTGCGGAGTAATATTCTTTATATATACATATGTACCTGGAGTTACGCTGACAGTGCTGTGCAAGGGGCTTATTATGGCGCTGTTTGACTGGATGTTGGTTATGCTTATGAATTATACACAGTATTATACTGGTATGTTTAAAAGTGTGCCTGCTATTAAATTGGCGATGATTGCCTATTCTGCATTTGAGACAGTAGCATTTATAGCTAATACATGGACAAGATGGATATTTGATGTAACAGATATATCAAATGATCAGATTATAGTACAGTTTACGAAAGGCAATGTGATTGCAATAACACATTATGTATATACATACGGAATAGTGATACTTTTGCTGCTTAGTTATGTTGTTATGATAAAGAGAGCATCCAAATTTTACAGATTCAGGTATTTTGCAATTCTTGTATCTATATCTGCTGCAGTTATGCTTAATGTGCTTACAATGTGGTCTGATTCAATATATGATATGTCAATGATTATCTTTGGCGTGATGTCAATACTTCTTTATTATCTGCCGTTTGAGTATGTGCCAAATGAATTGATAGAGAATACATTTTCACTGATTATCAAAGATATGAACAGTGGAATTATCTGTTTTGATAATGCTGGAAGATGTATATTCTGCAATGGAATTGTTAAGGGAATATATGGGATTGATGATGATATAAATGTTTTGGAGAAGAATTATGCTGCGTGGCTGGCTGGTCAGGAAGAGCATAATAATAGAAAGTATCAGCAGACAGTAGGAACGGGGGATGACTGGAGAAAATATGATATAGCATATAACCGTATTTTTGATGATAAAGGGAATTTTATATGTGATTATTTTATATTTAATGACAGTACAGAGTCGGCAAAGCTTATTGAACGTGAAAAGTACAGGGCTACACATGATAGTCTGACAGATTTGCTTAACAAAGAACAATTCTATGAGGAGACAGCCCGAAAGATTAAAGAAGATGTTTCTAATAAATATTGTCTCGTATGCAGTAATATCAAGGATTTTAAGCTGGTTAATGAGCTTTTTGGAATTAATAGGGGAAATGAGATTATTAAAATGCAGGCAGATCTGATAAAGGAAACATCAGACCCCGGATATATATGTGGTAGAATTCAGAGTGACAGATTCGCAGTGTGCATGCCTAAAGTCAGATTTAATAAACATATTATGGAGAAATCTATAGCAGCAATGCAGGATGCATTTAATAATGCGTCATATAAGATAAGAGTTGTTGTCGGTGTATACGATATTGACGATGTTGATGAGCCTGTAAGTAACATGTGCGATAAGGCGTACATTGCCAGTACAACAATTAAGAATAATTATGAAACTAACATAGCATACTATGATGATAAACTTCTTCAGAGAACGCTTGAAGAAAGAAAAGTTATCGATGAGTTTGAGGGGGCACTTGAGAATAAAGAATTTAAAATGTTTCTTCAGCCACAGGTTGATGTTGATGGCAATGCTTATGGTGCAGAGGCACTTGTACGCTGGCAGCATCCAGACAGAGGATTATTGTCACCATATTTCTTTATTGACATACTAGAGTCAACAGGGCTTATATACAAACTTGACATGTATATGTGGGAATGTGCAGCAGCAAAGCTTAGTGAGTGGAAGAATAAAGGTGATACAAGCCATCACATTTCTGTTAATATATCTACGAAAGATTTCTATCTTATAGATGTCTATGAAGTTATGACGGATTTAGTAAGAAAATATGATATCAATCCGGCACTTCTGAAGCTGGAGATAACTGAGACAGCACTTATGTCAGATCTTAAGAAGAACATGGAGGTTATCAGAAAACTTCGTAAATATGGCTTCAGAATTGAAATAGATGATTTTGGTAGTGGATATTCTTCGCTGAATATGTTAAAAGATATAAGTGCAGATGTTCTTAAAATTGATATGGCTTTCCTGCGTGCTACTGAGAATGAAATTAAAGGTCAGGATATTCTGGAGACAATTATTTCTCTTGGCGGCAAACTTGGAATGGAAGTAATTACTGAAGGTGTAGAGACAGAGAAACAGCTTGTAATGCTGTCAGGGATGGGCTGTCATATATTCCAGGGTTATTATTTTTCAAAGCCTGTACCAGTCGATGAATTTGAAGAAAAATATATGAAATAATAATAGGAGGAAGTTATGAGCGAGAATTGTTCAGGAAGCTGCTCAAGCTGCAGTTCAGACTGTGAATCTAGAAAAGGACCACAGATAGTGCGAAATGCTAATAATGGCAAAGTTAAGAAGGTTATAGCTGTTGTCAGTGGCAAGGGTGGTGTTGGTAAATCACTTGTCACATCAATGCTGGCAGTTAAAGCCAATAAGGAAGGAAAGAAAGCGGCAATACTTGATGCAGATATTACAGGACCATCAATTCCTAAGTCTTTTGGACTTACAGAAAGGGTAACATGTAATGAAGATGGAACTGTAATGTATCCTGAGACTTCAAAGAATGGTATTAAGGTTATGTCACTTAATCTTCTTATGGAAAAGGAGACTGACCCGGTTATATGGAGAGGCCCTGTTATTGCTGGTGTTGTTAAGCAGTTCTGGGAAGATGTTGACTGGGATGAGACAGACTGTATGTTTGTTGATTGCCCACCGGGAACAGGTGATGTACCTCTTACAGTTTTCCAGTCTATGCCAATAGATGGAATCATTATAGTGACTTCACCACAGGACCTTGTTTCAATGATTGTTGAGAAGGCAATTAATATGGCTAAGCTTATGAATATTCCGGTTCTTGGAATTGTCGAGAATATGTCTTATTTCAAATGTCCAGACTGCGGTAATATTCATTATATATACGGAAAGAGTAAGATTGATGAAGTGGCAGCAGCTAATGATATCAGGACTGTTGCAAAGCTTCCAATGGACGCAAAGGTAGCTGGACTTGTTGATTCAGGAAAGGCTGAGGAACTTGATGTGTCTGCATTAGATGGAATATTTGATGCAATTATGGCTTAACACAGAAGAATAATGAAAAGATTGATTATATTTAAAGGCGGAGTAGAAACATTAGAATTCTTTACAGAGCAGATGGCTGCTGTATGGGAGAAGATGGGCTGCTCCGTCTTTTGGTATAATTTAATATTGCAGCAGGTCACTTTTTCTGTATTTCATTCCATAAATCGCTAGAAAAAGTAATTCAATTACAGTATTATTATAAATAACAGATACAGACAGGTTATTTTATAATAGGGAGTATATTATGTCAAATTCACAAAAAGGCAAGATTGATATGACCATAGGTCATATAATGAGAAATATTATATTGTTTGCGATACCGATTATTATTGGAAATGTTTTGCAGCAGTTATATACTACGGTTGATGCACTTGTAATAGGTAAATACTGTGGAGATACATCTTTGGCAGCAGTTGGAACGAGTTCACAGCCGGTTGAAGTATTATTATGTGTCTTTTTAGGAATAGGAACAGGTGTGTCTATTCTTATTTCACAATATACCGGGGCCAGGGAATCGGGAAAGGTTGTTTCAGTATGTGGAACTTCAATAACATTTATATATATTATAGGTATTCCGATTGGAATTCTTGGTTGGTTTGCAGCACCGTATATTCTGGAATTCATGAAAGTGCCGCAGGATGTGTGGAATGCTGCATTAATCTATACAAGGGTTGTATTCTTAGGCACACTTGGTAATCTGGGTTATAATATGAACGCCGGAATTTTAAGAGGACTTGGAGACAGCAAGGCTTCGCTATGGTTTCTGGTTGTGTCATGTGTTTCTAATATAGTATTTGATTTATTGTTTGTTGCAGTGTTTGGAATGGATGTAGCCGGAGCAGCACTTTCTACAAGTATTGCCATGTTTATATCATGGATTGTAAGTATTGTTTACATAAGAAAGAAGTTTCCGGAGATACAGTTTACATTTTTGCCGAGAAGATTCTCTGGAACAATGATGAAGGATATTCTGGCTATTGGCTTACCTGTTGGACTTAACAATTCACTTTATTCATTAGGACATGTTGCATTACAGACCTTTAATAACTCACAGGGTGCTATATTTATGGCCGGAGGTGCAGTAGCAGGAAGAATTACAGGATGCGCTAACATAGCAATTACCGGATTATCTTCGGCGGCCACTACATTTTCAGGACAGAATTATGGTGCTAAGAAATATTCAAGAATTAAAGAGGGACACTGGAGAATTCCATTGTGTTCAGGTCTGATTACATTAAGTTTTGGATTGCTTTTTATAATGATACATAAACCTATAATCCGTTTCTTCTCGTCAGATGAAATGGTATTGATGTATGCTAGCAGACATGTTGTTGTCATGCTGCTTTCACAGTGGTTTTATGCTATCTTTAACTGTATAATATCTATTGTAAACGGAACAGGAAAGGTGCGTTATACTACAATTGTCAACATCCTTATGCTTTGGGCAGTCAGAATTCCAAGTGCCTATATTATTAACAGATACTTTGATGGAACATGGGTAATGTTGTGCTTCCCAATATCTTTCAGCTTTGGAATGTTTGCAATGATAGGTTATTATCTGTTCTCGCCAGCATGGAAGGAAGTTATGAGACTGGCGGAAAATAAACAAAATGAAGGTTGAAGGTGAGCGAAAGACAGCGTAAGGTTGACGAGCTTACTGGAATTAAGAAGCTCGTCCATCTGCTTCAACCCCCATAACAAGCGGATTATCAGTAGGAATATAACAGTTTTGCTCGTAGTATTGGAAATGAATAGCCATTACCAATATAATTGAATTGGACAATTCTTTTATTAATACCCTCTGTAACCGCGTTGGTATATTGATAGTCGTGATAATTTAATATTTCCTGCTTCCAATAGAGAATCTTTTTCAATAAATGATAAAAAAAGATATAATCAGCTGTTATTAACGCAGAGGCTTTATCAATAATCTGTTTAGCAGAATCCTTATCAGTTGTATTATAAATGTTGATTAGCAATTCCTTAATTTCATAAATGAAACTAACTTGTGGATATCTTGATATGTATTCATTTAATAATTGCTGTTGTTCATAAGATAGAGATTCTCTTTTATATAATAGTAGTGTCCTGATTTCATAAAGTATGACATTGTCATATTGTGCTAATTCTTTCCTGAAAGCCTTCTGGATATCCTGCTGAATATGGAATTTATCAATAACAATATGTGCATCAGGTATTATTGTTTTAATAAGTCTCTTATATTTTGGCGTCATATCAATTACTACTACTTTGACGTTGGAATAATCAACACTTTTCAGAAATCTACTCATTTCATTATAAGTATTATTCTTTAATAACTCTATAGGCTTATGTCTTTTTATATCAACAAATAACCCATAAGCGTTCTTATTAATATGAGCTTCGTCGATTCCCAATAATTCAGGTAAAATTATGTGCCTGTCGGCATCTTGTTTGCGAATATATTTCATTACAATTTTCTCAATTGCAGATACAGAAATGTTATATTCCTGCGATATGTCAGACAGACTACGATAAAGGAATAATTTTTCAATCTTTTCTCTTAGTCTATTAGTTACTTTGGCATGTTTGTCAACGAATTGAAATGTATGAGAAAAGGTCTGATTACAACAATTGCATCTGTATCTTGGAACAATAACATTAATTATTATTTTTTCATCGCGAACCGGTAAGTCTAATAACTTACGCATGGTTTTACCATACTTTACAATATTAGGTGAGCCACAAAAAGCACAATTAGTATTGTATTCTGATGGTTTTACAGTATAATAATGTGTGTTAGTTTCTAGTTGGCTAGAAATAATGTCGATTTCTTGAAGATTTAATTCATTCAAATGTTTTAAGCTCCTTTGATAAAAATCAACATCGATGTTTAAAGACCTAAATAGCATTGGGTCGTAAGCTTACAATTAAATTTTCATGCATAATGAATTTTAAGTCAATTGGTTTACTAAAAAAAAATTAAAATTTATCATTTACGACAATATTTTTATTGATAAATGATAGTTCAACAAAGATATGTAAATATCCTAATATACATTAGAGAGGAAGCACTATGATTAAAAGGAATTTGTTAAAAGGGGCAGCAGTATTTTTATCATGCTGCTTGATTTTCGCATCTGCAGGGTGCGGCAAGAAAAAGCCTGTTTCAACTGAAAACACTACAAAGGCTGTAACGGAGCAGAAAACTAAAGATACAAAAAAGACTAAAGAGGAACAGGTTACGATAGCTGTCAAGGATGCTGAGGGCAATACAGTAGAGGTAGCTGGAATCGTAGAGACAAATGAGGATGGCGAGAAAGTCGTTATTATTCAGGATCGCGATGGAAACAGAACCGAGATTAAGGCGGACAGCTATGATGATAGCGGAGATAGCTCAACTATAACAATAACTGATAGCACTGTAGGGGAGGAGATTTCTGAGGCAGCTAAGGATGATAAAATTCCTAAGGCTGATGAAGTTATTCCTACTAAGCCGTCTACTAATGCGGATGATAATAACAGCAACAATAACTCAGGTTCTAATAGTGGTGGCAGCAGCTCCGACTCTTCTGATAACAATAATGGCGGCAATAGCAGCGGTAATAATGGCAGCATTTCTGATAATGGTGGAAATACAACTCCTAGCGAACCAGAGACAAAGCCATCAACGCCTGATACACCTTCACATGAACACAGCTGGGAGCCAATCTACGATTACATACCACATGAAGAAGTAAAGGAAAACGTTTGGGTGGTTGACAAGGCTGCTTGGGAAGAGCCTGTGTATTCCGTTGTGTTTGTTTGTTTACAGTGTGAACATGATGAATGCGAACATTGTATTGAAAATGGAGTAAATAGAGCTGAATTTAGCTCATATGAAGAATTAGACAATCACTTGTTTGATTGTATAGTTAATGGCGGTTCATGTAGTAATTCTACAACTAGAAAAAAATCACTGATTATATACACCACGACGAGGAAGGCCATTATGAGACAGTTACTATATCTGAAGCTTATACTGAAAAGAAATTGGTAGGTTATAGATGTTCCTCTTGCGGAGAAACAAAGAGTAATTAATAAAAAATTGGGATTACCTGATAATCAGGTAATCCCAAAGGCGTATCATCCTTGTGAAGTTTTGTCGGTGTTATAAAGATAATACACTAAAAAGATATAACAATCCTAACAAAATTATAAATGTTTAAAGTATAATTTAAGGCATACCCTGATATAAATGTATACGCCTATGTTGAAAGCGATTAAATATAAAGAATACAATGATATAATATTTTGTCGTGAAAAATAAAGAATAACTCATTAAATATTCCGCATAGCCGATAAATTCTAGGTTGACGACATCGTAAGAATATGGTAATATAGCACATGTTCGCGGATATGGCGGAATTGGCAGACGCGCTAGATTTAGGTTCTAGTGTCAACAGACGTGCAGGTTCAACTCCTGTTATCCGCATATTTTTTTAGGCTGATGCACTTCTTTGTGTGTCAGCTTTTTTTGACTTTATAGGAAATTGCATTCCCTATAAAGTCAAAACGCTCCGCGAGGATGCGACCCATGTGGAGATGAAGATGCACTTGCGTGCCCACATGGGCGCGCAAAGAGTCACAAAGTGACTCTTTGATTTGGAAAATATCAGATTGTGGTGTACAATAAAGAAAACATGTCCGGAAAGGAGGCCAATATGGCAGAGTATGTATTAGAAAACAACATTTTAAAAGTTACGGTAGATTCTAAAGGGTGTGAAATAAGAGATGTATTATGTAAAACTGACAATACACACAGAATGTGGAATGCCAATCCCAAAGGATGGAAAAGAGTTGCACCTGTTCTTTTCCCGCTTATTGGCAAATACAAGGATAACCAAAGCATTTATAATGGAAAAGTATATGAAATGGGTCAGCATGGATTTGCAAGAGATATGGAATTCACACTTGTTAATCATACTGACGATATGCTGGTTATGAGACTTGAATCCGATGAAAATACTAAAGAGAAATATCCTTTTGATTTTGCATTGGAGCTGGAGTATCACCTTATTGACAATGAAATTAAAGAAGTATACAGAGTAATCAATAAAGATAATGTGATGATGCATTTCAGCATAGGTGGTCATCCGGCTTTTGTAACACCAGAGAATGATGCAAGCATGGCTGGTTGTAAGATAAGATTTGATGCAGACAGAATTACATATCATCTGATAGGAGATTATCAATTAATGGCGAGGGATGAGTATGAGCTACCATTAATTAATCATGAATATACAATACAAGAGGACAGCTTTGAAAAAGATGCATTTATAATTGAGGGTGGTCAGGCAGGAATGGTAAGTCTTGTTAAAAATGAAAAGCCTTTTGTTACAGTTAAGTTTGATACGCCTGTATTTGGCCTATGGTCATGCAAATCAAAGAATGTTCCATTTGTATGTATAGAGCCTTGGTATGGAAGAACAGATGCCATAGATTTTACAGGGGAGCTTAAGGACAGGGAATACAGTAATCACCTTGATGCCGGAGAAGTTTTCGAGAAGTCATTTTCAATATTTTTTAATTAATAACATTATTAACATAAAAAACAGCGCTGTATGCCATTGTATGCAATATAGCGCTGTTTTTTTCAAAGTAATTACTTTAAAAACATATGTATTAAACTGTTATTTGTTTTCGTGTATGGCTGGTAGCGCATAGGCAGATCAAGCCAGCATTTTTTATCTACAATGCTCTTATAGTGTGAAAATGTATCAAATCCGGCTTTTCCGTGATATGAGCCCATGCCGCTTTCGCCGAATCCGCCAAAGCCCATCTTGGATGTTGCAAGGTGAATGATAGTATCATTGATACAGCCACCACCGTAATTGCATCTTGAGGTTACATAACGGGCTTCTTTCTTATTCTTAGTGAATATATACAGAGCAAGCGGGTGCATGTGTGCATTAACAGTGTTTACTGCCTCCTCTATAGAGTGAAAGGTAAGTATTGGCATAAGTGGACCGAATATTTCTTCCTGCATCACAGCATCGTCAAATGTAACATTATCCATTATCGTAGGTTCGATACGCAGTGAATCTGCATCTGATGCACCACCAAGAACGACTTTGCTATTATCGATAAGACCTGATATTCTGTTAAAATGCTTTTCATTAACAATTTTGCCATAATCATTGTTGTTAAGTGGGGAATCTGTAAACTGGCGCTTTGTTTCGTGGATAAGTTCTTTCACAAGCTGGTCTTTGACACTGTCCTGAACATATATGTAATCAGGCGCAACACATGTCTGTCCGCAGTTTAAGAATTTGCCAAATACAATTCTTCTGGCGGCGAGCTTTAAGTCCGCAGATTCTGTTACTATACATGGGCTTTTTCCGCCAAGCTCAAGTGTTACCGGAGTTAAGTATTCAGCGGCTTTGCGCATAACTTCCTTGCCGACAGCCTGGCTGCCTGTAAAGAATATGTAATCAAAATGTTCGTTAAGCAGACAGTTATTTTCAGCTCTTCCGCCAGTTACAACAGATACATAAGCAGGGTCAAATATTTCTTTTATTATGAGGCACATAACATCACTGACATAAGGTGAGTACGCACTTGGTTTAAGAATTGCAGTGTTTCCTGCGGCAATTGCATCAACAAGGGGTTCCATTGTCAGAAGAAATGGATAATTCCACGGACTCATAATAAGGACAACTCCGCGTGGTGACGGCTTCTTAAAGCTTCTGGAATGAAATTGCGCAAGGGGTGTTGGAACATTTTTCTCTCTGCTGAATTTCCTGATATGCTTTATCATATAAGATATCTCGCTGAGAGTAAGCCCGACTTCACACATATAACTTTCAAACTGGCTTTTGCCAAGGTCTTTATAGAGAGCATCAAATATTTCAGTCTCATGTTTCTTAATTGCCGAATATAGTTTTTTTAAGGCATCAATTCTTACATTTACATCAAGTGTTGTACCTGTAAGAAAGAAATGTCTCTGCGATTGTACAAGTTTATTGATTTGTGTAGCTTCCATATTATACCTCATTTTCATGTGTATTATCGTTCATAAGTTTATAGTAGAACTGTTCGAGTATCTTAGCATCCATAAGAACCGGAACAGGGTAGAGAGGATTAGCCTCTTTGTCGGCATACCCTGCAAGCTTAGGAATATCCTCCGCTTTAATCTCAGGAATTGTATCGCCAATGTTAAATCTTGCTTTCATATCTTTGACTGCCTGTATAAATGCTTTGGCAGCAGTCTCATCTGGCATATCCCTATCTGCAACACCGGCGGCAATTGCAAGGTCATGCAGCTTCTTATAGATGGATTCTCCATAGCTTTCAAGAACCATTGGGAGAATTACGGCATTTGCAAGTCCATGAGGAACATTATATTCGCCACCAAGAGAATGTGCAATTGCATGGACATATCCGACATATGATTTAGTGAATGCACATCCGGCATAATAAGCAGCTTTAAGCATATTTTTTCTTGCTGTTGTATCAGAACCGTTAGTGTATGCCCTGTCAAGATTGTTAAATATTAACTCAGTAGCCATAAGTGCGTCTTTTCTTGTACCCGGAGTTGTTGAGTTTCCGATGTAGGCTTCAACGGCATGTGTAAGTGCATCCATTCCGGTAGTTGCGGTAATTGAAGCAGGAAGTGTAAGTGTTACCTTCGGGTCAAGGACTGCATATCTTGGAATAAGCGGAAAGTCGTTGATTGCGTATTTGTGGCGGGTTGCGGCGTCTACAATTACAGCGGCAAGAGTAGTTTCACTTCCCGTTCCTGCTGTTGTAGGAATTGCAACCAGCAGAGGAAGCTTTGCGTGGACCTTAAGTATTCCTCCAAGCTTAGACAGATGTGTCTTAGGTCTTGCAATTCTTACACCAACAGCTTTGGCACAGTCCATGCTTGAACCGCCGCCAAAGCCGATTATGCAGTCACATTTGTTATCTTTATATATGGCAAGTGCCTCTTCCACGGTATCAGTTGTAGGGTTAGCTACAGTTTTATCGTAAACATGGTATTCAATGCCGGCATTGTCGAATACATCTGTAAGCATAGAAAGAATGCCAAGCTTTGCAATTCCAGGATCAGTAATAATTATAGGACATGATTTCTTCTTTTTGTTAAGTACAGATGGAATGTTAGATAACGCACTTATAATTTTAGGCTTCCTGTACGGAAGAAATGGCAGTGCGATCTTGAAGACAGTCTGAAAACTTCTGCAGTATATTTTCTTGAAAATGTTCATTGTACACCTCTTTTGAATTTAAAATATTTTGACTACCAAATTATAATACCCGGAGTTCATATTGACAAGGGGTTAGTCAGGAATCTGCAGTCCGGTTCCATCCATATGGAAATTCTCAGTATTAATAAGCTGTGATATAGGTACGATTTCGTATCCTTGGGACTGCAGCCCGGTTATTACAGATTCGAGAGCTTCGGCTGTATATTTAGCTCCGTTGTGCATAAGAATTATGGAACCGTTCTTAAGAGCTTTATGTGTTGTCACGGTCTTAATTATGTTGTCGGTTCCATAGTCCTTCCAGTCGAGGGAATCCACATCCCATTGGATAGGTTCCATCCCCAGTGACCGCACCGCTGATATCACATGGTCGTCATACTCCCCGTAGGGGCAGCGGATCAGCGTGGGGGCGATGC
>OLHA01001096.1_pt1 | contig 15034 bp, 9 predicted proteins | sample 1605961 | NCBI WGS metagenome assembly OLHA01 (sample SAMN03283288) | human gut metagenome | biome: human-associated habitat; material: feces | host: Homo sapiens | place: Peru | collected 2012
GGCTTTTACAGACGTTATATCTTTTCCGTCAAGACATATTTTTCCGCTTAAAGGGTGTAACACTCCGCATATACACCTAAGAAGCGTTGTTTTACCCTCGCCGTTTACTCCCAATATCACCGTATTTTCGCCGTCGGCAACATTAAAGGATACGTCGGAAAGAACGGGTGACGAACCGTATGAAAAAGACAGATGTTCAATCGAAAGCATGCGCATTTCCTCCCCTGTGAGAATTAAGCAGCAGCCAAAGAAAAACAGGTCCGCCGAAAAGGGAAGTCACTGCGCCTACAGGCAGTGCCACTCCGCTTATCACACTTCTGGCAACAGTGTCCGACAAAAGAAGCAGTATCATACCGCAAAGCGCCGAAGCCGGAAGAAGAACGCTCATTTTGCCGCCGACAATCCTTTTTGCAGCCTGCGGGGCAGTGAGTCCGATAAAACCTATTATTCCGATAAAAGACACACAAACCGCGCATATCAGCGATGAGAGAATCAAGCATACGAATCTCAACAGTGTGACATTTACGCCGAGACTTAACGCAGTTTCGCCGCCCTGCTCAAGCAAATCAATATCACGCGAACGAATTGCGGTAAAAACAACAGCGGGAACGATGACTGCCGACATAAAAACACACTCACGAAAAGATGCACGCCCCAAATCACCAAAGCTCCAAAATACGGCGGAGGATAACTGCGAATCGGCGGAAAAATACTGCAAGACAGTCGTTCCCGCAGTAAAAAACGCCCCTACGGCAACCCCGCACAACACCACGGTTTCGGAGGAAAAACGTTTTTTCGCAGCCAAAACCAGATTTACGGCAATGCCGAGAAAAGCCGCAGCAAATGCACAAATTGTAACAGTGTAAGGATTTGAGACTGTAAGCGAGCCGTTTACCGCGCCTTTGACCGAACCCGCTCCGAAAAGAAGAATCGCGCAATTCGCACCGAAAACCGCCCCGTTTGAAACGCCGAGCGTGGAAGGAGACGCAAGCGGATTGTTGAGAACCTTCTGCATGATACAACCGGACACCGAAAGTCCGACGCCTGCCAAAGCAGCGGCTGTTACACGCGGTAAACGTATTTGCAGAAGAATCAGTTTTTCACCGTCAGTCCCCGCACCCGTCAAAACACTGAATAATTCCGAAATACCTAACCCGGAAGCCCCTGAACAAAAGCATAACAAAACCGACAGTGCCGCGGCTGCTGCCAATAAAGCTGTTTTTTTTCTGTTTTTTCGATTGATTTTTTCAATTTCAACGATAATACTGTTTCCGTTCATTTGTCCTTTTCACAAAAGCAAAAAAAGACACATTTCCAAAAAAAAGGAAACACGTCTTCTGACAATAATTGCTTTGGTATTTTTAAATTGTTCTGCCGCTTCTGCGGTTAAAACATGACTGCTGTCACGCGATTGTTATGATTTTATCATATGTGCCGTCGGTTGTCAACCGTTACCGTTAATAATTTCACCGAGCCGTTCGACGGCGTCGTCAGCCATTTCTGCCAAAGTGATACTTTTAACTCCGGCAACGATATTTCCGCATCTGTCGGATGGAATCATTATTTTGACGGCATTACTGCGCGCAACGGTCAACGATATTTTCGGCGTGATTTCACCGAGCAGAGAATCGGCAATCACCATTCCCACGGGACCGATTATAACATCGGCGCTTTTACTCAACACAGCAACGGAATTTTCACCAGTGGCGGCTTTTTTTGCACCGCCTTTTATCATCGCTGTCGTTGCGGCGGTATTTGTTCCGACAGCCGCAAGAGAAATATTCGGATATTTTTCCGAAATTTGCTCACAAAGATATTTTCCGAGCCTGCCGCCCTGTCCGTCAATTATCAAAACTTTCACGGTATCGCCTCCGAACACTAAAAGTATACCACAAAAAATGCCGCTTGTCCATAAGGAAAAAAGGTTGACATGCTTTGAGTGAAGTGATATACTATAAAAACATAAAACTGTGACGGAATTATGCCGAAATGCGGCGTCATCAGAGAATCGGCGGACGGTGCAAGCCGATCAAAACGCATTTTGTGCAGTCTCACTCCGGAGTTTCGTCTCCCAACGCTCATTGAGTTTATAAGAGACGGCGTAAGGTCTGCGTTAAAGGCTTTGAGCAGGCTGCATTTTGCGGCAAGCAGGGTGGTACCGCGGTATTTTTACCGTCCCTGGATTTTTTCCGGGGGCGTTTTTATTATTTCAGAAAGGATTTTCCCTATGAACTACGATTTTAAATCAGTTGAGCCGAAATGGCAAAAAAAATGGGAAGACAGCGGCGTGTTTCACGCTCGCGACGATTCCGGCAAAAAAAAGTTTTACGCTCTGGTCGAGTTTCCTTATCCGAGCGGAGCCGGAATGCATGTAGGACACATAAAGGCATACTCGGGACTCGAAGTTGTTTCCCGCAAGCGCCGCATGCAGGGATATAACGTCCTGTTTCCGATAGGCTTCGATGCATACGGTCTTCCAACGGAAAACTACGCAATTAAAACGGGAATTCATCCCCGTAAAGTTACCGACATGAACATTGCAAAGTTCACGGGGCAGCTTCAGCGCGTAGGCTTTTCGTTTGACTGGACGCGTGTCATCGATACAACTCAGGAAGAATATTACAAATGGACGCAGTGGATATTCCTCAAGATGTTTGAAAACGGACTTGCATTCAGAGACAAAACCCTTGTAAACTACTGCCCCTCGTGCAAGGTCGTTCTGTCAAATGAAGACTCACAGGGGGGCAAGTGCGATATATGTCATTCCGACATTATTCAGAAATCAAAAGATGTTTGGTACCTTCGTATTACAGCCTATGCCGACAAGCTTCTCGAAGGTCTTAAAGAAGTCGATTTTCTTCCGAATATCAAACTTCAGCAGGAAAACTGGATAGGCAAGTCAACAGGTGCATTTGTTAATTTCAAAGTCAAAGATACCGATGAAAAGCTTCGTATTTATACAACGCGTCCCGATACTCTTTTCGGCGTAACATTTATGGTAATGGCACCCGAACATCCGATGCTCGATAAATACAGGGATATGATCTTGAATTTTGACGATGTAACGGCATACAGGGCGGAATGCGCTAAAAAAACGGAATTTGAGAGAACTCAGCTTGTTAAGGACAAGACAGGCGTACGCCTTGAAGGCTTTTCTGCGATCAATCCCGTAAACGGTAAAGAAATCCCGATCTTTATTTCCGATTACGTTATGATGGGCTACGGTACGGGCGCTATAATGGCTGTTCCCGCACACGATCAGCGCGACTACGATTTTGCGAAAAAATTCGGTGTAGACATAATTGAAGTCATAAAGGGCGGAGATATTTCAACGGAAGCCTATACGGGTGACGGCGAAACGGTAAATTCCGGTTTCCTCAACGGATATAAGAAGAAAAAAGATTCGATTGAAAAAATGCTTGAGTTTCTCGAAGAAAAAGGCATAGGAGAGAAAGGCGTTCAGTATAAAATGAAGGACTGGGCGTTTAACCGTCAACGCTATTGGGGCGAGCCTATTCCCATTGTTTACTGCGACAGGTGCGGCTTGGTTCCCGTACCGTATGACGAACTGCCGCTTAAACTGCCGAAGGTCGAAAATTTTGCGCCCGGCTCCGACGGCGAAAGTCCTCTTGCAAAGATTGATTCATTTGTAAACTGCACATGTCCGAAGTGCGGCGGCAGGGCAAGGAGAGAAACGGACACCATGCCGCAGTGGGCAGGGTCGTCATGGTATTTTCTTCGCTATACAGATCCTCATAATGACAAGGCTTTTGCCGACAAGGAAAAGCTCAAATACTGGGGACCCGTAGACTGGTATAACGGCGGAATGGAGCATGTAACACGTCATCTTATCTATTCGCGTTTCTGGCACCGTTTCCTTTATGATATCGGCGAAGTGCCCTTCAAAGAACCTTATGCAAAACGCACGGCACAGGGGCTCATTCTCGGACCAGACGGCGATAAAATGTCAAAATCAAAGGGCAATGTAGTTGATCCCAACGATGTGGTCGACGAATACGGCGCGGACGTTTTAAGAACATATGTCCTGTTTATGGGTGACTATGAAAAGGCCGCTCCGTGGAGCGAATCGAGCGTTAAAGGCTGCAAGCGTTTTATCGACCGTGTATGGAATCTGCAGACGATACTTACGGATAAACCCAGCATGTCGAAAAAACTCGAAAGCGCATTTCATAAAACCGTCAAAAAAGTATCCGACGACATCGAAACGCTTAAATACAATACGGCGATTGCCGCACTCATGACGCTTCTTAACGACATTTACGATTACGGCGAAATTACGCGCGATGAGCTTTTGACATTCATAAAGCTTCTTAATCCCTTTGCTCCGCATGTGACGGAGGAAATAAACGAGATTGTTTTCCGCGGTGCAATGCTTGCCGACAGCGAATGGCCCGAATATGACGAAAGCAAATGTCTCGACAGCGAGATTGAAATTGCAGTTCAGGTCAACGGCAGGATAAAAACAAGAATTACCGTTCCCGCCGATATAGAACAGTCGGATGCAATTTCCGCGGCAAAAGAAAACACCGCCGTAAAAGAGGCGATCGACGGAAAATCAATTGTAAAAGAACTGTATGTCAAGGGCAGACTTGTAAACATTGTTGTCAAATAAAGGAGAGTGTCAAAGAGTGCCGATAAGACCTAATTTGCTATTTGTCTACGCAAACGGCCTGCGATACGATGCGTCAGGGTTTAACGGTAATGAACTGGCTTACACTCCGTGCCTTGACGCTTTTGCAAGAGAAAGCATATGCTTTGAAAACGCCGTTTCGGGACAACCCCTTGAAACGCCTTTTGCCGCCGCATTATTTACGGGAAAATACTCTGTTGAAACAGGGGCGGTTATCAATGAATTGAGAATTTCAACCGAACACGTCACATTTGCCGATGTTCTCGGAAACAACGGCTACGATACGCTTTTTTTCGGACGGTGGCACCTTTATGCCGCACAACTCGGTCACTATTATAACACAAAAAATTCATATGTGCCGGAGGGAGAATATCGACTCGGCTTCAACACCGCATTCGGATCCTTCAATGAGAGCGGAGAATTTTTCGCTCCGAAGTCATATTATCACCTTGACTCTCCGGCAAAGCTCTATTCAAAGGGTTTTGAACCTGATTTTCAAACGGAGCTTGCAATTGAAAAGCTTTCGGAATATGAGAAATCCGACAAGCCCTTCGCAATGTTTTTGTCTTACGGTTCTCCGAGCGGCACGCCGTCTCCCGATAATGTTCCGAAAGAATACTACGATATTTTCAGAAGTACATTGTTCCCCGTTTCGCCGAACCACTCCGAAAAGAACGATCCGCACGCCGATATCTGGTCACGCTTTTTCGGGAAGGATCGAAACGATCTTGAAATATGGAAGCGTTGTTCGGCTGCAATGACAGCAAATCTCGATGCAAATTTCGGAAAACTGACCGATGCCTTAAAGAAGTACGGTCTTTTTGACAACACACTTATTGTATTCACATCGTCAAAGGGCGAGATGTTCGGCTCGCACGGCAGACGTTCCGCAAACATCTTTTACGACGAAGCCGTGCATGTTCCGTTACTGATAAAGCATGGCAGCCGATTAAGCAGCGGAAGAAACAAAACCTGTGTCAATACACCCGATATAATGCCGACCGTGCTTTCGCTCCTCGGTCTTGCCGTGCCGGATACCGTAAGCGGAAAAGACATAAGCAGCGCCTTGATTAACGGACACGAGTTTGAAAACGACTGTCTTCTCATCGGTACAGGGCCTGCGGCAATTTGGGGTGACGGCAGAGAATGGCGCGGACTGCGCACATCGGAATATACATATGCCGTTTATTTAAGCGGCGGTGAAGAGCTGCTCTTTAAAAACTCCGATGACAGATTCCAGATGAATGACCTTTCAAAAAACGAAGAATATGCAGATGTTCTTAAACTGTTAAAGGACAAAATGCATACCAAAATGGATGATATAGGCGACACATTCGAGAAAAACAGTTTTTATAAAAAGAACTGCGTATCGAAGCGGAAGATAAAAAAATCTTTTTCATCATAAAATCAAATATTAAGATAAGCCCTCGGAATTACGTTAAAAACGTATCTTCCGAAGGCTTTTTTTCTGTCAGAAGTTAAGAACTGCCGATTTTGTTTCTTTTGCTTTTTTTATATCTCTGCACGGAAAGGAGTATTCCGACGAAAGCTTCGGTCTGTTGACAACCGATATTTTTACATTGATAAGTCCGGCGGCATCATCGGGAAGCATCAGTGACACTGCTCCGATTTCGATGTTTGTCTGCGGCATAACGTTACCGAAATCAAATGTTCCGCACTTATATGTTTTTCCGTTTATTTCGGATGACACGGTCACTTCTCCGCCGTGCAGCACGTTAAGACTGTCATTGAGTATCCATACGCGTCCTCTGAACATTTCACCCGAAAACCATAAAAGCTTTTCGGTTTCAAGGCTTGCTGCCTGCGAACGCAACGCATCGCATACAGCATAATACGAGGGCTTTGGTTCATTTTCCCATGAAACAATGCTGTTGTTCGCCGCAGTCGGCCAAGGCTCGTTAAAACACCAGTTTATTGCCATTGCACAGTGGGGAGACTGTCGGCGCATTTCTTCAAAACATGCCCTGTAGTTCATTGCCTGAATAAACCGGCTTTTAGCAATTGTGTCACGAAGGTCACCTGTTTTTCCGAAGAAATGTATTATCGCGTCATAATCCGTCCATGAGCCGTCAAGCCATGCACCGAAAGCATGGTGTTCTCGCCACACATCATTTTCAGGTGTAAAATCGTCAAAATCATTTTCATCGGCAAAAAGGCGCAGCACTTTTTCGGAAGCAAGCGACGGCGTACCGAATTCCGTATATGCCGTGCTGTGCGCTTCCCGGAAAAGCTGAAGTGTTTCTTTCTTTTCCGCTGCGTCATAAGACGTGTAGTGTCCGTGTGACATTCCCATAAGCGGTGAAGTGGCGATAAACGGTGTAAATCTGTCTTCACCGTAACACACGGCATTCAACAGCCGCAGAGCGTGGTTCTGATCCGTCATTCCCGACCAGCTGTTAAACAGCTCATTTCCGCCGCACCAAAGAACGACACTCGGATGTGTTCTCAACCTGCGAACGATTGAAACAGCTTCACTGTGAAGAACGGAAAGATAACCGTCATCATCCGGATATTCGTTGCATGCAAGCGGAAATTCCTGCCAAATCATAATGCCGAGCTCATCGCACATATCAAAAAATGATTCGCGGTTTATAAAACCTCCGCCCCAGATGCGAAGAATATTCATGTTCGCATTTTTCACAAGCAACAAAAGCTCACGATATTTTTCATCGGTCATGTCACAGGGAAAAACCTCCGCATTTACCCAGTTTGAGCCTTTTGCAAAAACTTTTATTCCGTTAATTTCAAGCTGTGCGGGAGCGTCGGAACGTGATTTCGGAAAGCTGTCGGGTTTGTCCCAACTGCCTTTATTCATTATCAGCTTTGAACGTCGAAAGCCGATTTTCTTTTCATACCTGTCTTTTTCGATGCCGTTTTTATCCGTAAGAACCGCAGTTAAAACGTAAGTGTTCTGTTTTCCGTACCCTGTCGGATACCATAATTTCGGGGTATCAAAAGTCATTTCGTATTGCTTTTCGCTACCGGAAACAGGAAAAATATATTCGGCACATTCTTTTCCGTTTTCGCTGAGCCGAACCGAAAGCAATCCGTCAAATACACAGCCGAATTTACAGTCCAGTGTTATACCGGCTCGTTTCAGGTCATCCGAAAGACGATATGACATATCAACACTGTCAAAATACTGTTTATTCTTCAGTTCAAGGTAAACATCGCCCCAAAGTCCGGATGTGATGAGACGGGGATGCCAGTCCCAACCGTAGCATGCGTCGGATTTGCAGCTTTTGCGCGCTTCGTTTCGGTCATTTGTTCTCCCGCATTTCGGCACGGGATCAAAAACAACCTCCAAATCGCATTCAAGCCCCGAATACTTTGTAACTTCAATGCGAAACGGAGAGAACATTCCCGTATGCTTATAAACCGTTTCGCCGTCGATCTTTACCGAACAGGAATAATCCGCTCCGTCAAAGCACAGGTATGCCGTTTCGTTTTCTGCCGCAGTAAAACAAAGCTTTGCTTTATAGTGCCAAAACTTATCCTCGCAAAACGCAAACTTCTTAAACTCAACACCTTTATAAAAAGGTTCAAAACCCATGAATGCTCCGTAATCTTTTTGCACCGCGCCCGGAACGGATGCAGGAAACATTGTTTCCGGGATACCGTCGGCTTCATCTGTAAAGCCGAGCGTCCACTTGAATTGAACTGCTCTTCCGTTCATTTTATTTTTCCTCCGCTTCACGTAAAATACCGTTGTATCTGGCAAACCAATACGGCGTAAGAAAAGCCGTTCCGTCGGAAATCATTTTGCCGCCGTGACTGCTTATTCGGAAAACATTGCGGTTCGGCCGAGAGAGATTGAGTTCATGATAGGGCAAAGGTTCTTTAAGCTGTGCCGGCTCAAACAGCGGTTCCTGTTCCGTGTCAAGCACAAGCTTTTTTCTGTTTTCGTTATCCGAAGCGTAATTGTGCATATCAAGCGGCATTTCGGCAAGAGAACGCACTCCTTCGCTCAAGCCGTCGTCGCTGTCCGAAAAAACAGCATGAATAAAAGCAAAAAACGGCTGTCTCTCGATTTTTTCGTAGCTCCACAAATCTTCAAGTCCGCAGAGATAATATTTGCGCAGCGTTTCGTCTTTTTCAAGTGTCAGAAGAATAAGAAGGCTCAGGAAACACAGATTATCATCAATATGACAGATATGCGCATCACGAATTTTAACGCGCATTGTGTTAAGAGGAAACGCATGCTCCGAAACAAACTCGGAATAAAGCCTCGTGTATTTCTCGTCACCTGTGATATGTTCGCAAACCTTAAGGTACATAAGCATCTCCAGCGAATTGGTGCCGCGTTCGCCGAACCATCTGTCATCATGATTCAGTGTATCCGGATTCCACATCGCCCATGTTGTCGGTTTACCGTCACGGTCAATGAGCCTGAATGAATTGTTAATTATATGTTCGGCAATTGTGCCGAGCGATTTTTTAATAAGCTCCTTTTCTCCGGCATCGGCACAAAGATCGTAATAGACAGCCATTCCGAAAAAATGACCCGTTATTTCGTCGCTTGACGTATCACCGCGCCATTCGCATGTGCCGTCGGGAGAGAGTGACCACTCATGATTTCCGTTGCCGAAGCCGTATTCATCGGGATATCTTATCGCACGCGCGGGAAAGCCGGGAATCCCGGTTATATTTTCGAGAAGCATAACGGCTTTCATTGCACGTCGTGCTTTTTCAAGCGCATCCTGTTCTCCGGTCACGGCATAACGGTAGCATTGACCCGCCATATACCATGCTGTCCACAATCCGTCGTTATCCGTTATCGCAACCGTTCCGTCGGGAGAATGTGCAGCGACATAACCGTGGCGAATATTATATTTTTCGGTTTGCCCGTCATAATATTTTGCTTTTTCGGATAATGTATAATCAAAAAGGCTGATTACCGATAGTCCGCTGTCTGTCGCGGCATATATCGTTGAACCGTCGCCGGTCACGGCAATATCCCTGATTTTGTTTGAATCCACCCAACGGTCGGCTGCAAAATATGTAAGTCTGCCGTTTTTAAGCATAACCGCACCTGCATCGGTTGCAAAATAAACGCCGCCGATGTTATCAAAACAAATTTTGTAAACTGCATTTGCAGGAAGCTGTGATATTCGGGCAGGGGAGAGCCAAAGTGATTTTGTGTCATAAAGATATGCGCCGTCATCGGTCGCAATCCAAAGGTAGCCGGCATGGTCAAATTTCAGATCATTCACAGCCGAATTCGGCATTCCGGAACGCCCCGGAAAAATATTCTGCCATTCCATTCTCTTGCCGTGAAGCGAACCGAGATTTGTCTGCGTTGCGGCATAAGTCCCTTTTTCACCGCGTTCAAAAGAAGTGCCCGTACCGCCCTCAAGCGGACGGTTGAGTATGTCGTGTGCAAGATCGGCATCCGTCCACACAATACTTTTTTCGGTCAATATCCAGATTTCATTGTGAAAAACCTTAATTTCAACAATATCGGACTCAAATTCTCTTTTATTTATCAGTCCGTTTTTTCCGAAGATAAAAAACAGCTTTCCCGATGATGCAAAAACGGTTTCGCCGTCGGAAGAACAGCGGATCACTGAAGCGCCGTTCGGCAGCAAATTATGTTCGAATCGATTCACAATGCCGTCGGACAGGGTAAAAACACCGTCATCCGTTAAAATAAAAAGCTTTCCGAGAGGAGACAGACACAATCCGCCGATTTTCTGTGCTCCGCCGAAACAGTCTGCCTTAAAATATTTTCTGTCAAATTGAGTATATTTATCGGAAGTGTAATAACCTCGCATAAAATCCACCTCTTTTTTTTAAAAATTATATAAATTTTTCGTTTTAAAGTCAACACGGCTGCGGAATAAACACGCGTTTTCCGTCATATGCTTTACCAAACAGAAAATGCGGAGGAATTTATATGACAGATACAAGTATTTACAAGGACATTGCGGCACGGACAGGCGGCGATATTTACATCGGCATTGTCGGTCCCGTCCGAACCGGAAAATCAACATTTATAAAAAGGTTTTTTGAAACAATGATAATTCCCGACATGCCTGCGGATTTTGCCCGTGAAAGAATGATAGACGAGCTTCCGCAGTCGTCGGCAGGCAGAACCATCATGACAACGGAACCGAAATTTGTCCCCGAAAAAGCCGTAAAGCTTCAACTTGATAAAAGCTCAGATATCTCCGTAAGACTTGTCGACTGTGTAGGTTATATAGTACCGTCGTCACTCGGATACATCGAAAATGAGAATCCGAGAATGGTCAAAACACCGTGGTACGACGATGAAATACCGTTTAACATGGCTGCGGAGATAGGTACAAAAAAAGTTATCCGTGAACACGCAACAATCGGTCTTGTGATAACAACGGACGGCAGTATAAGTGAAATTCCGAGGGACGAATATGAGGAAGCCGAAGAACGCGTCATTAACGAGCTTAAGGAAATCAATAAACCTTTTACCGTTGTTCTCAACTGTGTATATCCGCAAAGTGCGGCGTCGGTCGCGCTCGCGGCAGAGCTTACGGAAAAATACGGCGTTCCTGTTATTCCGCTCAACTGTTTGAATATAACGGATGAGGAGATTTCATCGCTTCTCGCAACGGTACTCTGCGAATTTCCGGTTAAAAAGGTTATAATATCGCTTCCGGGTTGGTTTTCGGATATGTCAACGGACGAAGAAGTCAAGCACGGACTCATAGATTCACTCCGAAAAGAGGGCGCCGAAATCAAAAAAATGAGAGAAATAGGCAAGCTTTCGGATGCGGTCGAAAAATGCACCGCAGTCACATATGTTTCAACACAGTCTATTGACAGGGGGAGCGGGACGGTATATCTGAAAGCGGACATGGACAGCACTATTTTCTATGAAATGTTAAGCGCGGTTTCGGGTGAAAATATCACCGATGATTCGGAGCTTATCACTTCAATGCGCAGACTTGTCGAAATCAAGAAAAAATATGACCGGATAGCGGCGGCTCTCGAACAGGTCAATTCAACCGGGTACGGTATCGTAATGCCGTCTGTTGATGAACTGACACTTGAAGAGCCTGAAATCGTTAAACAGGGTTCACGCTACGGTGTTAAACTTAAAGCAAGCGCGCCTTCAATACACATGATGCGTGCCGATATAAAAACGGAGGTCGCGCCCATTGTCGGAAGTGAACGTCAAAGCGAAGATCTTGTTAAATACCTTTTGGACGGTTTTGAAGAGGATCCGTCCAAAATATGGCAATCGAATATATTCGGAAAATCGCTTGACGAGCTTGTAAACGAAGGGCTGAGGGCAAAATTGACACATATGCCCGATGAGGCGAGAATGAAGCTTCAGCAAACGCTTGAAAGAGTTATAAACGAGGGATGCAGCGGTCTTATTTGCATAATTTTCTGATACAAACAAACCGACACATTCGGAAGCCTGTGAATGTGTCGGCATTTTATATGCTTTTGTCTTTGTATTTTTGTGCTTCGGTAACTGCGGTACGGTCGCAAAGTTCATTTTCGGGATGTCCGTCGTGTCCTTTTATCCATTGAAATGAGACGTCATGTAAAGATGTCAGCTTTACAAATTCGATCCACAGATCAGGGTTCAGCACAGGCTTTCCGTTCGATTTTTTCCATGATTTTTTTTGCCATGAATCAAGCCAGTGCTTATTTACGGCATCGCAAACATACTTTGAATCTGTAATGCAATTTACTTTACATTGCTCTTTCAGCGCGCGCAGTCCCTCTATTACCGCCGTAAGCTCCATACGGTTGTTGGTTGTTGATTTTTCGCCGCCGCTTATAATTTTATCGCGGCTGCCGTAGCGCAGGACGGCGCACCAGCCTCCCGGACCGGGATTGCCCGAACAGGCTCCGTCGGTGTAAAGATAAACGCTTTTCACTGTAAAGTTATCCTCTTTTCATCGGTTTTGTCGATAATCCGTTTGTTTAATGTTATCACAGTTCACAGCCGTTTTCAAGAAAAATATGTTTAGCGGGCGTTTTTCGGGAAATAATAACATCAAACCGATGAAAGGAAGTAACTGTATGAAGGCTGTAATCATGTGCGGAGGGCTTGGCAGCAGACTTCGTCCGATAACCGAAAATGTTCCGAAGCCGCTGATAAGGCTGCTGAATGTTCCGGTGCTGAAGCAGATTCTCGATAAACTTATAAATTACGGAATAACCGACATCAGTCTGTCGCTCGGATATATGGCGACGGATATTATTTCATATTGCGAGTCGCTTAATATCCCCGCAGAGCTGCATTACTGCACGGAGGATAAACCGCTCGGAACCGCAGGCGGCGTCAAAAACTGCATTGCAAAAACGGATGAAAATGTCCTTGTTTTGAGCGGTGACAACATTTTCGGATTTAATATTACGGAAATTGAAAAATATCACAATGCGACGGGCGCAGATTTTACAATTGTAGGCAAATTTTGTGATGATCCGCGTGAATACGGAACCGTTTTGACTGATGACAGCGGCATGATAACGGGTTTTTCGGAAAAACCGACATGGGAAAGTGCCGAATCTTTTCTTATAAATACAGGCACGTATATTTTCAAAGGAAGCATTCTCGATCTTATCCCGTCCGGCACACCGTATGATTTTTCAAACGATCTTTTTCCGCGACTTCTCTCATCAAAGAAACGTTTCATGTGTTATAAGTCCGATGAACTGTGGGGAGATATCGGTGAATTTGATTCTTTTCTTGTATTGAGCGCAAATCTTCTCAAAAGCGGTGCGGAAGGAACGGAATATGCCGGACGGCTTTACTCTGAAGATTATACGGATGATAACGGCAATACCGTAATCGCTCCGTCCCTGATAAATCATTCTTTTATGACGGGCAGCGGCAACAGAATAGGGCCGTTTGCAGTTATAGGCAGCAATGTTTCCGTCGGCAGCGGGTGTAATATTTCAAACAGCATTATAGGCAACGGCTGCACGGTAAATGATTCAACGGACATAACCGGAGCGATTCTCGATGACTGCGTAAAGATTGGGGACAACTGCTGTATCGAACAGGGAAGTGTTTTCGGCTACGGCGTTAAAATGAAACGCTTCGCGCGTACTCTCGGCGGTGTAAAGGTTTGGCCGGGACGCGAAATTGCACCTGAAAGCGTTGTCGGAAACGATATTTTTTTTGAAACTCCTCAGAAAATAGATTTTGACATTTTCGGAATATCGGGAAAAGTATGTTCACAGCTTTCCGTTACGGATACCGTAAAGACGGGACACGCAATCGCAAGCGTCGGTTCGATTAAAAGAATCGGTGTCGGTTCGGATCAAAGCGCGGCGGCGGGGCTTTACCGAGAAGCTTTTATAAGCGGAGCGCGTGCCTGCGGTGCCGTATGCTATGATTTTGACGAAATTTTTAAAGCACAGGCATATTTCTACTCCGCATACTGTTCTCTCGATGCGTTTATTTTCATTTCAGTTAACGGTGATATTGTCAACATGAGTTTTTTCGGGAGTGACGGGCTTCCTTTTTCGGAAAGAACCGCGAGAAATATCAACAACAATTACAGATTTTCGTCTTTCTCGTTCTCGGATGTCAATGATATTCCCGAAAAATTCAGTATGAATCTTCTGTCAACGGTATACGGAGCCGCGCTCAATAAGGCTTACACGCAGGGTGAGTACGGTGTTGCGATTAAATGCGAATGCGAAAATGATATTATTAAAAAAACTTTCGACGCATTTATCAGAAAAAATGCGTCCGATAATACAAAAACAAAAATACAAATGCTCATTAACGAAAGCGGTACCGATATGTACTGCATCGAGAACGAACATTTTTATTCGTCCGACCGTCTCCGCGCCGTTGTTGCGGAAACAGCTTTTGCCGAGGGAAAAAATATTCTGGTAAAAGAAGATGCACCTGACTGCATATTCAAAAAAGCCAAAGAGTACGGCAGAGCGGTAACGGAGGTATTTGAAAGTTCTTTTGAGGAATCGGATAAAACAGGAGTCTCGCTGATTGATAATCTTTGGAACTTTGATGCGCTTTTTTTAGGCGCAAAGCTTGCGGGAATACTCTCCGTGACAGGGCTTTCCCTTGAGGAGCTCTGCCGTTTGCAGGATGATTTCACGGTAAGAAAAAGCATAGTGGAAATGAATTGTCCGCCCGGCGAAATCAAACAAAAAATAACGGAAACAGGTGCTGTAAAAGGGTCGAGAAACAATGTTTATTACAGCTTGAATGACAGACACGGCACGGTCAGGATGAGACAGATGGGTAACTCGGGTAAAATAAGGATTCTTGTCGAAGCCGCAGATATGGAAACCGCAAAAGAAATAAACGCTTCCGTCCAGCGTAAATTTGAGACACGCGATATTGACAATACTGTAAAATAATAGTATTATATGATAATGAGTTAGGTT
>OLHA01001100.1_pt1 | contig 15002 bp, 11 predicted proteins | sample 1605961 | NCBI WGS metagenome assembly OLHA01 (sample SAMN03283288) | human gut metagenome | biome: human-associated habitat; material: feces | host: Homo sapiens | place: Peru | collected 2012
ATTTTGCCGCTCTGGCCGATAACCGAAATGCCAATCTCGTTGACCTGCTTGAAGAACTCCTCCTGGGTCAGGCTCGTGCGGGTGCCGGGGACAGCCTCCATCTTGTCAATCGTGCCGCCCGTGTGGCCGAGTCCCCTGCCGCTCATTTTTGCGACCTTGCACCCGACGCTTGCAGCAATAGGCGCGACAATAAGTGTGGTTTTGTCCCCAACACCGCCTGTGGAATGCTTATCGACGGACAGTGTACCGAAACGCGAAAGATCGACCGTGTCGCCCGAATGTGCCATTGACTGTGTCAGCACCGCGGTTTCCTCGTCATTCATACCTTTCAGGAAAATTGCCATCATCAGTGCCGATGCCTGATAATCCGGAATTTCGTTTGCGGTGTAACCGTTAACAAAAAACTCAATTTCCTCCGCCGACAAAACGCCTCCGTCACGTTTTTTTTGAATTATATCATACATTCTCATAGAGTATGTTCCTCCGAAAAAGCACACGGGGGCTGTCGAATCCGGATACAAAAAGCCCGAATACAAATACCCCCGTTTTTTTATCTTGCGCCCTTGTCATACGGAATACCCTCCGCTTTGGGCGCTCTCGATTTCTTCGATGTAAAAGCAAGAACTATTATTGTGATAAGATATGGCAGCAGTCTGTAAACATGTGAGCTGATGCCGATTTCCGACAGCCACGCAACGCCGTCGCCGTTTATATCTATAGTGGAATAGGACGCCGCAATACACTTAAACAGTCCGAACAACAGTGCGGAAACCGCAATACTGCCCGGATTCCAGTTGCCGAAAATCATAACCGCAAGAGCAAGGAAACCGAAGCCCGCAACTTCACCCGACGATGAACAGCCTGCCGCTCCGAGCGCATAGATGAACCCTCCGACGCCTGCAAGCGCACCGGATATCGTGGTACCGGCATAACGCATCTTATATACGTTGATACCGAGTGAATCGGCAGCCTGCGGATTTTCACCGCATGCGCGAAGACGAAGCCCGAACTTAGTCTTGTAAAGTATTATTGAAAGAACAATAAAGACAACTATGCATATATAAGTGGACAGATACACCTTGTTGAGCAGGATCTCGCCGATCATGCCTATGTCCTTGTCGGCAGGAATGCCGAGAGTGCTCTTTTTTATCATGAACCACTTTGCGGACGAGCCGGGAATACGGAGAATGCTCTGCTTCGCAACAACATTTATGAGGAACAGAACAAGTGCCGGCGCAAGGAGATTCAAAGCCGTGCCGCCTATTGTCTGATCCGCTTTTAGGTTGACTGCGGAGAATGACAGCAGCAGCGAGAACACGGCACCGAACACGGCGCATACAACAAGCGTGAGCACGAGAAGAAGCTGTCCCTGTTCTACGGTAAACACTTCTTTTTCCTGCATTATTTTCACGAAGCAAACACCTATAAACGCACCGAAAATCATAATGCCTTCAAGGGCAAGGTTAATGATACCGCTGCGCTCCGCAAAAACGCCCGCGAGAGCAACTATCATAAGAGGAATCGCATAAGCAAGTGTCTGTTGAATAAGAAATACCATTACAGCGTCGCCTCCCCTTCGTTTTTGTTTTCAACCGTAACATCTTCCTCAAAGATTGAGGTTTCAACCGTGATGTCATCATCCGCCTTTTTTGACTTTTTGCCGCGCTTGCCGATAAAAGATTTGATGAGCATTGCAAACGCACTCAAGTAAACGATAACGGCAATAATTATGTCGGTAAGGTATTCGTTATAGGTGGTAAGGTTTTTAATCTGCAAGCCTGCAATGTTGAGCATCGACATAAGAATACCCGTGAAGATAATGCCTATCGGGTTGTTTGCGGCGAGGAATGCAACGGGAATGCCGTTGAACCCCTCTGCGGGGAGTGCCTGATAAGTCGACCAGTAGAACTCCGTGTTTCCGGACAGCCAGTAAAGCGCCGCGGCGCTTCCCGCAAGTCCGCCAGCAATTGCCATTGAGAGGATTATGTTGCGTTTATCGTTAATGCCTGCGTATTTTGCCGCATGGCGGTTGCCGCCGCACGCCTTAAGCTGATAGCCGAGCGTAGTTTTATTCATCACAATATACATTATTACTGCAATTATTATTGCTATGATAATGCAGCCGTTGACCTGCGAACCGGGAAAGACCTTGTCCAAAAGCATCTTTGATGTGGCAACGCCGTTTGAGGTTGTTTTGCATACATATGCAGCCTTGCCCGCTTCGGATGCATTCTGGAACTGTTTGTTCGCATCAAAAAACCATGTTACGAGGTTTGCCGCGATCCAGTTCGTCATGATGCACGCGATAACTTCATTGATGTTCAAAAGTGCTTTGAGGAGTCCGGGCACCGCGCCCCATACAGCGCCTGCGGCAATTCCGCCCAAAAACGCGAGTATCCATATTATAACGGGAGAAACAGACGATGACGGAATCGAAAGAGCTATGGCAAGCGTCGCAGCCGTGCCCATGAGATACTGTCCCGACGCACCTATGTTGAAAAGACCCGTTTTATACGCGACAGCAACCGAAAGCCCCGTTAGAATTATCGGTGTTGCTCTGAATAGCATATCACCGAAGTTTGTAGGGTTAAAGCCAAAGGTAAGTTCGCCGGCAGCATCACGTCCGGTGCTCAAAACGCCGAAGAATACCAGGCGGATACCCTCCCATGCGGAACGCGCGTCGATTGAATCGCTGAATAATGCAACTACGGAGACTATAATACTGCCTATTGCCATACCTATGGCAATGGATATAAGCGATGAAAGAACCGTTTTTGTACCGTCGCGGTTAAAAAGTCCCGGTTTGGCACCCGCTTCATTCAAAAGCGGCGAAATACTTGCATTTTTATTCTTCATTGTTTGCACCTCCGTCATCCCTCTTTGCACCGGACATATAGAGTCCGAGTTCCTCGGAGGTGGTCTTTTTCGGGTCAAATTCACCCACTATTTCGCCCTCATACATAACGAGAATGCGATCCGAAAGACTCATTACCTCGTCAAGCTCAAGCGAAACGAGAAGAATCGCCGCGCCCCTGTCACGCTCCGCAACAAGTCGTGCATGAATAAATTCTATTGCACCGACATCAAGACCGCGTGTAGGCTGCACCGCAATAAGCAGAGGCTCCTGCCTGTCTATCTCACGTGCGATTATCGCCTTCTGCTGATTGCCGCCAGACATACTGCGGGCGGTCGTCACCGCCCCCTGTCCCGATCTGACGTCAAAGCGGTCGATAAGCTCATCGGCATATTTACGCACTTCGCCGAAACGAATAAAGCCCATTTTCTGAAAACGCTTATCGTTGAAGCTCTGCAAAACAAGGTTTTCCTCAAGGGAACCCGAGAGCACAAGTCCGTGCTTGTGTCTGTCCTCCGGAATATGCGAAACACCCGAATCGTTTCTTTTTTTTACGCTGCTGTGTGTAATGTCTTTACCGCACAGCTTTATCGAACCGCCGGTAACTCTGTCAAGTCCCGTGATGCCGTGAACAAGCTCCGTCTGACCGTTTCCGTCGATTCCCGCGATACAGACGATTTCCCCCGCTCGCACATCAAAGCTCACTCCCCTGACGGCATTATTTTTATGAAGCTTCGACGGAACGGTGAGATTTCTTACCTCAAGCACCGTTTCGCCCGGTTTTGCCTCGTCCTTATCTATTTCAAGCTGAACGGGTCTGCCGACCATCATATTCGAAAGCTCCTGTTTTGTGACATCGGCGGTGTTTACCGTGCCGATGCACTTGCCCTTGCGGAGCACCGTTACACGGTCGGAAACCGCCATTATCTCATTGAGCTTGTGAGTGATAAAAAGAATGGATTTGCCCTCTTTTGCAAAACCGCGCATTATTTCCATGAGATCGTCGATTTCCTGCGGTGTAAGCACCGCCGTAGGCTCGTCGAAAATAAGAATTTCATTGTCGCGATAGAGCATTTTGAGTATCTCAACACGCTGCTGCATTCCTACGGTTATATCTTCAACCTTAGCGTCGAGATCAACCTTAAGCCCGTATTTCTCGCAAAGAGCCGCAACCTGTTTCTTTGCCTCTTTCTTTTGCAGAAATCCGAATTTTGTAGTCTCCGCGCCGAGAATAATATTGTCAAGCACGGAAAAAACGTCGACAAGCTTAAAGTGCTGATGCACCATACCTATGCCGAGCGCCGTTGCGTCGTTGGGGTCGTTTATTTTAACGACCTCGCCGTTTTTCTTGATTGTGCCCTTTTCGGGTTGATAAAGTCCGAAAAGCACCGACATAAGAGTCGACTTTCCCGCACCGTTTTCACCGAGAAGCGCATGTATCTCGCCGCGGCGAAGCTGAAGCGTGATATCGTCATTTGCGATGATTCCGGGAAACTCCTTTGTGATGTGGAGCATTTCAATTATATAGTCATTTTCTTTTGGCAATTTGTTCACATCCGTTTTTTATTTTCAGGAAAATGTAAAACGCTGTATCCCGCATCGGACATATCGGAAATAAATCCGATCCGGAATAAATACTTTGAAATAAGCAAAAGGCGGGACCGCTGCACACAAATGCAGAAGTCCCACCTGTAAGCAATGCTTATTTAACGATGGTGAGGTTTACGTTTGCAAACGCGCCCTCCGCAAGCTTCGTGTAGTCACTGTCGATCTTAACACTGCCGTCTTTGATTGAAGCCAAGAGCTTGTTGTAGTCATCAACAGTGTAGTTCTTGAAGCCCCATGTTGCCGTGGGAAGACCTACTGCGTCGTTGTTTGCGCCGAGAACGGTGGAAACGCCGCCGAGGGTATCAAACTGACCGTTGTAGAACTTATCGAGAGCAAACATAACGGACTCGCGAAGACCCTTTGTTGCGGAAGTAATAACGGTGTCGTTCTGTGAGGACTGGTCAACGTCAACGCCGATGACCTTGCCGTCGTTGGCACCCGCTGCCTCAAAAGCGGACTGACACATGTTGCCGCCGCAGCAGAAGATGACCTCTGTGCCGTTGGAATACCAGCCGCTGAGCATGGTCTGAAGGTCGGGCGAGGGTGAGAAAGAAGCGCCGAAAGACCAGCTGTACTTCATTTCAACCGTCTTGTTGAGCTCCTTGGCAGCATCGTTTGCGCCCTGAACAAAACCGTAGCCGAATCTGCAGCAAGCGGGATTTTCTCCGCCGCCGCCGCCCGTGAAGCCGAGCTTTGAATATCCGTCTTTAACGGCCGCGTAACCTGCAAGATAACCGGACTGCTCCTCCTGGAAGGAAATGGGAGCAACGTTCTTGATTTCCTTGCCTGCGATACCCTTGCCTTCTGCATCCTTTTCGGAATAGAGAGTGTAACCGTCGATGAAAACGAACTTAACATCGGTAAACTCCTGTGCAGCCTTTGTAAGAGCCGTTTCCTGAAGGAAGCCTGCACAGACAACGATCTTTGCGCCTGCGTCGGCAGCAGCCTTCATGGCGTTAAATCTGTCGTCATCGGTAGCCTTATCGCCGTTTGCGGGCTGATAATACTTATAGGTTTTGCTGTTTTCGGAAGCATATCTCTTTATACCTTCCCATGTGCCCTGGTTAAAGGACTGGTCCTTAAGAGAACCGACATCGGTAACGAAAGCGATCTCATATTTACCGTCAGCCGACGTTGCGTCATCTTTAACGGCATTGTAATCAAATTCGGTAACCTTGTCGCCGGCTTTTGTTGTGCCTGTTACATCGGGGTTAGCGGGGTCGGTGGGATCTTTTGAATCCTTGCAAGCCGCAAGACCGAGGCAAAGGAGCATTGAAAGTGCGATAAGTACTGCAAGTACTTTTTTCATGGTTTACATCCTCCTAAATAATAACGTACGGGCGTTTTCAGCCTGTCGCATAACAGATATTACCATATAACAGGCTTGTTTTCAACGCTTTTTTGTAAATTTTTTCAAATTATTTCTACATTGTAACCATTGAATTGTTATAAGAGAATTTTAATCCTCCGTGTTCATATATTCCGGATTAAACGAAAACGGCAGCAATTCTTCAAGCGTAAGCTCCTTGAACGTGTTCTCCGAAGTCATGATGATAATCGGAAACTCCGGCGGGCAAAACTCGGCGAGAACCTGACGGCATACTCCGCAGGGCGGAAACATTCCGCTTATTATACCGTCCCTGCCGCCGCACACCGCAAGCATTTCAAACTCCGTCTCTCCCTCGCTTACAGCCTTGAAAACCGCTGTGCGCTCCGCACATACTGTGGGCGTATACGAAGCGTTTTCGATATTGCATCCTGTGAAAACACGTCCGCTGCGGCACATAAGCGCAGCGCCGACCTTAAATCCGGAATAAGGAGTATAGGCGTTGTCCTTAGCCTTTACGGCAAGCTCACAAAGCTCTGTTCTGTTCATTTCGCTTTCTCCTTTCATCAAAGCAGCGACGTTCCCGCACAGTCGAAGCCGGTGTCGAGCAGTCTTGCGACGGTGGCGGCAATATCCGCAAAAGTGGAGCGCGTACCGTAATTTTTCGCGGGAAGTGATCTTGAATAAACAATAAAGGGTGTGTATTCCCTGCTGTGATCCGTGCTTGCGTCTCCCGGGTCGCACCCGTGGTCTGCGGTTATCATCAGAACATCATCGTCTCGCATTTTTGATGTAAACGACGGCAGCCAGCCGTCAAACTCCGCAAATGCCTTTGCATAACCGTCGATATCCTGACGGTGACCGTAAAGCATGTCGAAATCGACAAGATTCGTAAAGCACAAACCGTCAAAATCTTTGTCGAGCGCTTCAAGCGTCTTTTGCATTCCCTCCGTATTGGAACGGGTAAAAACATGCTCCGTTATACCGCGTCCCGCAAAAATATCATAAATCTTTCCGATCGCATACACGTCTTTTCCGTTTTTTTTGAGTGCGTCCAACAAGGTGTCCGACGGCGGTTCAAGCGAAAAATCGTGTCGGTTTGCAGTGCGGACAAACGGGTATTCACCCGTAAAAGGGCGCGCTATAACACGTCCTACGGCATTTTTGCCTGTCAGTATTCCGCGCGCGGCGCGGCAGTATTCATACAGGGTTTCGACAGGAACAACATCCTCATGCGCGGCGATTTGAAAAACACTGTCGGCAGATGTGTATACAATAAGCCTTCCCGTTTTCATATGCTCTTCGCCGTAGTCTTTTATGACCTCCGTTCCGGAATACGGCTTGTTGCAAAGCACGCCGCGTCCCGTTGCGGCGGAAAAAGCCTCAAGAACATCATCGGGAAATCCGTTCGGATATGTCGGGAGCGGCGACGGCGAAATAAGTCCGGCAATTTCCCAATGTCCGACCGTGGTGTCTTTTCCGCGTGATTTTTCACGCATTCTCGCGACACTTGCGGCAGGATTTTCGACTTTACCGAGATAATCGACTCCGTCGATGTTGCCGAGTCCCAGAGAAATCATGTTTTTACCGGCAAAATACGGTGACTGCGAAATACGCTTCAACGTATTGCAGTCCTTGTCGCCGAATTCGGCAGCGTCGGGCTCTTCGCCGATACCGCACGAATCGAGAACTATCAAAAAAACTCTTTTCATGGAATCCGCCCTTTCCGTCAGCCAAGAGCCTTTGCGGTTCTGAGAGCAAGCTCCATCATTTCGGTGAATGAATTTTGGCGCTCCTCCGCCGTTGTCACTTCTCCGGTGAGAATATGATCGGACACGGTACAGATCGCGAGCGCGTTTTTACCGCTTCTCGCGGCATTCATATAGAGAGCCGCAGCTTCCATTTCTATCGCCATTACGCCCATTTTGCTCCAGAGCGAAGTGGAACGCATTGTTTCGGGCACATCGCTTTCATCGTTATAGAATGTGTCGGATGAGAGAAGATTGCCGACATGGTATTTTACGTTCATTTTATCTGCTTCATCTACGCATTTGCGGAGCATTTCATAACTCGCAACGGGCGCAAAGGTGCCTGGCAGATGATATTGATGCTGAAATGCCGAATTTGTGCATGCTCCCATTCCGATAACGATATCGCGAACCTTAATTTTCGGGGAAATCGCACCTGCCGAACCGATACGCATTATATTCTCAACACCGAAAAAGTTAAAAAGCTCATACGAATAGATACCTATGGACGGCATACCCATGCCGCTTGCCATAACGGATACACGTGCACCGTCATAAAGACCGGTGTAGCCGTGGATTCCTCTCACATTATTGACAAGCTTTGCATCTGTGAGAAAGTTTTCGGCTATAAATTTCGCACGAAGCGGATCACCGGGCATAAGCACGGTCTTTGCAAAGTCCTCCGGGGTCGCGTTTATATGCGGAGTCGGGTACGAAACAGACATATTCATCTTCCTTTCGATAAAATAATAATATTTATAAACCGTTCGCAACGGACATGACGGCTCCGTTGCAGAGCCGTGCCGTCGAACCGGGAATTAATACTTGCCGTCGGCAGCCTCGTTTTTAACGGCTTTTACGATTCTGCTCGTGCCGAGACGCGATGCGCCGAGCATAATAAAATCCTCCGCGTCGGCAATCGACGCAATGCCGCCTGCGGCTTTTATTTTAACATGCGGCGCGACATGCTCGGCAAAGAGCTTTACATCCTCCCGTGTTGCTCCGCCGGACGAAAAACCCGTTGACGTCTTTATGTAGTCGGCGCCGGACGCGGAGACAATTTCGCACATTTTGATTTTTTCTTCGTCCGTCAGCAAACATGTTTCGATTATAACCTTAAGAAGCTTTCCGCCGCACGATGTCTTTATTGCCTTGATTTCATTCAGTATGTCGTCATATCTTTTATCCTTGAGCCAGCCTATATTTATTACCATATCAATTTCATCGGCGCCGTTTTTCACCGCATCCTCCGTTTCAAAACACTTTGAAGCGGTTGTGGAATATCCGTTCGGAAAACCGATAACGGTGCATATTTTAAGCGCGTCGCCGACATAGTTCTTTGCCTGTTTAACATATGAGGCGGGAATGCAGACTGACGCGGTTGAATACTTCATACCGTCGTCGCAGCACTGCTTTATATCCGCCCATGTTGCGGACTGCGACAGAACAGTGTGGTCAACTTTTGAAAGAATTTCATTTATATCCATATTTTTCACTCCGTTTTTTATTCTTCGGTTATATTCTACCATCGGTTAACCGAAAAAACAACAACAAAATAAAAGACCGTCGGCTTCACAATGCTGTCACACAGATACCGACGGTATTTTTTCAGTATTTTATTTGGGCAAGGTTGTTCATTGATGATTTTGCTTCGCCGTTCTCAATCTTTTTTATAAAGTCGTATATTTGGTCGTTAACGGGGGTGGGCACACCGTACTTTTTCCCGTTTTTTGAAATATAGCCGTTAAAAATATCTATCTCGGTCTTTTCTCCTCTGTCAAGCGACTGCAATGTAGACGGACGAACCAGCCCGAACTTTTTGCCGACTATGCTCACAAGCTTTTTGCATATCTTCTTATATACGTTTGATTCCGAAATGAGAAGAAGATTGTAGTTGAGAACCTTTGCATAAGGCGGAACCTTAAGCCCCATTTTTTTTGAAAGGTATGTTGCCTCACGCGCAATTTCAAGAAAAATATCTTTTGCGCGTTCATCACTGAGCATCACGCCGACAGGCTCGCCCGTAAGTGCCGCAATAGAATTTATACACGAGTTTATTATAAGCTTTGAATAAAGCTGTGCGTCAATATCCGTTACGACGGTCGTTGGCAGAAGCGCTTTGTATACTTCACACAACGCCTTGATCTTATCGTCGATAACACCCGTAAGTCTGCCTATTTTAAGTTCACCGCTGCTTGTGACATTCACATCTCCGTTCGGGAGCATGGTTGCGCCGAAGCCTATCATACAGCCTACGGTTTTTTCTTTTCCCACAGCATCGGCAAGAATGCCGGTGCATATGCCGTTCTGCATCGAAACAAAAAGTCCGTCCTGTTTTACATGCGGGAGCATCTGCTGCGCAACGGCGGAAAGCGCAAAATACTTTGTTGCAATAATGCAGACATCATAAAGCTCCTTAAGCTCATCCGCACTTGTGTACACAGTAAATTTTTGATTGTGGGCACCGAGTGCACCCGTAAGAGTTATTCCCTCGGTGCGTATTTTTTCCGCGCGCTCGGGATTAACCTCCACAATCTCAATATCGTGTCCCTTTTCTTTCAGCATGGTTGCGGTGGTGCCGCCTATCGAGCCGGCGCCGACAAGAATTATTTTCATATTCTTCCTCCCGTTAGTCATATGTATATAGAATAGATGAAAAAAGCGGTTAAGTCAATAAGTTTTCGAGTAATTCAACACAAACCGCTTATGTGTAACATTGTTTTTTCGACTCCGCCGTGATAAAATAGAAAAAAAAACGGAGGAAAAACAAAATGATACTTGCTTATAAAAACAAAACACCGTTCATCGACGAAAGCTGCTTTATCGCCGAAAATGCCGCAGTTCTCGGAGACGTGACACTCGAACGGGGCGCGTCGGTCTGGTTCGGGGCAGTCCTTCGCGGAGATATGGCTGCGATAAAGGTCGGAACGAACTCCAATATCCAGGAAAACGCGACAGTGCATGTATCGCCGGGACACCCCGTAACAATAGGATGCGGCGTAACGGTAGGTCACGGCGCGGTGGTACACGGCGCAACGGTCGGGGACAATGCTCTTGTCGGAATGAACGCAGTGGTACTTGACGGCGCGGTGATCGGTAAAAATTCGATAATCGGCGCGGGTGCAGTCGTCACGGCGAACACAGTCGTGCCCGAAAACACGCTGATGCTCGGCGTTCCGGCGACTGCCGCGAAAACGCTCTCTCCCGCCGCTGCCGCATCAAACGCGGTCAACGCCGCGGCTTACGTCAAACTTGCAAAAGATTATAAACAGTGAGGGTAACGGGACCGATAAGCCCCGACGCCGCATCTTCGGGATAATTCGAATAGCGGGACGGAACGGTGGAATAGTGGTTTGAAAGCGTATTCGAAACGGTGATTTCAATGCTGTTTTCACCGTTTTCGACAAGCTCCGTGACATCGGCTTCAAACGGTGCATGAGTAAACACAATGGGTTCGCCGCCGTTTATAACGACTCTTGCCGTTGAACCCACTTTGCCCAGATTCAGCATAAAGCGGTCGTCGATTTCTTCTTTCCTTATTTTAACCTTTGCGGAATATCTCATTTTGCCGGAGTAGCAGCAAAGCGCTCCGGCTTTTGATATGTCGCCGCTTTTTATTTTCCCGACGCCGCAGAAAAGGTCGATCGGTTCGGGAATAACGCTTAAATCGCTCATCCCCTCGTTTGCCTTTACAAACAGTGTCACCTCCGCGGCTTCGTCAAGCTGTGTTTCGCATGATGCGCGGAACACCTTTTCCCCGAAATTGCCGTATCCGACGAATCGGGTTTTCATCTCTGCGCCGCAAGCCGTCGCCTTTACAAGTTCTCCGAAAAGCGGCGCCTCAAAGCCGAAAAAGCCGGGCGGAGCAACAAACGTAAAAGCAAATGTGCAGGCATCCGAAAAAGGATCGGATAACGGCAGAAAATCGCTGTTTGCAAACGAAGCGCACGAAAGGGGGTAACCTGTGCGCGTAAAGTCTTTTTGCTTTACAAAATGGATACCCGATCGCTTAAGAGACGAACGGTTTCGATAGTCCGGACATTTGTTTTTGTCATAGACATATGCCGCAATTACCGTGTTCTTTCCGCGGTGAAGCTTCACCGGAAGCGTAAAGTCATCGACTTGCCGTGAGTTAACATACAGACGGTCGGGAGCAACGCCGCATATGTACAAAAATGCTTCGCAATCGGAATCGGCATAAACGGACGTGAGCATTATTCCGTCGGAATCAAAAAAGAAATTATCGTCAAAGACCTTCCCCTTTAACCCGTGAAAACCCTGTTCGTAAATGTATTTGTCAAAATCGTTGCCCGTATAGATATAACCGTAACGGTCGTGGATCGGCAGCGCTTCAAATTCATTCTTTTCAATTTCGCCGCCGAGAATTTTTTTAAGCGCATTCGGAGTAATATCTTCGCCGTATTTATAAATTCTGTGTCCCATGCAGTACCGGGCATTTTTGTATTTATATTTAATCGGCTTTTCAAGCGTGTCACTTACCTCCGCGCAATCGAAAAATCGCGCCTGTGCGCCTATTGTGCCGCCCGCGGGAAGATAAAAATCTCCGTAGGAATTATCGAGCGTCGGCAAAAGCTCAAAATTCCAGTCATTAAGTGAAATTGTGTCAACAACACGTTTTTCGGAAAAACCCGATGTATTGATATCGCCGTCCGTCGGAATTTCACGGTCGGAAAACAGAATGAGCGTGTCGGTGCTGCCGTCAAACGGCATTTTAACAAACACAAAACCGCTCTCCGCAACCGTACCCGTGAGACGGTATATCTTGCTATTTTCAATATCGAAGGCATAAGGCGTTCCGACGGCTTCAAATCGGCAGACGCTGTCTTTTTCGGCATATCTGACAAAATACAGATTCTCTTTTCCCGAAACACGCCTGTGAACATACACTTTTCCGTCCGAACCGCGATATTCCGGCAAAAAACTGCGGTAAACACAAGCATCGAAATCACGAACCGTTTCCGCCGCATTCAGCGAGAGCCTGCAGTGCGGATGTGACAGAAGATCGAGAATATCATTTTTGAGCACTTCATCGTTAAGTCCCGCGCGGTCGGATGCATACGGTGTAATTCCGCAGAAAAAAACATAGCCGCCGCAGTCCAAAAACTTTTTAAGCTGCTTTATAACACCGTAGCGGATACAGTCAACACCGCAGAAAATAAGAGCACGGTATTTTTCATCCGAGGTGCAAAGCCTGTCGTCCATAAACTTCGCGCGCTCTATAGACTGAAAATCGATAAAATCAAAATCTATTCCGTGGCGGAAAAGCTCCTCGGCAGTATCGAATGTCAGCTTAACGCACTCCTCCGCATTTTCGCCGTAATCGCAGGACGAAACGGGATAGAACACGGCGGCGTCACAGCGGTGAGCACCCGTTGTAAGCAGAGCGGATAAACGCTTATACTTGTCCAACCACTGTTTTTCGTCATCCCAATAAGGCATTCTGAAATGAAAATCGGGCGGCGCCCACTCAAAAAATCCGCCGAGGGCAGAGTAATACAGTCCGTGCAAATTCAACAGATTTGCGCCGAAAATAAAGTTGTCATCGGTCGCGGCGGTAATGCTTTCGAGCGTAGTGCCCCATCCCGACGAGTGATATCCCTCAAGCCAAACGCGAGGACGGTGGTAAAGATGCGCTATTGAGCTGTTAACTTTGACCTTAATCAGGTCGGCGGCTCTGCCCGGAGTGTCGTTACCCGGAGCCGTAAACCAGCGGACACAGCGGAAATAGTCGGAAAACTCATCGGGCTTTTTTCCCCTGCCCGACTGGTCGCATCCGTAGATAAGACCGCGCGACGCATGAAAATCGTATATAGGTCTGAAATAGTTATCCTCCGAAAGCTGCGTGCGGACATCAGCAATATCAAGCCTTATTTTCGGTGTGACATCTCCGAGAACAAAGAAAAGGTGAGGCAAAAAACCTATGGGGTCATATCCGAATTTTTCGTTTACCTTCCTGCGCAGCAGCTCACTCCAAATATAACGCGTATTACAGCCGAACATCAGCTCGTCCTGAAAAAAATAGTTAAGAGTGCCGTTCTTCAGATTCGGGAAACGACGTTCGAATTCCTTGAAATAAATTTCGGTAAGCATTTGTCCGCAGCCCGGAGCCATGGGGTTTATCGAGTTCTCAACCGTTCTCGTGCGCAATTCGAAAGCATCCGTACAGCACGAACCGTCGGTTTTAAATCCCGTACCTCGCTCATAAAGGATTACAGGCTTTGAACACTGCACGTCATCATATGACACAAGCGCAAGCACATTTTCATCGGGTGAATATGACTGCGCTCCGAAAAAACGGACGCGTTCACAGCTTATTTCCACTGCTGCCATTCCGTCTGCGGCGGCTACCCTGTCGGTAAAAAAACCGTTGCCGATCCACGCGAGAGTGTAATCTCCCACACCGATGCCCATTCCGAGGGATTCGCACACTTCGGCGGCATAACCGAAAAACTCCCACCAAGCCTCCGAAAACTGGATGGGATCGCCGGGTATGCTGCGCCCGAAGCCTCCGTATGAACCGTCGTTTTCGCCGCCTTCAAGCATATGCGCATAGTTCACCTGAACACCTGCAACACCCTTTTCGGCAAGAGCGGCAAGCTGCTTTTTCAGCCGTTCCTTATTCAGCTTATCGCCGGTCCACCAGTAGAACGGCACCTCCCCGTTTTCACGGGGGGGATCGTTAAACGCTTCAAGAAAGCTTTTTTGTCTGTTGCCGTTTTTTTCCATATATATCAGTTCTTAAGAGAATGTATCGGCGCCGGTATTCTGCCGCCGCGCGATATGAATTTTTCGGGTGAAAACTTATTGAGAGCAATTACCGGTGCGTAGCCGAGAAGTCCGCCGAATTCTACACTGTCGCCCTCTTTTTTGCCGTATGCGGGAATCAGCCGTACCGCAGTTGTTTTCGTGTTTGCCACACCTATTGAGATTTCATCGGCGATTATTCCCGAAATCACCGCTTCGGGTGTATCACCGGGAATCGCAATCATATCAAGTCCGACGGAGCAAACGGCGGTCATTGCCTCAAGCTTTTCAATAGTAAGGCTGCCGTCGGACACCGCCGCAATCATGCCCTCGTCCTCAGACACCGGAATAAACGCGCCCGAAAGTCCGCCGACGTGCGAGGACGCCATAACGCCGCCCTTTTTAACTGCGTCGTTGAGCATTGCAAGACACGCCGTGGTGCCGTGGGCGCCGCACTTTTCAAGTCCCATTTCTTCAAGTATTCTCGCGACGGAGTCACCGACGGCGGGAGTGGGAGCGAGAGAGAGGTCGACGATTCCGAACGGCACGCCGAGACGGTTTGCCGCCTCACCCGCCACAAGCTGACCGACGCGCGTTATCTTGAACGCCGTCTTTTTTATAACGTCCGCAAGCGCAGATAAATCACAGTCGCCCGCACGCTTTATTGCGGACTGAACCACACCCGGCCCCGAAACACCGA